>JAAUYA010048753.1_pt1 | contig 11058 bp, 6 predicted proteins | sample 7278161 | NCBI WGS metagenome assembly JAAUYA01 (sample SAMN14350120, study PRJNA611818) | marine sediment metagenome | isolation source: surface marine sediment (3m) | place: French Polynesia: Moorea | collected 2018-08
CGCAAAACATGTGTCTTACCCACAGCTGACCGGAACATAAAGTGATACCCTAGGGTTGTCTCTGTGCCATGCACTGTCTTTATTCAAGTTTTGTCTAGGTGAAGCCTTCAGGAACTGTCATGGTTCTATGATCCATGAGGTTCTCCTTTCAGGTGGGAATCATTCTGTTTCCTGTGGAATCCCTGGGAGAAATGGGGGCATCATTTCTCTGGGGGATTCCTTCATGAATTTTGACGCAGAGTGAAGACACTGTACAAGATATTGAATTATATTTTACCACAACGTCCTCACCTATATTCCTGAAGGCTTCACCCAGACAAAACTTTAATAAAGACAGTGCATGGCACAGAGACAACCCTAGGGTATCACTTTATATTCTCGTGTGTATTGGACTTAGGATTCCAGACCACATTTTGGCTTAATTTGTTGCCAAATAACCAGAGAGCTTCTCACTTCCTAATAATCTTTTATTAAAAAACTAGCAATACTAATCAATGTACATTATAGCTGTTCGCACATCTTTATATTGTTTCATTGTAATGGAATTGTATACTCATTGGATACTGTTGCATTACTAAGTATTTCTTTGGTAGTTAAAAAGTATTTGAAATTTATTGTCATATCCCCATTACTAGTATATTGTAGAGGTATCTTCTTGCATCATGTGTTCACCTGTAAATATATGGAGTATTAACTCATATTTATAATAGGTATTTGTTTTATGAATTTTCACTCACTTCCCCTCCTACCTCCCTCACTATTAGTCATACATGTGTTTTCTTTTAGAATTCTCATCCTTATTTTTGTGTCTGCCACTTTTTTCAGAGAGTGATGCAGAAAGTACAATTGGAGGTAATTCCTCAGAATGTTTCTTTTATTGGATACAGTCTTTGTCAAAAGTAACGCACAATTAATTCATAATTTTTCTGTGGGCCACCAAAGCTATGTAGGGCAAACTCTTACATGATTTGTTACTTGTAAGGGAGTTATCAATATGCTCCATCGGTTTGGTTTAAAAATATTCAACCATTTTCACAAGAGATGTATGAAAATTAAAATTGCACTTCACCATAATGGCCTATGGAAAGATTGATTTCAGCCACGCGTTCACTATTTTTTGAATAAATCCAAAATGGCTGTGAATTTTTCAACCAAACAAGAAAGAGATTATTTGAAACTCCTGTGCAAATTATCGAGGACGTCAATTTTTATTCCTCTACCTCCTAGGGGGTCATCTCAGACATCTAACATCTGAGATGTCTGTTACTTTTGACAAAGACAGTATGTAAGGAATGTGCAAAATAGTGAGCTGGATGCATGTGTAGATACTTAAATAACTAGATCAAGATGTCAGGCATGGCACTTGTGAAATTATTTGCTGTAAGATTATTTGATGTAAACACAATTTGGAGTACACTCTATTAAAACATTAGCTCATGTCTAAGTTGCATTTAGAAAGGGCCTTTCATTTTGTCATTATAGAAGCACCTGGAGTAAAGGAATGTAATGGAGCAGGCGCATACAAAGTACAAGGAATACAACTTGTTGGAAGGCAGTTTTGGGCACTTCTTGTTAAGAGATTCCACAATGTCAGGCGTAGTAAGAAGGGATTTGTTTCAGAGGTGAGTCTGCTCTATTATCAAGCTGTACAGCTCATTAGTACAGCACGGTACACCAGGCCTGCAAGTTTCGAGGTAAAGACTTTTTGGATTAAATGAATTATTTTGCTTTATTTCAACAAATTTTTGAATTATTTTTCCAAAATACACCCATCACATGCAAAGGATACACAGTCTTGTTCACAAATTACTATGGTCAGCATGGTCAGAGCTTTTGGGAGCTTTGCCCCCAGAACAGATCAATGAACATGAAATTTATTACCTCCCCCTAAATAGCTAGTTCAGAAGAAATGCACCAAGCAGATGATATCAAGATGAGGATGATTTGCAGGAAACAAAAATTTTAATTTTAAATGTGAAACATTAAGGTTACCTCATAGGCATGATGCAAAAACAGACCCCCTGCTACATTTTGTCCAATAGTTTTAAAACCAGACCATTTTTTTAAAATCTGAATACATGGCTACTTGGTCAAAAAACGTAGGGTTAAATTGAAAGATGATCTGGTTATAACACTTGGACAAAATGTGTCAAGGGGTCTGTATTTGTCATCTTACCTATGAGGTAACCTCAACTATTACACAATGATGCGAAAGCTGCAAAAAGTGCTTTATTTTTTTTTGCAAAACATACATGAAAAAAGGTTAATTAAATGAGTGAATTATTTGACTTAGTGCAACTTGACTTGCTGGCATGTACAAACTTTTGAAACATTCAATCTATTTGCATAGAAATGAAGTATATAAGAGTGACAAATGACACATTTTTCATTGGGAAACTAAATATTTTCATGTAAAGGTTATTGAATATATCATGTATATGTATATTTCAGGTTATTTTGCCAGGAGTATTCATTTGTATTGCCATGGTTTTTGCAATGCTGGCTCCATCAACTCCACAAGAACCCCCAATGGAAATCAGTCCCTGGCTGCTGGAACCAAAAAGAGGTGGAGAGGATTTGCACATGTTTTATAGGTCAGTTTACTTCCATTATATAAAAAATGTACTAGTACTTTCAACAAAAAGGCTTTAACAGCTATCATAAATTTCTGACTTGGAATAAAATTGTAATTATGATACTGATTTTGATAAATTGCTGTTCGCTGCCTGTATCAGTCTTAATGGCTATTTAGAAAAAAAAATGTGAAGAATTATTTTGTATTTTTTGTTTGCTTTCAGTAATGATGGTCCGGATCTTGACTGGGCAATAGATCTTGAGAATGCATTGTTGAATAAACCTGGTGTGGGAGCACGATGCATGGATCCCAATGTCTACCAAATGGAGTAAGATCCTATTTTTACTTAATATACCCAACATTTTATACACCAGTGTCTCCAGATTCAGTCCTAAAAATAATTAAAATGTGCCCCTTCTCAACTGATGGGGCTATTTTAATCTCAGTATTTAATATGAGAAGGTATTTTTTGTTTTTCAAATGCACTGATGTTTAGCAGATTACTCAAAACAATGTATCCTGTATTAGAGAAACCCGTGATTTGTAGAAAATGAATCCATTGAAGCAAGTATGTATACATGTGATTTTACAAATGTTTACTCTTCTTTCAGAAGTTATGGCATTTCTTGCAAGAATAAATGTCATAGTAATTTGTAGTTTATCAAATCAATTTACCCAGGTAGAATAAAATATTTCTTTATTGTAGTGATTTTGAATGTAAGACAAGACCCTATGACATCACACGAAACATGTGGTCAGCAAGACCTCCAATAACTAATAAGACAATAGATTGTACTTGTGAGTCTGGCTGGCAAGTGTGCCCTGAAGGTAAGCAATGCACTTTTGTCATTATTTCTTATGGGGTAAGTGCAAAAAAAATGGCCCTAGGCAGCTTTTGCTTAATAAAGAATTTGCTTAAATGAAGGCCTAAAAAGAGTATTTGAAAATTCTTCTATATATTAAATACAAACAATCTTTATCATCTCCATTGCACAATGTCATATTAGACATGTATACTATGAGAAAACTGACACAATGCACTCACTGACGTTTTATCTGTTGGCCTCCATTTTAATGAAATTGGGTGTTTCTGTGATAGACAGACCACCAAATGTGCAATTACGTTATTTTATGTCACAAGTTCTTTTGCTCCATTTACAAGGACTTTGTCATATGAAGGATGGTAAAATTTCTCATCAAAATATTTATTCTCTGAGATATTTATTCTCCCAGGTGCTGGTGGAGGGACTCCGTCACAAGTGAAGCTCCACAGTGGAGAGATCCTTTACAATATGACTGGCAGAAATATTACTGATTGGCTTATCAAGACAATGTGGGATTACAAACGTGCCAGGTAATCTCTTCTTTTTGTTGGGCTCCATGGCATGAAAATGCAAGTGATACAACGTTTGGAACCAAAAAGGTTCTCCTTACCCTTTGTTATGTTATGTTAATTGTAAAAACAAAGAAACAACAGATCTTGCCAAGCTGCAACTAAATTAGGAATTACTAGTTTTATATTCTGATTTTAGATACATTGCACCCCGTGATAATGAAACACTTTGTTAAATATTAGATATGGAGGAATTTCAGTGGGTGAAATCAACACACTTGTCCAAGTGAACACATCAACAATAGAGGACTCTATTAATCGCTTGTTGAGAGCTTCTAATGGAGGACAAAGTTCTTCAGTTGGAGATGTGGATGTTCCAAATATTGTTCAAGATGTGGAGGCTCTGTTAGAAAACAGTGTGACCAGAAGAAATGGAAAGGTTTGTGAATATTTAAGAGATTTGTTAAAGATGTACATGACCACATCCCATTCCCTTATAAGAGCAGTGTGATAGTGAATGTTCTAAGCTTTCCCATTTTAAAACTGCATGTGTTACCACTCTGGTACATTAGGTTAAAATTCTAGATAAAAGTTTCCAGAACCTGACCTGTCGAATTTCCAAGCTGAATCTACCAGTTAAGAATTCAGGAGGAGCGTGTGCACTGAACCTATAATTTCCTAAATGAACAATTGTTTATGATTGTTAATCCAATTTGCAGATTTGGTTTAACAACAAAGGATATGTTGCAATGGTTTCCTACATGAATGTGTTCAATAATATGTTGTTGAGAGCCAATCTTCCTGCTGGAGAAGATCCCAGTAAATATGGCATCTCTGTAGTAAATCATCCTATGAACAGAACAGAGGAGCAGCTTGAGGAATATCTTATGTAAGTAATATCATTATGTGAAGTTAGATCATGTGACTTCTCAGTTTTGGTCTTTGGTGAATGTGAGTGGATTAGCCACTTCAATACAAAAATTATCATATGTGTTCAGTAGCTCTACATGGATCAGCATGGGTTGCTGATAGTAGACTAATGTGGATGGGGACAGATCCTAGGTAGCAGGTCTTGCTACTGCTTTTTGTATATCCCGATTGTGATGGTATGTTCTTACAACTTGTATGTCCAAATGTTGCAAGGAATTGGAAGTCTGGTGCTAAATCAGGACCCACCCATAGGAAATCCTCCTATAGCCTCCAGATAAGGTACACTAGTTCAAGACCAAATCTATATTTTTTAATTACTTAGTGATTTTGGGATGTTTGTCCTTTTCTGTTTTTCTTCATGTCTTATGTTACAGGATATTCTACTACACCAAAACCCCAATGTAAAGTCCTGGACCAATTTCATGTAACATTGTTGCATCAGCTATGTTAGATCTTCCTAGAATATCCTATTATGCATTGGCTTCAGATGTGAATACAGTATGTTACCTCAAATTGGTCCAGGACTTTGCCTCATAATTGCATACTTGCCCTTTGACAAGCTCCCATATGAGAGTCTCAGAGGAATCAAAAAGACAATTGGTTGAAGCCCTCTTGTAGACTGAGGCAGAATAAAAATGTCAGAAGGACATTGAAAAACACATGTAAGCTAAATCGTGTAGCTAGGGACTGTGTTGTCATTATCCCTTTGACATTTTAGTTCTGCCTTAATCTGCCAGAGGGCTTCAGCAAACATTTGTTTTAAAGAGAAATTCTCGCAATTAACAACTACAAGTCCCCTATAATCATTCCAGATCACATCATAAGATATACATGGAATACTTATCCACAGTTATTCTAGCCTAATGCCATAATAATTTTGGGTTACCTTTCTTTATAGGGCTGCTGGTGCTAGAGATGTTCTGATCGCAATTGCAGTTATATTTGCAATGTCATTCATCCCAGCCAGTTTTGTTCTCTTTTTGGTTGATGAGCGCATCTCAAATGCAAAACATCTTCAGTTTGTGTCAGGAGTGAATCCTACAACTTACTGGCTTGCCAACTACTTCTGGGATATTGTAAGTGTGGCCCAAGTCCTCTACTCTACTCCCTGATTTTTGCATTTTCTGATATCTAAACTGGTAGGAAAGTTGTAAAGGTTCAACTTTCCTACCAGTAGGGGGTCTTCTCAAGATCATGTAAATATAAGTAAATGTTAAAAAAGGGAGTAGAGTAGAGGACTTGGGCCGTAAGTGTTTCTTTATTATTACTTTGTTGTGAAAGATTCTCAGCTGTAAAAAAATGGTAATTTATCAAAGGATCACCTAACCCAGAATGCAATGTATACCCAGTTTCTGCTGATGTTCAATAGAATACTATTTGCCACCTTTGTACAGAATCATATTTTTCCACATGAATGCTATTTAAAAAGCACTCTTTATGAATTGATATACTGTAAATCAAGAAATATTGGCCTGTCAGGAATTTAGCGTTGGGACAAAATTAAGCATGGTTATATAGGGAAAATCCTCTATTATCACTCAAATTTGACCCTAAAGCTTAATTAAGTTGATTTACAGTAATCGGAATATTTGCAAGAATCGTTCAGACTCCAAATTCCAATGATTACTGAAACATTTTATTTTAGATTAATTATGGGGTTCCAGCTGTGCTGTGTTTCCTGATATTCCTGGCATTTGGACAGAAGGCATTTGTGTCAGCAGAAAATGCACCATGCCTTATTTTACTGCTCTTCCTTTATGGGTATGTATTATAAAGTGTGGTCACACTATTACTTCATATTGAAAATGTATTAAGATCTGTTAACCTTTATCACTCATGACATAGTATTTAAGTCTTCAAACATACAAAATACATGTACTGTTAAATACTTACCTCAGCATAAAAATATGATGTATCTTTCCATATTGTGACAGAACTGCAGTGACTCCACTGATGTACCCGGCCAGTTTCTTCTTCAGCATACCAAGTTCAGCCTTTGTGGGTCTCTCGTGTCTGAATGTGTTCATTGGCATTGTATCTACAATCAGTACATTCATTATTGAACTCCTGGAGGATGGGGTATGTCCATATTTTTTCTCACATTACTAGTGTTTTATAGAATTTCCCTAGGTAATGAGTGCCGCGGGATGAGTGCATGACTGCATGTGCTAGCTAGTTTATCAGTACACATGAAACCAGCAGTTGTAGTTAACATAGAATATCAAACAGTTTTCATGCTGAATTGTTTCTTTGATAAATCTCTGGATTTTAATATTAAACTTGCCACTCTCATATTTAAAAACATATATGTATTTTGTAGGATGAAGAGCTTACAAATATCAACAGCATTCTGACAAAAGTGTTCTTATTGTTACCACATTACTGTCTTGGTCGAGGTCTGATTGATATGGCCAGAAATCAACTGGTGTCTGATGCTTACTCTGCATATGGTATGTTAATATTTTTTTCAGCTGAGGTACAGGAGGTGTGTGGATATTGCCTGATATCATTTAGCTGACATTCAGCCTTCTATTGATCATTTAAACCTTAAAATTTTATTTGCTAAGTACATTTGGTAATTATTAATAAACCTATTCCATATTTCAGGTGAAACTAACTTCAAGAGTCCCTTGGAATGGAATCTAGTGGGGAAGAATCTATTCTGCCTCTTCATAGAGAGTTTTGTTTTCTTTTTCCTCACATTATGTGTGCAGTACAGATTCTGGACTAACAAACTGATGAAAATTCTCATGCAAAAGTAAGTGTAACTTTATCAAATTAAAATATAAATCAACATATTTATTTTAAGATCCACGATGGTGCTTCATGCACACTCTGGTGGCGAAGTTAGACAAACAATTGAAACAAGTGTGAATTTCTTTGCCTTTGTTTAAAAAGTCAGTAATGCTTCTACCTCCATTTTGAAAGATTTATGGACAGTGCTCAGATGTGAATGCTCACAAAGGGAGCGAAAGCCCTTAGGCATATCTAGACAAATATCCCATGAATAAAAACCGAATTTATGCCCACATATTAAAATGAGGGAAAACAATTTTCTATGATAAAGTCTGTAAAATTAGAAATAGTATTACTGATTGCTTTGGATTTACTTGTAGGTTCAACCAGTTCAGGTAAAACCCATTGAAGTGTAGGGTAGAAATCCTAAAGGTTGGCATATCTTCAGCTACTATCTGGTACAAAATAATAAGTTTGAAACTGGACTAAATAATCCTATGATTTATAGATTGAAGTACCAGCATCCTAGATCCTACTCAGTTAAATATATGTCAGCCCTAAAATGGTAATTTGTGTGACACTCAGAGTATCCTCACTGTAACGTACTTGTACCACATGTAATTAATACATATGACTCAGTGAGATTACTAACAGTTTTAGTTAAATAGGCTGGTCACTTTCCCTGGAATTTTCATATTTAGGACAAAAAATTTTCATTAATATCTGAGACTGACCTCATCAGAACTTCAAAGCCCAACTCAAAGTTGGCCGAGTCAGACAGTTTTGCAATGCAATAATTGTAATGTACACTTATCAATACAGTGTCAGTGTATTGGAGTTTCTACTATTGAATGTTACATGTTCATTCTCCTATATTAGTGTAACCAACATTTACATGTGTATTCCACTTCATTCTTCATTCTGAGTCTCTATCCTAACTTTGTATTTGACTTTGTATCTAAGCTAAAAAAACAACTCCATTTTTCATACCCTAATTTAACTCAAATGGATATATACTCATTCAGGACGTGTGCGATTGATAGGTAATGGGGATTACCTCTCTGTATCAGATTAACCACATCATGACCATGTCATCAAATGTCACCATGTTAAATTGAAAGACATTTCATGACATTTGATGACATCTGGAGGGTAATAACATCAAATGTTATCAAAATTCCCATCAGGTTCATGTCATCAAATGTCATGAATAATCTTTCAATTTAACATGGTGACATTTCATGACATGATATTTGGTGACATTTCATGACAAAACATGTCGATATCATGATATATCATGACATGTCATGACAAATTACGAAATGACTCCATCTGATTCAGAGAGGTAATTAGTCCCCATTAATCTGCTTTAATCCCTGTTAAGTTTAATGGAACATTATTAATCCCCACTGCCCATTAATCGAAAAAGTCTTGAATCATTATAGCCAGGTTAAGGACTGATGTCCTAGTCCTTTTTGTTCTGTGAGCATCACCTACGTCATGGGGACTCCCCAAAGATTAAGCCAATCAAGGACCAGTTTACATATCTAATTAGGTTAAGGCTGAGGGCTTCCCCCACTTTTCAGTGTAAACATGTGGCTTTGAAATCATATTTTCCTGAGTTTTTCCAGGAAAACAATGTCGATGGCAAATGAATTTAACTGCAAACATTAGACTGGTATTAAAAGGGAAATTTGTCCACAAAACTAGTAATGTTAAAAGTTAGAGCTGTCAATGACACCATGCCAAACAGGTAAGGGGTGAACTGTAATTTGCAAATCCCAGTAGTCATATCCAATGCAAAATATATTAGGGCCTGACCAGTCTATAACATCTGCATTATCTCAGCTGCATTGTGTATTGTTCCTGGTGTGTAGTTTCGAAATTCTGTGCAAATATTGTTATGACCAAGCAGGAAATACATACATCTGCATTATACAGCAGGCTTATAAGTCCTTCTGTCCCAGCAGGATCACAGGGGACACACACTTTTTGTGTTACAGATTTAATCATCAGTCCCTATAGCTAACATATTGTGGCACAGATTTTTTCTGTCAACTCCGTATCAGTGCAAAGAATGGAACTTTAATTTTTCTTACTATATTTAACCAATTCTGGCAGACTGGCCTACCGGTCCAGGACCACAGGCAACCTGGGATTTTTATTATGGCATTAACAAGTACACCACCGGTAGTCAGCATGTAGCCAAGTCAGCAGGCTGTGTCTCCTAACGAAAACGACCAGGACATCAGACCTTAATAGTAAGGTCACTAGCAAAGTCTAAGCCAGATTTGAGAAATGTGCAGTTTGGAACACACTGGTGTCACTAGTATGGGGTCTGCTGCAAATGATGAGTTTGCTTTTTTCCAACAACCCACCCCGACAAGCATGTACAAATTGCTGTACTCCCTGTGCTCTCACAGTTTTATCAGAAAACATTCTCTGGCCTTTTCAGATTTCCATCTCTTCAGAAATCTCAAACGATTCATAATGAGGGTGAAGAAGATGAAGATGTGGCTCGGGAACGACAACGCATCCTTCAGGGAGCAACAAAAGATGATGTTCTAACTATAGAGGAATTAACTAAGGTACAAAGAGATTCAATTTCTGTGTCCAGTCTCTACATGAATCCCCCTGTCAGTCTACTATTTGTAACATCAATTTATTTTATAGTTGGCGATGGAATGTTAACACCAATATCTTCTTCTGGTGAAATATGTCAAAGTCATTTAAGTATAGCATACTATGGAACTATTTGATGAATGTTCATCATGAATGTTTTATCAGATATTTTCTATTTGATTCTCTGATATTTCATTCATTAGTTTCTCTTTTTTGGATGAGATCTTTCGAGTACTTTCAGTACTTTCAGATTGCCTTGACATCAAACCAGATTTGAAAAAGAGTTACTGAAAGTACTCGAAAGATCTCGTCCAAAAAAAGAGAAACTAATGAATGAAATAGCAGAGAATCAAATAGAATATACTATGTAACATTAATGTAATTACTAGTACCTTATACATGTACATATGACATTTTCCTTGTCATTGTAGATATATGATAGTAAATTAAAGAAGCGCCCAGCTGTGGATAGGATCGCTGTTGGAGTTCATAAAGGAGAATGTTTTGGTCTTCTTGGCGTTAATGGGGCAGGGAAAACCTCGCTCTTCAAAATGTTGACCGGAGATATTGATGTTACAAGTGGAGATGCTCATCTAGATGGTTACAGGTATTCTCATATTTTCCTTTTACTTTAGGGCTATTCCATTTAAAAGGATATGGGAGGGGGGGAAGACTTTTTTTTCAGACCCTCCCTCCCCCATTTTATATTTTTCAATTGAACCCCCCCTCCCTCATTTTACAATTATGCATTGGACCCCCCTCCTTACGTATTTTTTATGGTTTTCGCCTCTATTTATAATATAGAAATACCGTGTAAGACCACCCTTCCCCATATTATATTTTTCGATTGGACCCCCCCACC
>JAAUYA010338717.1_pt1 | contig 11031 bp, 11 predicted proteins | sample 7278161 | NCBI WGS metagenome assembly JAAUYA01 (sample SAMN14350120, study PRJNA611818) | marine sediment metagenome | isolation source: surface marine sediment (3m) | place: French Polynesia: Moorea | collected 2018-08
ATCTAGAACTATTAAATGACGATACTGCTATTAAAACAGCCTTGGCTGCTGTGGGGATGGATAAAAAAATTGAAGATTTTTCTGATGGTTTAGATACTCCTCTAGGCAGGGAATTAGAAGGTGGTATGGAGTTGTCAGCAGGACAGTGGCAGAGAGTTGCGATCGCCCGCACTTTGATGCGATTATCTCAGGCAGAATTATTGATTTTTGATGAGGCAACTTCCTTAATTGATGCCAAAACTGAAGGCCAAATTTACCAAATGTTGCGGAGAATAGCTACTAATAAAATGTCAGTTATTATCAGCCATAGATTGGCCTTAACTAAACTCGCAGATCGAATTGTAGTTTTGGAAAACGGCAGAATTATTGAACATGGAACTCACGCAGAGTTGATGGCACTTCAGGGACAATATTGTCTCATGTTCACTCGTCAAGCGAGCAGCTATTAAGCACGAGATTAAGCCAAAGTTCAACTAGCTCACAACATATTATAGCTAACCCAAGTTGCTAGTTATAAAAACGACTGTTCCAAAGTAAAAGAAAAAATGAATGAGGAAACTTTGAGCATTAAGCCGTCCATGGTAACTGCATGAATAAACTTAGGAAATCGATTGGTAATCTGACTAAAAATCGTTTCAATAAAGTGACGAGTACATTGCTTAATGTAGTTAACCCATGGTGTATCCCCACGCTGGGATTTTTTCTTTCTGATTACTTTCAAATTAATTTGGGAAAATTCTTCTAAGTCGTCTTCTACATCGTAATCATTGATTTGTTTCAAGATCATTCCCAATTGTTGTTGTAAATCGTACATTAACTCAGTAATGGCGTGTAAACCACGATTAAAACGAGATGCTGATGTCATGACTTCTGCATCACTCATTGTTCGACGATTATCTTCTTTATGTGCGGGAGCGAAGCGCTGCTGCAAGCAGATCGCTTTAAGCAGCAACTTGGGTTACTAAAGTAAAGTATAGTGAGGATTTTATTAGTGTTTAGCTTTCGTACAAACATACCCTTAGCTACTTACTGTAATTGCTCCTTTAGAAATTGTTTAATAGTGTCGTAGATGCGTAACATTTCATTCCTCGAAAAATCACCATGACCACCACCAGGGACGGTAATTAGTTCATTAGGAACTTCTGCCCGTTCCAGCGCCTGGTGAAGCTGAACGGCATGGCTGTATGGAACTATAGAATCAGGATCACCGTGTATGGTAATTATTGGTGGTAAATCACTTCTTACATAATTAAGGGGAGAAACACGTTCGGCAATTTCCATGCGGTCTGTCGTACTTCCCATCCACTGTACTGCATAGGATTTTATATTTTCTCCTTCAAGCAAATCTCCTACATCGGTAATACCATACCAGTTCACAATTGCTGCTACGTTGAGTTCTTCATTACCTGGACATTGACGGTCAAGACCTGCACTTGCAGGTAGCATTCCTGTGGTAAGAGCAAGATGACCACCAGCGGAATGACCTGAGACAACAAGTTTGTTAGCATCGAAACCATACCGAGCTGCGTTTTGGATTACCCATCGAAGAGCGCAAAGGCAGTCTTCGACGGCAGCCGGTGCAGGAGAAATATTAGCTAATCGATATTGGACATTAACTACTGCCCAACCCATTTCCAAATAAGGTAACAGAACTAAGACGGTCTCTTCCTTTGCATGACCTGTCCAACCACCGCCGTGAAAGTAAATCAATGTTGGAACCGGTTCTTCAATATTTCGCGGTGCATAGACATCAAGCTTTAATTCAAAGTTATTTGCCTTCAGGTAGGTGATATTTGGAGTGATCCTGTAATCCATGTGTACAGTGGAGGTCCAGTTGGCCATATCTGAAAGCTGCGCAAAAGCAGAGTCATAACTTCTGGCTTCTCCCGGAATTATCAGCTCATTTATTATTAGCAACGGTAAGATTAAAGCGAATACAAATCTAGAATTGAATTTAAACATGATTGCACTCCTACATGGCAAATAGTAACTGAGAACTGAGTAGCATTGGATGTTATCCCTCAAATAAAACTTGACAGAGTACTAGGAATAAAACTAATATGAGCTGATATCAAACCTATACCACCCTAATATTATAGAAAAATGCCCAAGATATTGCCCAACATCAGGACCCAAAATATTACACAGAAAACAGCGTTTTTTTGGATTGTTTTCAGTATTTTCAGTTGGGGATATGCGGCGAAAACCAATAGCCAGAAGGTTGATTTATCCTATTCCACTATCAACCCTCAGACTATCCAATTAGATTTACCCCCTCAAGATAAAGGCATAGGAGGTCTGATAACTGCTGATGTCAATGATGATAGTAAGAAGGATTTCATTATTACCAAGCCTTTATGGAGGCGAGACGATTTTCTGGCCAATGCCCACAATGGGGCACGGGTGGCGGATTTGGATGGGGACGGCCAAGATGAGGTCTTGGGCGGTACCATCGTAGCCCCTGACGGAAAGGTTCTGTCCCGTATTCCTCTCAAGGGTCATATCGACTCACTTTTTGTCGCCGACGTGCGTCCAGACATTCCAGGATTAGAAGAGGATCCATAACTAGCAACTTGGGGTAGCTGCTTATAATTAAAGGACGCTAAATTAGCGTCCCTATCATATATTTATTCTTCACTGGAGTAGAGAAAATTAAACCATAATTCAAACTTGAATTTGACAAGAATTACGATAACACCAACTCAGAAGAGTTAAACCAGTTATGAATTTAGTCGCTTCTAAAATCCAGTATATTCCGTGCATAGAAACCATAGCAGCTGGCATTTCCGTGCTTGGATTGACCCAATTTAACTCTAAACCTAAACTACTCATTTGAGGAGTAAAAATATAGGTATAAGCTAGAGCAATAACCAGTAATAAAGAAGCTAAAATCACTGACCAACGTTCTTGTTGTTGATTAAGATTTAGGTTATGATAGCGAGAAAATACCAAAAATCCAGTTAATACCAACGCAGCACAAACTACTTCAATGTGGTTAAAGATACCAAAGATTAAGAAGCCAGCACTAGCAAAAATGTCTTGACTCATCATCCCCGCAGCAGACAATCCGGGTATAAGCACGAAATCAAGGATTAAGCTACCACTCAGCCAAAAACCTAAAGCAAACATGATCGTAGCCGACCAATTTATTTGTTTAAAAGTATTGCTAGAAATGACACTCATGAAATGATTCCTAATTATAGTTCTATTTTTAGAGTAACGTACAAACGCTAAGGAAAATGTAAAGTATTTTTAAGTTTTTGATGGCTAGCAGTTGATTATTTAAGTATAAATTACTAATAACTTAATTCTATGAATTAAATTATTGACAAGATTGCAAAACCGAAGCTAAATAGGGTAATAGATTCAGAAACCAATTATCCCAAATAGAGGCACCTTGACCATTTTTAGCAATTAGGTTATTAACAGTATTTCGCCAATTAGTATTCTCTTCGCCCTCTGGTAAAATCATCCCATAAGCAGCACAAAAAGGACGGCCATCTTTAATCGGTGTGACTAAATTAAAGTTTTCTGGAGTCATATCCAGAGACGTTGCTGTCCCGATTAAAAGAATTCCATCACTAGCAAAACCAATAATTTCTCCTTGAGCTACTGCTAAAATACCTTCTTTTCTACTACCAAAATAGTTATTGAGTTGTTCATTGGGATAGACTGATTTTAATTCTGCTTCGGTAGTTGTACCTTCAAGATAACCAATATTTCCACTTCTTATACTCTCATTACTAATTCCTGAATTAATAAAAATTTGGGTGGCAGTAACAAAAAAAGGTTTAGAAAATTTGACGTTATATTCTGTTTCCCTTGACTTAGTAATAGTATTTGGTCCACATTCAAAATGCACTATGCCCTCTGTAACTAAATTCCAACGATTCAGGTTGTTGGATGTTATTAGTTCTACTTTAATGGGTTTATTTAATTGTAAACTAAGATTATTGGCTAATTCTTGGGCAAAATCAGTACAGTAACCTTTTTTTTGGCTACCAAAACCGAATAAAGGCGCATCTTCTCTTACTCCAACTTTTAAAACTCCAGTTTCTTTAATTTGTTGCTCGACATTTCTAGCCCAAGTTAATTTAGGGAGAAATACTGAAATAATTAACCAGAGAAATAATAAGCTACCAGATAATTTTTGATTCATAATTAAAAACTGAGGAATATGTTTTCGGAGTTAAATTTATTTTGCTGAGAATTTTTGTTTATGGTACTCTCAAACCCCAAGAGAGATATTACTCTGTCTATTGTGAGAGTAGAGTCAAAGAGGTACGAAGAAGTTGGGTAGAAGGACAACTTTATGCCTTACCTTTAGGTTACCCTGCTATGATAGCAGGTCAGGGAAAAGTTCAAGGCTTTTTATTAACTTTCAGCGATCGATCTGTATTAACTAATTTAGACTGCTTGGAAGGCTATCAGTCTCAACAATTACCAGAGTTAAATGAATACCAGCGTCAAAAAATTATGGTCTATGAAGCCTCGGGGAAATCTCTAGGAGAAGCTTGGGCATACTTGATGGCTTTTGCCAAGGTAAAACGCTTAGGAGGGGTTAGAGTGCCTTCTGGTTGGTGGACAGAGAATACAACTTGACAATCAATCAAAATATTAATATCTCAAGAGAAAATCAAATAAGCATTGTTCCCTAAAATTTCTCGGTCGGGTGGAAAAGCAAAAATATCTTCTAAAATAAGACGAGGAAGTTTGGCCGATGGAGAAACATCCTTTAAAACTGGGTTAGTTTTTTCATTAGAATGGTAATGAGGGTGTGATGGAAAATTCTCTGACATGGTTATCATGATTTGTGTAGATAATTGAGAGGGCAAGTTTCTAACTAGAGTTAATCCTGACAAGATATGGAATTTGTAATACTTTTTATTTTACTAGGTACGATTAGTTATATAGTAATAAAGCGTAGTGTTGGTAACATTACTAAAACGCCAGTTTGGTTATTATGGTTAGTCTTGATGACTCCAGCACTGATTTGGACAGGCTGGCAAATGTTAGCGAGTGAAGATCAATCTATACCTTCAGCATTAATAATTTTACCTTTAGTGCTCTGTCCTTTACTATACCTATGGCTAATTGAGATTGGTAAACCTAGTAAACAAATTAAAGAAACGATCAAAGAACCTCAATCCGCGAAAAAATTTTCCTTAGAAACTCAACCACTATCAACGTCGAAAGTACGCCCCATCACCAGTAATGAAGAAAAAGCCCTGCGAGATTGTTTTCCTTGGGGTGTATATTATCTACAAAAAATTGATTACCTTCCTCAAGCAATTCTGTGTGTGGGAAAATTACGCACCGTCCCAGAAAATGCTTATAAAATAATTAAAACTAATATAGAAAATGTGTTTAATGACCGTTTTTTAGTTATCTTTCAGGAAACTCTTCAAGGTCAACCTTTCTTTGCTTTAGTGCCTAACCCTCACTACAAATCAGCTTCTCAACAACCAAAGCTAGAAAAGATAACGCGCGCGAGTATGGCGAACCAAGACTACCGTAGCTCAGAGGAAAATCTGACTCGACCTTGGTTTGCGCTAGGATTATTACTAATTACTTTGTTTACTACTACAGTCATTGGTGCGCAATTTAGTGGTGTTACAGTAGAAGAATTAGAAAATCATCCTGAATTACTCGTGGAAGGATTACACTACAGTTTAGGCTTGATGGCTATTTTAGGGATCCACGAATTAAGCCATTATCTAGTAGCTATTTACTATCGTGTTCGTACCACTTTACCTTACTTTATTCCTATTCCCTTCTTCTTGGGTACTTTTGGCGCATTTATTTCGATTAAATCTCCCATGCCCCATCGTAAAGCCTTATTTGATGTGGCGATCGCGGGACCTCTGGGAGGATTTCTCGTCACAGTTCCATTGTTAATTTGGGGTCTAGCTTTTTCTGAGGTAGTAGCTATTCCAGAACAAACCAATATGCTAAGTTTTGAGGCCCTAGATCCTCGTTTTTCCTTTCTATTGGCAGTATTGAGCAAATTAGCTTTAGGAAATAAATTAATAGCCGGTAAAGCAATTACTCTGCACCCAGCAGCCATTGCTGGTTATCTTGGTTTAATTGTCACAGCCTTAAATTTAATGCCTGTAGGACAATTAGATGGAGGTCACATTGTTCATGGTATGTTTGGACAAGGTAAAGCTATAGTAATTGGTCAAGTAACTAGGTTGTTGGTATTTGCTTTAGCTTTAGTGAGGGGAGAATTTCTCTTATGGGCAATTATATTATTCTTTATGCCCCTAGCAGATCAACCCGCCCTCAATGATGTAACAGAATTAGACAATCTTAGAGACTTTTTGGGATTAATCTCGCTAATTTTGCTAGTAACTATCCTTTTACCTCTACCTCCTACTATGGCTGATTGGTTGAATATTTGAAGAATTTTTCCTTATACCTCCCTGTTTTGGTTCAAGTCCAGTATAATAAAAAGGATCTTAGCCAAGAGAGGGAACTTATTCAAACCTCCAAGTTTTTGTGAACAAGCGTCGAAAAATTAAAAAGAGGAATTTATCCTCAACAAAATCCCCTTCTGGGGAAAAGAAGAATTTATCTCCAACGCAATCTCCTCCTGGAGAGAAGCTGATCCAGCAAATACAAACCTTGATTGCGCAAAAGCAATATAGCCAAGCTTTAAACAAGCTGCAAAGAATTCGCCAAACTCAATCAGAGATTGAAATTAACCCTTCAGAAGCTACTCTTTGGTCTCTCCGAGGACAGCAAGAATTGGCTCGGGGAAACGAACGCCAAGCCGAGAAATCCTTGCGAAAATCACTAGAGTTAGGTCTTCATGGAGAAGCTCACTATTGGCTGGCTAAGTGCTTGCTTGCTTCAGAGCGATTAGAAGAAGCTGTAGAATTGTTGCGTGAGGCTTTTGATACTCAAGTCCTGCCCAAAGACTATGCAGGATGTTACTTAAAGCTTTTATTCCTTATCGGTAAGCGACAAACCGTTCAAGAGCTAATTACTAGCCAGCCTAAACGTTTTAGCGCCTCTCAATTACATTGGGCTCGAGGAATGCTAGCTCTACAGGCGTCAGAACCCGGCAAAGCCCTAATCCATTGGCAGAAAATGAAGCAGTCTGCAACCCCCGGAGATTGCCAAGTTGCTTGGCTGGCTTATGGACAACAGCAGAACGAACACTGGGAAGCAGCTGAGTCTATACTGGGCTTAAACAGCAGCTCATTTTTGAGTGACACATTACCGAGCCACCCAGCTATACAAAGGCTCTCAGTAGTCCAAGCTTTCGAGACGGGAGGTTCACTGCAAAAGACGATCAGTCTCAGCGATTGGGAGTCTCCCAACCAGGAGGCACTCTTAGTGTTAGAGATGTTACTCCTGATTGAGGAACAAAACTTCCATGAAGCAGCACATTTAGCCTTGAAGTTAGCCCGTCCGTCTCGCCAATTTCCTGAACTAGATCGTCTCTTCCACCCGCTCATGCTCCTGGCAGGCGACCAAGCTTGGAATCAAGGAGATACCGAGTGTACCAAAGAGTTTTGGAGCCCACTGGTAACAGAGAATACCTTCGATCCTCAGATGGCAGTTAGGCTAAATGAAGTACTCGTGGCTACTGGTTCCTCTCGTGAGAGACAACGCTTGCTCACGAAACTGCTGAATTGGCTTAAGAAAGAAGCCAAACAAAACAGGTCGGATTGGCCGGAAAGTCGCTTAAATCCGACTCTAGCTAAACTTTACTGCTGGTTAGCAGATAGCTGTATGGCAGGAGATCAGCCACAAAAAGGTTTTGGCTTTCTCCTAGAAGCCGAGCGCCTGTGTCCCGATTTGCCCGATGTCATTGGTCGCCGAGGTTTGAGAGCTTATGCTCACGATCAAATCCAAGAAGCTATCCCGCTACTGAAGTTAGCCCTAGAGAAAGGCTGTCGCTATGAAGAAGTCTATCTGATTTTACTAGAGTGTTTTGAGGAACTCGGCGACTCCAAAGGGCAAGCAGAAATTCATCGCCGTTTTGGTAAACACTTTGACGATTTTAGCGTTGATGTAGAATTTGACATACCAGTTTGGGTTGAGGCTTTATCCCAGTCCAGTTATCTGCTGTTTGAACGTATCGTTCTCGAGGGCAGCCCGCCAGAGCCAGCTTTAAAGGCTTGCCGTATTTTTGTCCAGGCAGCTGAGGATCAACCCAATAATCGCCAGCGGATCTCCCTAGATCAAGAGCAAGCAGCCCAACAGTGGCAGCAGATCCTCGAGAGCCTAGCTCCCTCCGAACAAATTCCCGTACTTCAAGCCATTGGTTTGTGCCTTCTCCGCTTTGCCAAGCGCAAAAAAGGTCTAGCTGGCCTAATAAATCAGTATTTACAAGAGTTATTTTCTCTAGTTCCCCAAGAGCCAGAAGCGCAGAGAGCCCATTTGATTCTCTTGGCGGTCAAGGAACTAAAGCCCGAACGACTAAAGATTCCCCTGCGCCAATATCTAGATAGAGCCACTCAGCCAGGAACAACTCTTGCTCAGCTCCAACTGCAAGTCCGTCGCTTTACCCAAACTGCAGCCCTTCTGCCTTTCCTGGAGGAGGCAATCCGCCGGGAACCTCAAAATCCCCTCCTGCTGCTAGCCAAGGCGACGACGTTTCCTGCTGAGAGTTTGGAATATGAGGAGCTGAAAGAACAAGGCTTTGAACTGGCCCGTCGCTTGCAAGATTCCCAGTCTCTAAAAGCCTGGCGGGAAGAGGATGCCTTCCAGTCCAAACTCAGGGTAGGGGAAGATCTCCTCGATCTACCAATTTTTGGGGGAACCGGTCAGCTAGACATGGAAAGCATTCTGGAGAAGTTAGCTCGCAAAATTTTGGGAGAGGAATTTCCACCCGAAGTTTTGGAGGAAATGTTGCCAGAGCTACGGAGACTACTGAATTCCGATCCCTCTGAATTGGAAGAGGAAGAAGATGAGTACCCCGACGAGTTTGGATTTCCTTTTGGCAAGTCATCTCGGTCCCAGAAATCCTCCAAACGCAAGCGGGGATTTAAAAGCTAATCACCAACCACACCTATAGATTTTCAAGATGAAAGAAAACTACGAATGTTTAGGGGTTGAGCCCAATGCTACCCCAGCCCAGATTAAAGCAGCCTACCATGCCAAGCTACGTGAGTTTCCCGCTCACTCACACCCCCAGGAGTTTAAAGCCGTGCGGAAGGCTTACGAAGCCATCAACCAGCGCCGAGAGAATCAATTTGAGGACTTCTTTACTCCGCCCCCTATTCAGGAAACTCTCTCGGGCGAACTGCTCGACCAGTTGCAAAAACGGGCGATGGAGAAGGTGGGAGTAAGTTTGGATGACTTAATTCGATTAACTTTTTAAACCACTTAGAGAGAACCAAAGACCTTTATGAACCAATCTCCTCGACAATTAGCAGCACAAAAAGCAAAACTCGAGCGCCAACAAAAGAGTTTCCTTCAGGATCTCTTAGAAATTTTAGATGCTCTCGACCAAGCCTGCGATCACTGGTACAAAGCGGAACAAGATGCCGCTCACTCAAGGGCAGCGTTGCCTCAGCAGCGAGTTCCACGCCAGCGCAGGAAGAAAAGTTGGTTACAGAGACTTTGGCAGTACTTTTTGAGATGGTTGGGAATACGGCCTGCTCGACCTCCACGTACATCTACCAATACTGATGCGGAGGCATTAGCTGAAGTGCTAGCTAGCGCTCGAGAGGGATCGGAGATGATTCGGCGGCAGTTGCTCGAAGTTTTGAGTCAGCAAGAAGTTGTGCCTTTAGAAGTAGTTGGTCAGCCCTTTGCTCCCGAATCTATGTATGCTGTCGGAAGTGAGGAAAGTGGGGCAGCAGAGGAAAACACAGTAGTTCGGGAGGTCGTGCGCGGCTATCTGTGGCAGAATAAAATTTTACGAGAGCCTCAAGTGATTGTGGCCATCAAGCCATCAGCATCCGAAGATTGATCGAGTTCAAAATGTCTACTAGCGAAATTCTGAAACGCAAAATTGACACTGCTCAAGATTTACACTCAGTAGTAAAAACGATGAAAGCTGTTTCGGCGGTAAGTATTCGTCAATATGAAAAAGCTCTTGTTTCCTTGGCAGATTACGATCGCACTTTACAACTAGCATTGCAAATTTTACGCAAAAAATCGCCACAAATCTTATTAGGGACTTGCAAGTTATTAATATACCAGTTAAATTATGACATTCATTTGTATAAATCTTATTTAACTGGTACTTTATTTTTTTGCAAGTCCCTTACAAAAAAAGAAAAGATGAGAGTAATTGTTGTCGGTGGAGGAGCAGCAGGTTTTTTGGCGGCGATCGCCTGTGCCCAAAATCATGCCCATAGCCAAGTATTGGTTTTAGAAGCAGCCACTCAACCTCTGACTAAAGTTAAAATTTCTGGTGGAGGGAGATGTAATGTTACCCATCACTGCTTTAATCCCGCAGAATTAGTTACCTACTATCCCAGAGGAGGAAAAGAGTTAAGAGGGGCATTCTCTCGCTTTCAACCCCAAGACACCGTAAAATGGTTTGCTCAACATGGAGTCAAACTAAAAACTGAAGCAGATGGGAGAATGTTTCCTGTTACCAACAACTCCCAAACTATTATTGAATGTTTAACGCAAGCCGCCAAAAAAGCAGGAGTAAAACTTTTAACTCGCACCCCAGTTAAAAAGATCAATAAATCAGCAGGGCAGTTTTTAGTAGAATTAAAAGCAGGACAAGTATTAAAAGGCGATCGCCTCTTAATTGCAACTGGTAGTAACCCCACAGGATATCGGTGGGCCGAAGATTTAGGTCATACTATCCACAAACCAGTTCCTTCTTTATTTACCTTTAAAATTAACGATCCTCGCTTAGAAAATTTAGCAGGATTAAGTATAGAAAATGTCTATTTACGACTATTAAATACTGGTAAGTCTAAAATTGAGCAACAAGGAGCATTATTAATTACTCATTGGGGTATTAGTGGTCCTGCGGTACTAAAATTATCTGCATGGGGGGCAAGAATACTTTTTGAACAGAATTATAAGTTACCTGTATTAATTAATTGG
>JAAUYA010299365.1_pt1 | contig 11030 bp, 7 predicted proteins | sample 7278161 | NCBI WGS metagenome assembly JAAUYA01 (sample SAMN14350120, study PRJNA611818) | marine sediment metagenome | isolation source: surface marine sediment (3m) | place: French Polynesia: Moorea | collected 2018-08
AACATGGTCTTAGGTCCATTTAGGAAAAAGTCTACTATTTTGACAGTAGACTTTTTCCTAAATGGACCTAAGACCATGTTTGCGTCTAGGTGAAACTGGTCGGATGAAACTACTTCACACCCCTCACTCCCTAATGGATAGTTGAAAAAATTACATTGTAGGAAAGATAAAGAACAGCGGTGAACCATTTATTTGAATCATCAATATAAAGATATAAGGGAGCGTTCATTAATTATGGCCTGGGGGGTCATTAAATTAGAGGGGGAACCAAACTTCTTTTGGTATTAAGAAGCGGGGAAACATTTTTTCTAGGCAGGTTAAGGGGACATCCAGGGGTCTGAATGGCTAATTCCTGTCATAACTTATTCCCCCTTTGACCCGTTAACATATTGAGCCTGGACTATTGCGTGCCTATGGTCATTGGTCCATGGGTTAATGGTTGACTCTGGGCAATATAATACACGTTTATGGTAAGAAGCGTTCATGTTGCTCTGTAATGCTTCTAGACCACTGGATGTCCCCTTAATGGGGGGACTAATTTTTTTATCATTGATAATTGTGACTGGTTTTTACACATAATTTCCGTCTCTTTGAAATAACTGTATAAACACTTGTAAATACCTATTCTGAGTCAAATGTTGTGGGGGGATCCAAATTTTCCACATATTCACATAGGGACAACACTAATTTTTATGCAATTGACATCGGGGAGAGGGGCGAGGGGGGACCCATTCACGCATCTAATTTGCCGACCCCCCAAGTCGCAATTAATGAACAGTAGCTAATTGTTATATCCCAGTGTTATATATGTAAATAATAAACATTTTCTTACTGTATATTATTACTGTATACTACTAGTAGTAGGTTATAGTTTGGAATAAGTAGAAAAATAAATGAAACCGTGGAAACGTTACACAGGAGCGATAAACCGCTCCTTACTAAAATCTTATTTTGCATGGCCATCTTGTGTCTATCTTATTAAAAGTCAGATGATAATGATAGCTCCCTTATTTACAAGATAGCTACAAGATGGCCATGCAAAATAAGATTTCAATACGGTCCGTCCTATCGCTCCTGTGTACCATTTTCCTCGTTTTAGACTTGCGGTACATACATCATCATCAGGGATTGGTTATTTCATGATATGTATTATTTGCAATGGAATAATGGGACGAGGGCATTCCTTGCCCGTCTCCTGTATTCTATTTTTGACCATATCAGTAATGTTTTCAAAATTAAACTCACTGCCTATAAGAGTGGCTATTATATCACCCTAAATGTTATCTAGTTCTGTATCAGATAGATACTGGGTTGTTACCTCTTTGTATATCGAATTTGCAATGAATTCAGTGGTATATCTATATTCCTTGCCAGTCTGGTGTATTTTTCTTCTGACCGTATCAGCAATACTCTCAACACTGAACTTACTCTCCCTATCTATACCGGCTATTATGTTATTTCTTAGCTTGTGGTATTCTGTATCAGATAGATACTGGTTCGTGACCTCCTTGTACATTTGATATGCAATAGCATTAATGCTATACGGACATTGCTTGCCAGTCTCAGGTATTTTTGTTCTGACCATATCAGCAATACTCTCAACACTAAACTCACTCTCCCTGTCTATACCAGCAATTATATCATCTCTTAGTTTCTGATATTCTGCGTCAGATAGATATTGGCTTGTTACCACTATGCATATGTGGTTTGCAATGGAATCAATGCTAAATCTACTTTCCTTCCCAGTCAGCTGTATTTTACTTTGGGCCATATCAGCAATCCCCTGAATGGTAAACTCACTTTCCCTCTCTATACTTGCTATAACATCATCCATAATGTTACGTACTTCTATATAGGATAACAATTGATCAGATTGTGGATGTAGGAAGAGATGGAGCCGTGGTCTGCACTGACTGATCCATCTGGTGGTCAACTCTGTTGACAGCTTGTTATTAGTGAGGTTCACCTCCAGCTTGCCCTGGTGGTGAGTATTAGCAGCCTGCAGCAGTGGCTCCACCATGCTGTCTGTTAGACTGTTTTCATGCATGTTTAGAAACTCCAGTTGTGGCAGTGTGTTGTGAAAGAGAGCTGTAGTGATGCTGGCCACATCTTCTGGCTGTAGGTTACATTTGAACACAATCAGGCGCTGTAGTGAAGCTTGTGCAGCTGCCATAAAGCTGGGCAGGCACCCACCTACATTATTACCACCAATGTTCAGGTGCTCCAAAAGAGGGCAGCACTGTGTGACTGCTGACAAGAGGACAGGTACCCGGTCAGCAGGCAGCTCACAGTGCTGCAGGTATAACCTCCTCAGTGGAGCTGCAGGCCCCCAGGCTCTGATGGCAGCAGTGATGTGTGTCACATGCTCCCCTACAGGGTTGTCTGCCAGGCCCAGCTTCTCCAGGTGTATGAGATGTATGAGCCACCTACATATCACCCCACACATCTCACTGGACAGCTTACTGTTATGCAGCTTCAGCCATTTGAGTGTGGTGAGCCTGACTATACATGTGATTAGATACTCAGTCACACCTGTACAGTCCCACAGCATCACACACTTCATGGCTTTACTTCCTGTCAGACCACGACCTATCTCATCCCATACATTACAAGTTAGTACACAGTCCCTCATATATAATGACTGTAGATACTGTGTAAACATATTGTTTACATCTTGATCGATGCTACCATTCCCTGAATGATCAATATCACAACCCCTCATGTATACCTGTGTTACATTACAGTATGACATAGCATAGTTAATACCACTCAGTTCCTGCTGTTTATCACTAAATATGACTAGACATTTATCATCCTTTTTATACTGGTCAGATATATTATCTCTAGCATTTGATGAACTTGAGGATCGATGTGGAGTTTTTACAATATCAGTGAATACAATTAATTTGCTTTGTCTGATATGAGATGGATCTGTGTTTCTACATGCAGGGTATACATGTATATACTCATTACATACAGGATTAGTGCATGTATTCTCATGAGGTCTTGCTTCTCCCGAGATAGCAGAGAATACCTGTGTGAGCTCAGCCTTATCACTGTGACCTTTCCGTTCTTCTGACTGACCAGATTGTGTGTCTATCTTGTAAATGCCTGAATGGCACAGGGTGTCCCAGCATAGCTTCACCTTCCGTATCATTGTCTCACTGAGTACAGCACAGAAATGTCTTATTAACACAGAGGCTTGTCCAGCATCTGATGAGCAGCCAATACAAAAGTTATATACCTCCTCATGTCTCTTAATGTCTTTCCATGTTGGAAATAGTTTCCTCAGTATTTTCCCATTTTTCTTTATGTCCTGCACCAGATAACATGCAGCGATGTATTCATGGATGATTTTATGAGGAAATGAAAGCCATTCATTTTCCCCTTCCATCATTTCCTCTTCATTTCCAAACAGCAACCCTAATTCCAGTGCATTATTTCCCACTTCTTTCATCACTATTTTCTGAAATAAAAATTACCACATTTTAAGGTTACTTGCTATACATGAAGCCCAAAGACACTTGTCTTTTACATTTTGTCTATGGGCCCTTTGCACACAGAATCCTTGCTCTTCAGATTACACCCATTAGCACATCCTTATCTGTGGCTCTCCCTATGAAGGCGTGGAGAAGAGAGAGAGAACAGATAACCCAACACAACTTAAAATGGTAAGGATATGTATAGCAAGTATCCTTAAACCAACACAGTTAAAAAATCCCTGTCAAACACCTAAAAATTGATGGGGAGGGTGGTCCTAATAGGTGCACACATACACCTTACAGTCTGTGTACTTGCAATAAAATTAAGTTTATTATTTCAACCAGGTTCAAGTTATTATAAATCCTTTTCGGGAATAACTTTCAGCATTCATTTATCTATGTATGGATATATTTAATTATGTTGTGACTACAGTAATAACTGCAGGTTGAGTATTTTTCAATATTTCTATGGAGCTTTCCTGTATAATCCCAAAATACCAAAAGCGGGTTCAGGACATTACATGCATTAGCAAAATGAATGTACTATATTACAAATATGGTGCAAATCTATGGAGGAACGTTAACAATGCAGAAATGATATATTCTGCCCTTGACTGCCTGAGTACCAAAAAGGGTCACCAGAGGGTCATTTAGTGCAAAAAATACAAATTATATATTAATGATCCCTGAACACAAATCTTTTGACGGAATTATGGTGTCATGAGTATAACTAAAGATATTCACAAACATGTCATCTAATGCAAGTACGCAGATTGTGGGCAAGGGACAATTGATTCACTGTTCCGTTTTTCTGCTAATAGTGGCCTCATTGGCCTGACCTTGAGCCTTTTATTTTTTATTGCCCCCTACTCACACTATAGAACAATTTGCTACTACTTTGTGCCACATTTAGTAGCAGTTGATTCTACTTTTGTCTTAAAAATTGATGATCTGTCTTGAAAGCTCTCCTTCTCACAGCAGCATGCCTACAAGTAATGACAGGAGACACAACCAGACTACTTATGTTGTCTTATACTGATAATCAGCTTGATAAATACCCTGAGCAGTACCTACTAAATGGCTACTAAAAATGTTTTGACAGATTCTTAGTAACCTTCTAGCTGGAAAAGTAGAAAAAAAGTAGAATGCCTGGAGATTTCTGAGGACTGGAGCTACTAAATGTGGCACAAGAAGTAGTTTTTTGTTCTATAGTGTCAGGCCCACAAACGTCATTCGCCTATCAAAATTTGCCACAGCTTTCCCAAAATGATATGGGGCAATAATCAACAAAATATCAAGGGAAAAATAGGCCTGGTAAATTGGATTTTTTCCCTCTGACCGATTAAAATCTAAATACCAGATTGAAAAAAGACACATTAGAGAATTATTTTTTATTTTGCCGTTCCCCCGACTCTTAAAAAAACTTTGAGACTGACTCGGAGACCAGTAAATCAATTGTCCCTCGCCTAATAACATTGCTAATTGTTTTAGGTAGAATCTTAACGTAGAAATGGAAATGTGCTTAAGGCTATTATCAAGCTTGTACCTTACAATTTAGGGGCCCTAAGGTGAGCTTGCTCTATGAGAAGAAGCGGTGTAATGATAATTATGTCACAGACCTTGCTTAGTAACAATTGCTGCACATTGCCTTGCAGAGACTCCCATGCCAGCTTGCCAAGTTGGTAGAGCATATCTTCGACCTCATGTAATTTGATGAATGCTTGTGACTTCCTATATGTAGAGTATTTAATGGACCAGTCCACTATAGCTTTAGTTGCCTGAGTCTTTGATTTGGGAAGGCCTTGACCAGATTGGAACAATACACACATCATTTGCAGAATTAGTGGTATGCGTAGAATGTCCACAATTTGGTTTTTTCTTCCTATTTCTAAAAATCTTTTGCCCATTTCATCGCTCTCAAGAAATTGTGATGCATAACTACAAATGCTCTCATCACTGAAGCCAATGATTGTAGCTTCAGCATCAAAAAATGGCTTTAATGAGTCAACCTTATCAAAAGGTCGGGATGTCAAAATGATCCAGGAATCCCAAAGATTCGATTGATTCAAAACTGAGTCAATATGGGAATTTGTTCCGGTGTGGTACTCATCGAAACCATCTATGAGTACCAGAATATTGCTTTGATATTTCCCATCTATTAATTCTGATATTTCCTGTTCTGTTACATTATTTGCAATCAGGCCTTTATGTTGCTGTAAAATAAGCTTAGCCAAATATGCGTGATCATTCACATCTTTCAATGCAATGTGAAAAACGAGATCAAACTTTTGTAATTCTGGCCGTCCCTTTGCCCAGGACAGAGCAATGTATTTAAGAACTGTAGACTTTCCTATCCCACCAATCCCTGGAAAATAGATATGGATTTGTATATTAAGGTAATGAATATAAAATTGACGGGATGCATCAATTGTCTTTGGGATCCGTTTGAATTAAATTATTTATAACAAAATTCTCCACAATCTGTCATCCGAAACTTAGCCCTATCATCCATGTTATATGGTCTGAAGTGACTGAAAATAGACTGAATAGCCCACGACAGGGTTTTTGCTCTCATGAGTGTCCTGATGGTTCATCAGGATTCCTTTTAATAGTTTCCTTTTAGTAATTTCCAATTTTCCTTTTTGTTATTATACCTCATGTATAGATCCCAATAAACTGTTACTGATTATCATTCAAACCAGCATCATAACATCAACATCATCTCAATTGTGTTGTCTTATAACTTGATTCAGATTTAAAACAGAGATACCCACCTGTGACAAGCACCCTAACAGGTCCTGACTGTCCTAGTTGTTCCTCATCTAAGAGATCAATGACATCAGATATCTGTTCCCTGGCCACCCTTCCTGGTCTATTATGTCGCTGTACCCATTCCAGTGGTGTGTAGGTTTGTTCTAATGGGAACAGATGAGGCTTGGTGGTCCAGGCTTTACTGGTCGACAGACAGAATGGTTTCCTGTTGATTGACTCTTTTATCCATTTCTGAATTTCAGCAAATCCTATTGAAGAGGAAAAGTTAACGATCTGAGAGTTCTGAATTCATGCTATGTGTAGAACATGAATACGATGGACCAAAGTCAAACTACTTCCGAAGGTTTGACTAACATGTTAGTCAAATGTGGGTCACAAGCAACACCCGACTCCAAAAGAGAGTAAATTTTTCAACAAATGTGTATGGCAAAGATAAGGCTAATTGCATAGTCTACATTGCTGTTTATTTTCCTCCATAAATGCATAATTTACGTGCTTTCCACAATCAATAAATAATGTATAGAATCAACACATTGTCTTATAATTGTTAGATGACTTGCATTGTGTGCATTGTGTTAGTTCATGACAAATATGGCCAATCTAGTTTTCAAACACATAGTTTAAAGGGATCATAATTTTTAGATGGTGTATATGGTGCACAACTTGGTATTAGAGGTTAAGATACAGTGACACAAACCTTCGAACAATTATGTGCTAATTATGGTAGGCAGGTTTAGAATATGAACGGCAGTGTAATGATGCTTAAAATCAGGCCTTTTAAAAAGGTTCTGGCAAATTAATTGACACAATGGCCAATGTATCAATTTTCTGTGGTAATTTTTTCCATTTTGTAAAAACTAAGAAATATGCCTTTCAAATGATGGTGAACAATTTTTAGGGAAAAATGTCGGTGGTAACAATTACCACCGAATTTTGATGGTAATTGTTACCACCGAGATTTTTCCATAAAACGTGGTGAACATTATTTTAAATGGCTTATCTTTAATACCATTTCTACATTATGAAAAAATTACCACCAAAAATTGACACATTGGCCATTGTGTCAATTAATTTGCCAGAACCTTTAAATCAGGTTAGCTAAGTTGACTAAGATTTACCCAACAATAGACTGATATTGTCTGGTCAAAGTTTCGAGTGGAATGATACATTTTTTTATAATTTTCAAATCAGTTCTTTACAAATACTGTATACTGTTGTACTATACATATAGATATCAGTTTAGGTCGTTTAAAATTGAAAATGTGTTTTGCATCAGGAAATTTTGGAAAATGGATACGTGTGCAAAAAAAACAACACAAATCCCAGAAAATTGCACGCTCCGTGGTGAATGTTTTGCATCAGATCCTTCGACTTTGAAAGCCTTAAGAAGAATTTATGGGTTTTGGAATAAAAAATTGGAGGCACGACCTGATGCAAAACACAGAGTTAATTTTGAACGGCCTTACATTGAATTACTTGCATCTACAGTCTCCACCAAAAGGAAGTATACACTTGCATCAAAGGCAAGTACTCAAAAGCCAGGGGGAGTAGAGGTAAACTCAATCTTGGTGCCATTGAATCGGGAATTCCATACATTAAATTTCCTATATTTCCATTTTTAAATTATCTAAGGATATGGTCCGATTTTTGCAAGCATTTGGGGCGTCAACTTACTTTTTTAGAGCACTGTACTTACTTTTGGGGGAGACTGTATCGTCACGACTTAGTGATGTTGATGTAAACTACTTACTTTCTTTGGTCATTTCTTGTCGTGTATTAGAAATGGAATTCCTGAAAAGTCGACTCGAACCTGAAAGTCATAAAAACAGGCATTTTACCTAATATAGAACCAGATAACATGGATATTCTCAAATAGTCTTTCTTACATAGGTTTAAAAGTACAGGTTATTGGTTTATTATCAGATTTGTTCAAATGGCACTTTTGCTTTGTGAGGTTGGTCCTTTAAAATGTTGCTGACTGGGTCGTGACTCAATACGTTTTGTCTGAAATATTAAAGGAGGACCATGTCAGATTTTAAGGCAAATGATTATTTATTGCAAAGTCATGACAGCCTGCATAACTTCACACCAGACAGCAGGAATTCAAGGCAGGCAGGAATTCTAGGAGTTATGAACGGAAGTTAGTCTAAATACTAACATTCCTACAGAAAATCCTGACCATCCTACAGATTTCCATGTTATAATTGTACAAATGATGCTTAACTATGTGGAATTTGGACTAACTATCCAACAGATTCATGTAGGAGCCAATATGGCTGTATGGTATGAACTTATTTACAGCTGTTTCAACGTTTATCTTGAATAATATTGTGGCATGCCAGGCCCATCCTGCCTTAGTAAAACAGGTCTAATGTTGGCCTGTATTTTTACATCTTAAGTAGTCTGTCCATAAGTCCACCTGTTGACGGACTAAATGGTCCGTGTCTTGTCTCTGCCGGAGCCAAGGCGGTTCATCGGAGACCCTATCGCGCTGGCACGGAGACCCCACCTCGCTGGCACGCCACAATATATATCATTCCCTCAATTATTTTGCAACTCTCTACATTATATTCGGAATAACCAGCTTAATGAGAACCCTGGGTAACTCATTTTGGTCAAGGATCTGGGATAATTTTGGTAAGGTTACAGGCATGAATATCTTATTACAAATGGGAAATTTGATTGCAGCCTCCTTAGAGAGTCGCAAAATATACCTTTGATCAGAGCTTCACTTCTCTCCTTATCCAAGAAAGCAAATGTCTTGGGATGCAGGAGTCCATCACGTGCAGATCTCATCAGGATATCAAGCAGTCTCTCTTTAGTGTTTGTGTAGTTCCTATTCCTCCAGTTCTCCAATAGACTACACTTTACCATAGCATCATCTCCTGGGAAACTTTCTCTATAGATCTGTATGTCTGGGAGATCAAACCCCATGTATCTAACAGCGATTTGCTGCATTCTCTCTAGTGGTATATCACTACAGAGCTGCATTAACTGGGCATCTGTAACTTCTGGGCGGGGCTCACTCTACAATCAAAGCGTCTAATATGCATGTATGCAACATGTTAGAAAAGATTTTTCTGAAATGTTGGACCTGGCTTATTTGATCTACTTACAGTGACCTTTCAAGACAAGTTCATGATCCCCGAGGACCCGTTTTCTTTTTGATCAAAGGGTCCTCAGTGGTCATGAACTGTCAAAAATAATTGACCTTGAAAGGTCATTGTAACTAGGTCAAATTATCAATGACCAATATGCCAGAAAAGACCTGAAATATTTATTTGCAAGTCTCTTTTAGGAATTCCTACAGCTTAATTTTAACATAGCTAATACTGGCTGATTGTTGATTGATTTTAAAATGATTTTAGTGCAGCATTAAGGCCACCACGGGGGGTCCATCGAGCTCAGCTTCACCAAGCTTATAAACCCTGTTTCATTAGAGCAGTTCCACCACAACTTAAGGGGACCACCATCATACATTCACATAGGTTTGTGATGACTTTGCTCAAATGATACAAGGTTAAAAGGTTGTGAAGATGAACTTCATGGACCCCCCGTGGTGGCCTTAAGGGGATATATAGGGATTTGAATGGCTAATTCCTGTCGTATACAATACCCCTCATGTCTCCTTAACATTTCTCCTTACATACTCAGATTAAAACCTAAGAACTTTTATGGTAGAAATCGTTCAGGTGGCTATATAATGATTCTAAACCCCTAGATGTCCCCTTAAGGTCAATGCACATAGGTATAATGACATCATATGTCTAATGGTTTTCTGATAGATTAAAGATGTAATTTCTTAGGAGCATGATAATTATACTAAGTTGCACAGGGCTCGGAAAAAAGAAAAAGTTAATGCACTGGAAGCAGCAAATAACTATCATAGTGAAACAATTCTTTTTGCCACAGTTGTATGGTAGGAAGGATTCTGAGACAAGCTTGATTTTCTTGTTCTTAGCACTGTATTTTTTAATGGTTCAAAAAAGCTTTCCAGGGATCTCACAGATAATTTTTGGAGTCAAAGTTGAGTCTGATAAACTGATAGGAGGAAGATGCACTTGGAAGATGGATCTTGGCAGCCATGAGGAGTTTTTATGAAAGAACATAATCCAACCGAGTTTAATTTCCAAACTTTTGGTATGTCTGAGACCAAGTGCCACCAAACCTCATGTACCACAAACTCCTAGCATACGGTTTTTCCCATAACTCGGCCCTTCTAATATATAGTTATTTAACAAATAGGTCTCAACGTGTTAAAATAGGCAGTGTCGTTGGTGAGTGGATGGGGCTGGAAAAAGGTACCCCCCAGGGGAGTAAACTTGGACCAGCCCTCTGGAATCTATTCATCAACGACCTAATTCACTCCCTCCCTGAGGACTCCGTGGCCAATTTCGCTGACGACAATACGCTGTATGCCGTTAGCGATTGTCCGCGGGACCTCAGCTCAAAATTAAATAGTACAGTTAATCAGGCCCATACATGGTACATGGAAAATGGCATGCAGCCGAATCCCGACAAATTTCAATCTATATTCTTCGGTAAAACGCCTGAGTGCTCAATTAACGTGCAGGATGTAAGTATCCCTGCTTCAGGTGTAATTAAACTTCTGGGCGTAAATGTAGATTCTCAGTTGTCTTTTAATACACATGTCAAAAACATTTGCACACGGGCGGGTGGGAATTTAAATGTTCTCAAAAGGGTGGGTAAACATCTTCCAATCAAGGTAAAAATGCAGTTATACAAAACATATATCTCATGTCACTTTAATTTTTG
>JAAUYA010412935.1_pt1 | contig 11026 bp, 9 predicted proteins | sample 7278161 | NCBI WGS metagenome assembly JAAUYA01 (sample SAMN14350120, study PRJNA611818) | marine sediment metagenome | isolation source: surface marine sediment (3m) | place: French Polynesia: Moorea | collected 2018-08
CATTCTTCCATTGGTTTTGATTAGTTTTCAAATACTTCTTGCACCAGAATACACATTTTTTCTCTTTTGTCAAACTTTATGTTAAGAAAGATCCTTATAAAGCATAGCTTCCCAAGGGGGGTTAGGGGGGATCTCCTCCGCAACAGTAGTCATAAGAAGATCCCCCATTATCCCCCTTCCCAAGGGGGACTTAAAAAAGTTGCACACGGCGTAATACTTTTGACTTTGTAGGGGTTTGGTTACCAAACCCCTACTTGACTTTTGACTGTGGTGCGTTGCGAACGCACCCTACTTTTAGAGTTGTTGCGTAATTCCTATAATGGACAAAAATATCAGTGTGGTAATTACTGGATTAGATCATGTTAACAATTAAAACAAAATCGGCGTTAAAACAACTCTATGAAACCGATTTCTGCCTCTGGTTAGAAACTACGGCTGATTTATTAGATAAACAGTCTTTTAATGAATTAGATTTAGAAAACTTAATTGAAGAAGTCAAAGGAATGAGTAGGAGGGAGAAAAGAGAGTTAAAAAACCGATTAACAGTATTAATTATGCACTTACTAAAATGGAAATATCAGCCTTCAAAGATTTCTCCTAGTTGGAAAAGTCCCATCGTGGAGCAACGCCGTCAGATTGAATACCTTTTAGAGGATAGTCCTAGTTTAAAACCTTATCTTCTCGAAATTTTTGATAAGTGCTATCAAAAAGCGAGACAAGATGCCAGCGAAGAAACTAATCTAGAATTAGCTACTTTTCCTGTGGATAAACCCTTTACTCTGGAGCAAATTATTACCTCTAATTTCTATTGAAAAAACTAACTTATAAAAACCTAAAAATAATACTCTAAAACTAAAAGTCATAAAACCATGAAAACCTTAAACCAAAATAAATTAAAGACTCTTTACGAAGTTGATGAACATCTTTGGTTAGAAGAAACGATAAAAATCCTGAGAGAAAACCGTTTAAATGACTTGGATTTAGAAAATTTAATTGAGGAATTAGAAAGCTTGAGTAAAAAGGATAAAAATAGAGTTAGTAGTTTTTTAGAACAAATTATCAGACATTTATTATTACTTCAATATTGGACAATAGAACAAGAAAGAAACAAGAATCATTGGCGAGCAGAAATTCAAGGCTTTCGGACTCAATTAAGAAAATACTTAACTACTAATTTGCGTAACTATTTAGCAAATGAATTAAATATTATCTATCAAGATGCTTTAGAATATGTTCAAGAAAAAACAGGATTCTCTATAGATTTTCCTGAAGAATGTCCTTACACTTTAGAGCAATTATTGGATAAAAAATGGTTGCCTGGCTCTTTTAGGGTGCGTTAACGAAAGGCGATCGCCTTCAGTAAGTTTTAGGAGGATGTCACTGGCGCCAAACCACGAGAACAACACCACAAACTATTAAACCCAAACCAACTACACGATTTACGGGAATAGATTCTTGAAAAACGAAGTATCCCAATAAAACTGAAAAAACATAAATTAGTGAAGCGGCAGGAGAAGCAACACTAAGTTTGACTCTAGTTAGCAGCAAAATATAAGTAATAGCTCCTACTCCGTAGCACATTAAACCTATTAGCAATTCTGGAGTTATTATGATACTTAAAATATGGCTAATCGCGTTACTGGAGTTAACTTTTCCTAACTTTAATGCTCCTAACTTTAAGAACAATTGTCCCGATGTACTAGAAATAATTGAAATTAACAATAAAAAAAATTCTTTTGGAGTCATAATTATAATTATCAAATAATTAGTTTTCCTTGGCTTACGTTCGCTTTTCGAGAACTACTAAGATCCGAAATGCCAGGAAGAAACTCATAAATGACAGGGCATTTTCTAACATTAGCACGGGTTTAAGTAATGGCATGGGCAATAGAGAAGGTTTTTCAAATCCTCCGCTGAGAGGATAGGCAAAAAATGCCATGCGACGATGATATACTTTTACCAATTGAGGATATCTCCTCCTAAATTTGCGAAACTTTCTTTCAAATAAGATATTAGCAAAAGCCTGATTAGCGTCAAATGGTTTTCGCTCTGGTGAAGGCTCAATCCATTCTAAAGGATCTTGAGTAAAATCAACAGGTTCTGGATGTAAGAAATGATAGACTGGCCAAGAAGCTAAGGAAATATAGGGTTCCATCATTGCTACCCTGCCCCCCGGGCGTAGCACGCGCAAAGCTTCATTAAAGAAAAGACTGACATTTTCAATATGATGGAGAACATCAAACATGACGATATTGTCAAAACTTTGGTCTTCAAAGGGCAAGTCTTGAGCATCAGCAACCACATCAATCCAAGGCAGAGGAACAATATCTGTCGAGGTTACATTCGGCGCAAATTCCTTAAAGTTGCCACTACCTCCCCCTAATTCTAGGGTATTTCCTGGTCTCAGTTGCTTGGTTATTTCTTGATACCAGCGAGTATATAAAGCTCGAAGAATAGGCTTTTTTTCCCAGATTATTTTATGTTGTTGGAGAATATCTTCTGACATTTTTAGTAATTTTTTCGAGTAAGGGTATTATAGCAAAAGTCAAAACTCAAAAGTCAAAACTCAAAAGTGAAATGCCTGCTGTGACAGGGTTTTAGTATTTGATAATGTCCGTTCGCTATGCTTCGACTGCTATAACTAAAAGGGTATTAGATTAAGTAAAGGATAACGAGGGAATCATTGAAACTTGATTTTTCTGGCTGCATAAAGACACATTTTGATTAAAACTATTCCTTCCTTAAAATGCTGAATATTAGAACTTCCATAAGTTCTCGGCACATATCTCACGGGTATATCTTTGATTTGTAGTCCCAATTTAGACGCACCAAAAAGTAAATCGAAATCTCCAAAAGGGTCAAATTCGCCAAAGTATGAACGATTAGCTGCAATGCGTAGATAGTTTTCTCGAGAAATTGCTTTGGTACCACAAAGAGAATCTTTAATCTTCGTATTCAGTAGATAAGACAATATCCAGGCAAAAAAGCGATTTGCCATACGATTAAGCCAAGGCATTGCTCGAGAATTTACAGGATAGATTAAGCGACAACCATTGGCAAATTCACAGCTACCAGAGGCTACTGCTTGGAAAAAATAGCTTAAATCTTCTGGTTGAACTGTCAAATCAGAATCTAGAATGATTAAGACATCGCCTGTAGCCATAGCGAAACCTTGTCGAACAGCATCTCCCTTGCCTTTGCCCTTTTGCTGGCAGATTTTAATATCCCACTCATTACCATATTGAGCTTGAACTCTTTGAATTTCTTCCCAAGTATCATCCTGAGAATGGCCTTCGACAAAAATAATCTCCGTATGTTTTCCTAGCTTGGGCATTCTGGTAATGCAGCTCTCAATATTTCCCGCTTCGTTTCTGGCGGGGATAATTACCGAACAGGTACACTTTTGAATATTTTCTTGTCCCTTAACTCTATCAGGTTGAATTCTCGCCACTACATACTCGGTCAAACAAAGAGAATTTACGATCGGCAAAGGAGCTAAGAATTTATTAAATAACTTAAATAGTAGTGGTATTCGTCGAGGAAATAACATTCGTTTGCCCCGACAGATAACTTCAAATCCTTCCAGCATCAGCAAGTTTTCTATATCTTCATAGTTCATCCAGTTCAAGTTTTCAATCGGCATCCTTTGCTTAAACAAAGTTGCTAATTTGAGAATAATTTCCCAAGCTGGATTATGAAAGGTTAGGATAATTCGCGTGGAAGGAGTAGAAACTTTATAGAGATTAAGTAAGCTTTTCTGAATATTTTTGAGGTAACTAACTGTATTAGCAAGCAATATATAGTCAAAAAAATGATTGGATTGGAATAATTCTGCCTCTTCTGACCAAAACTCTAAATGAGGGAATCTTTCACTGGCTAACTCAACCACCTGAGAATTAACATCAATGCCCAACCCATATTTAGGTTTGACAGCATCCAGCAAATAACCAGTACCTGAACCAATTTCTAATACCTCTGAATTCGGTTGTACAAAAAACTGACACAATTTCTCTATATCTTGGTAATATGAGACATTTTTCTTTCTCCATTTTGCTAAAGAATTCATTCTAGACAACAATCTCCTCAATTTTTAATAGAACTTATAGTGATATAGACTAGATATAATTAATTGAATAATATGTTTTTGCATTGTACCACTCGAAGTAAGAATTATAGAGACTGTTTGTCTTCTTCCCAGGCTTTTCGAGAGCGCTACTAGGCTACACTAATATTCAGTAAAATAATTTTTGAAGGACTATGTTACAGCCCCCAGGTTTTAGCCAGCATTCCCTTACCACCAGCCTCGGAGAGATGGTCTATTATACCTCTGACGAGTTACCTTGGTTGTTTGAGGGGGATTCTGAAAAAACTCTGCCGACTCTGGTATTCCTGCATGGCTTTGGAGGTGGCTCCTCAGCTTATGAATGGTCGAAAGTCTATCCAGCTTTTGCTAGTGAATATCGCATTCTGGCACCAGATTTAATTGGTTGGGGAAGATCATCTCATCCAGAGCGAAGCTATCAGATTGATGACTACCTGAGTACCATTACTGAATTTTTAGAAGCTACTTGTGCAGAACCAACTACGGTGATTGCCTCATCTCTAACGGCAGCCTTTACTATTCGAGTGGCGATCGCTCGTCCTGAGTTATTCAAGTCCTTAATCCTGACTACACCGGCTGGACTTTCTGATTTTGGAGAAAACTACAGCCGCAGTTTCTTCGCTCAATTAGTCAGCACGCCAGTGGTAGATCGCTTCATCTATGGTTTTGGGGTAGCCAACGAGCTGGGAATCCGCAACTTCTTGGAACAGCGTCAGTTTGCTCATCCAGAACGAGTCTATGCTGAGATAGTGCAAGCTTATTTAGCATCGGCTCAACAGCAGAATGCCGAATACAGCGCTCTCTCCTTTGTGCGAGGAGATTTATGTTTTGATCTATCCGCTTATATTGCCCAATTGAATGTTCCTACTGCGATCATCTGGGGTCAGAAATCTCAATTTACCGGCCCCGATATTGGGCAACGACTAGCACAGCTAAATCCATCAGCAATTAAGGTTTTTCAAGTAATTGAGGAAGTCGGTCTTACCCCGCAGCTCGAACTGCCTGCCGTTACCATTGGATTGATTCGCCGATTTTTAAACTTACTCGAAGGCGAAATTAGACCTTCTATGTGAGCTCACCTTAGCTGAGGTACACTGGTGTCAACTTAAGGTGAAACCATTGCTCCGCTCAGGTTTTTAATTCTGCATTCTGCATTCTGCATTCTGCATTCAACCACTGGTAAACTATTGCTGGCGATTGTTGACACCAATAGCTAAGGTAGCCTCCCTGTTGAGGTCAATGTAGTAATATCACCCCAACTAAATCTTTGTAAACAAATGTAAACTATAAATTAAAGAAATGTAAATAGTATGAGAGAAATCCATGGAACTAGCTCAGATCAAAACCTACCTTGATAGTCCCAATCCTCAAAATCGCATTAAGGCGATCGTCGAGTTAAGACATCATCAACCTTCTGTAGTTGTACCCTTACTCAAGCAGAGAATGTATGATAAGGAGTTTGTGATCCGCTCATTCGTAGCAATGGGTTTAGGATACAAGCGCACTGATGAGGCTTTCCAAAGTTTGCTTGATTTGATCGAAAACGATCAAGATCCCAATGTTAAAGCCGAAGCTGCCAATTCTCTGGCTAACTACGGAGAAAAAGCAACTCCTTATCTAGTAGAACTTTTTAGAAGTGAAACTCACTGGTTGATTAGACAAAGCATCTTTGCTGTTATGGATGAGATTGGCTCTCATGAAGTTTTCTGGAAACTTTCTACTTGGGGATTAGAGGGAGACGATTTAGTTGTAAAATTAGCAGCTATTTCCTATTTAAGAAGATTAAAAGGAACCCCCTACGAAAAAGAAGCAATAGATTTACTTTTTGAGTTATCTACTGCTGAAACAGTGGCAATTAGAGTACAGGTTGCTAGAGTTTTACTATCTTTTGATGACCCCAAAGCCAAAGCTATATTAGCAGAGTTACGTCACGATAGCGATCATCGAGTTGTTGGTGCAACCTTAGAAGGAATGCTCAAGTAATGATACATTTGTAGTTATTGTAGAACCTAACTCTGGATGCTTCTACAATCTGGAGCGAGACAAAATTCACCCACAAAGTTTTTTGACTAGAAATTGAGAGTAAGAATCATGGCAACTAGCGATCGCAAAGTGTTTTTTGAGGTAAAGCAGAGAGTGGTCATCGAGCCATGTCAAGATGCAGTTATGTAGTAGAATCAAGAGTTTTTTAATTCTGAATTCTGAATTCTGAATTCTGCATTCCCCTCGCCATAATATTTTTGACCCTAACCGAGCAGTATTGTGTAGGGTGGGCAATTCCCTAGTTAAGGTTATTTCACTTATCCAAAGGTTATCGCTGGAATTGCCCACCATTACCCTGGTGGGCAAGACAGATTTTTTTCTGATTATTTTGTTTCAATAATTAAACCCGTCTTGCCCACCCTACAAAAATAAAGCGATGAGTTAAGTTTGACCTCATCCCAAAATATGGCCGCTACGAGGTAAAAGATTTAATTCTAAAGATACTTTCTCTTCTTCAAGTTTCCAAGAATGCTCTCCATTACCAAAGAGAATTTGAGCTGGTTTTGATGGTAATTGAAAATCCCGAATAATAATATGATTAGCTACAGTATCAACATTGACAGCCACAATAATAGTTTCTTGCTCTAAAATACGGCTAAAAACATAAACCCCTTCTTCGGCAAATAATACTTGATAACTTCCTTGGCGAAGTGCTCTATATTGATGACGAAGTCTGATTAGTTGCTGATGATAGTCTAATAATTCTAAATCCCAGTCTGCTTTGGCAGGAAACCCTCGACGAGAATCTGGATCTAAACCACCGGGCAATCCAACTTCATCTCCATAGTATATGCTAGGTGCTCCTGGGAAAGTCAATAAAAGGAGGGTAGATAATTCTACTGTAGAGCGATCGCCTCCGGCTATGGTCAATAATCTGGCAGTATCATGACTGGCGAGTAGATTTAACTGAGTTAAGCTAATTTCCCAGGGGTATAGTTTTAATAAATCCTCGATTTTGCTCTGATATTCTCTGGCGGATAGAGGAGGATAGGGGTAGTAAGAAGGTTGCTCCACATACTCTTTGAGAATGCGATCGCCACCACAAAAAGCCATAGTTGCTTCCGTAAAGAGATAGTTCATCACCCCATCAAATTGGGTTCCATCCAGCCATTTACTAGCATCTTCCCAAATTTCGCCAACAATATAGGCTTCAGGGTTAATTGCTTTGATTCTGGTCCGAAATTCTTGCCAAAAACCAGGAGTTTCAACTTGATCTGGGACATCTAAACGCCAACCATCAATTCCTTGTTTGAGCCAGTATTCTCCTACCTGCATTATATATTCTCTGACTTGGGGATTATCGTGATTAAATTGAGGTAAAGCTCGATTATCTATCCAACTAACGTAGTTAGCAGGTAATGAACCATCATAAGCTGATAGGGGCCAATCTTCGATTTTAAACCAATCTAACCAAGGAGAATGAGGACCATTTTCCAGAATATCGTTAAAGTAGAAAAAACCTCTGCCCACATGGTTAAAGACACCATCGAGAATAATTTTAATATTTCTTTGATGTGCTTGTTTGAGTAACTCTGCAAAAGCTAAATTTCCTCCTAAAAGAGGATCGATATTGTAGTAGTCATGGGTGTGATAACGATGATTACAGGTTGATTGAAAAATAGGGGTAAAGTAAATGGCATTAATACCCAAATCTTTTAAGTAATCAAGATTAGCAATCACTCCCCATAAATTACCTCCTTTATATTTTTGTGGAGTCGGTTTAGCTTCCCAAGGTTCTAAATTAGAAGATTGCCAATGACCTGTATAATTTAGGTTAGGGCGATGATAGGCAAAGCGGTCTGGAAAAATCTGATAGAAAACTGCGTTCTTAACCCAATCTGGTGTCTTGATCTCCATAATTTTCTATCCCTTAAGGTTTTTACTCAACCTATCTTATCTTAAAAAAATAACATCCGTGTAACTTGGATTGAGAGTATGCACGCTTGCCCTTCGTCTCGGCTCAGGATAAACAAAGCGAATGTGTTAAAAGTATTATAAAAATAATCAACAATCAACAATCAACAAATTCGTTCAATTTTAAAAACTTGATTTTCACTTTTATTAGCTGTTTTTTCTTCCCAGCCAATGGCTAAAAGGAAATCAGCGGCACAAGAAGATTCTACGACATCAACACCCCATTCTTCTGGTTGTAAACCTTCAGGATTATTACTCACAGGGGGAGTTGTTTTCTTTCCTGCTAAAAAAAGAGTTTCTGGTAAGGAATTTTTTTCTGATACTTGATGTTTACGCTTTTCCACTAAAGCTTGAACACATAATTCTCCGACTTGAATAGGAGATATTTCATCAACAGGGAACAAAATTTCTACCATCCAATGAGGATGACTTAATTGACGACAATGAATATTTTTATATTCGCTTAATCCTTCGGCAAATACCTTGCTAAATTCTTCAAGATTTAATTTAGGAACTATATCTTCGGTAACACTAAAGTTGTGAGATAGTAACATGCGTTCCATTTTGTCTTCAGCCATATTTTTAATTTTTTCCTGATTTTTGCTCTAATTGATTAACAATCAATATAGCGTTTCTCCATAGCGTTGCTCAAATACATCAGGCACAGCCCATTACAATCGAGGATCTATCGGCTCGCTTTCTAGTGCCAGAATCCCAAAAACGCATTCGTGTACCCTTCGTAAAGGTTGGTAGCTGACAAATCGCTCTAAAGCTTCAATTCCCAAGCAAAACTCCCGCATGGCAAGCGATCGCTTTCTGAACAATCCCCGCTGGCGTAACTGCTCCAGATTAGCCTCGGTAGTATATTCAGGACCATAAATAATTCGCAAATACTCCCTCCCACGACATTTGAGTGCCGGTTGAATGAGACTTTGTTGTTTTTTGGCAATAAAATTAAGCGGTTTTACCACCATTCCTTCGCCGCCAGCATTAGTTAAATCATTCCACCAGTTAATCGCTTCTGCTAGGGATGTGGCATCATCGAGATTGACAACTCGGTATGAGGTAGCCATTAGCAAAGATGTATCTGCCTGGCAGATTTCTGCTAGAGTCTGCAAATGCCAAAGATGATCTTTATCCGTATGCACGGCATTTTCCGTTGCTAACAGATGAAAGGGGGCTAACTTAAGATCGGATAATTCTTTTACTTGCCAACAATAACTGCGATAAGCCTGAACGTACTTTTGGGCATCAGCATAACGCTGCTGGTATTGAGTCAAGCTATCACTAACATCTACTCCACTATTTGCTGCTTGTTGCAGTAGTTTGATTGCTTCTGATAGAGAAACTTGTGCGGCAATGCCCACAGAAGCATATTGTTGTTGGAGCAATTGTTTTGCTTTAATAGACCAAGGCATTAATTCACAGTCTAGACAAACCCAATCGGTGTTAAATTTCTGCCAAAAGTTGGTAACAGAAAGGGCTTGCTGGAGGCGTAAGAGAAATTTAGTTTCTAATTCAGCATCTGCGAAAAAGTGCCTTCCCGTGCGAGTGTAACAGATGCCAACTCCTTCGTTTACAACTCCAAATCGCCTTTGTGCGGCTCCTTCATCTTGACAGATAATGGCGATCGCCCGGGAACCCATGTGTTTTTCTTCGCAAATTACTTGAGCAACTCCTTGATGCTCATAGTAGGTAAACGCCTCTTGAGGATGTTCCAAGAATCCAGGATGAGTGGAGGTTCCCGAAGGAGACATGGTAGGAGGAAGATAAATTAACCATTTAGGATTAGCAGCAAAGCGACTCATTACCTCTAAAGCGGCGATGGCATTTTCTTCCCGAATCATAATTCTCGGTTTAAATTTGGTGTTAATCAAGCGTTTTCCTAAGACATCATCAAGCTCTAACACATCATCATATTCCTGCTGTGCGGTTAAGGATAATTCTTTATTTTCAGCTAAAAATGGCTTAACCGGGTCGCAATAAACTGCTTTTGCCTTAACTGATACCAATTCCCTTTCTGGATAACGTAGGGCGGTTAATTTACCCCCAAATACACAGCCTGTATCAATGTTAATGGTGTTATTCAGCCATTCTGGTTCAGGTACGGGAGTATGCCCATAAACTACAGTAGCTCTTCCCCGATAGTCAGCTGCCCATTGATAGCGCACGGGAAAGCCAAATTCGTCAATTTCCCCTGTTGTTTCTCCATAGAGGGCAAATTCTCTGACAGTGCGAGAGCCTCTTCCCTGTAAATCTTCTTTCATTCCTGCGTGGGCTACGACTAAATTGCTCTCGTCTAAAACATAATGGCTGATTAATGAGTCGAGAAATTCGCAGGTTTGGGCTATCCATGATTCCTTCTTATCTGGAGGAAGTTGTTCAATTTCGGCTAAAGTTTGCTCTAAGCCATGTCTTACTTGTACTTTCCTGCCTCTGAGCTTTTTTAGTAATTTCATGTCGTGGTTGCCTGGTACGCAGAGGGCATTTCCAGCCGATACCATCTTTTTGACGAGGTTGAGGGTGTCTAAAATACGGTTTCCTCTATCCACCAAGTCCCCTAAAAAGACGGCTTTACGACCTTGAGGATGAAAATAGGTATTATTTGCCTGATTAATTTGATACCCTAATTTTGTTAGTAGAGCTTCAAGTTCATCACAACAACCGTGAATATCGCCGATAATATCAAAAGGTCCTCTTTCATGTTTGAGGTTATTCCACAGGGGCTGTCTCTCAATCGTGGCAGTGTTGATTTCTTCTAAGGAGGACAATTTATAAACGTAACGGAATCCTTCTCGCTTCAGACTGCCCAAAGAGCGACGAACTTCGCTACAGTGACGGCGCACTACCTGAAAGCCGAAATTGCGATTTTCTCGCAGCTGATTGCGCTCGTGACATAAACTAGGAGGTAGATCGAGAGCGATCGCCACTGGGATAACATGATAGTCTCTAGCTAAATTTAACAGA
>JAAUYA010190900.1_pt1 | contig 10970 bp, 7 predicted proteins | sample 7278161 | NCBI WGS metagenome assembly JAAUYA01 (sample SAMN14350120, study PRJNA611818) | marine sediment metagenome | isolation source: surface marine sediment (3m) | place: French Polynesia: Moorea | collected 2018-08
AAGGTCAATCAAAGTCCAGGTTACAGCATACAGAGAGAGACTTTTACAATGATCAATGGCTGAATCTCATAATAATAAGGCTGGACAATGTGGATTCCATCTGATTAACAGGTCAAACTGATGGTACAGCCATTCCCATTGGAGTGAAAATGCATGAATTTATGGCACTAAGGGACCTTTTATTTATTATCAGCGTGGGGGGATGGGTCGAAAACAGGAGGGTCCATGAAATGTAATGTACAAAAGGGGTCTACAAAAATGTTTACGACCCGATAGGGGGTCTTGGTCAAACAGCCATGAGAGGTCCGACAGACAGATGGACGGATGGATGCGACAAAGTGAATTATCTCCCTGCTTCGCTTAGCTATGCGGTCGATAATAAATGAAAGGTCCCTAACTTTAATGGAACATTTCATGACAGACATTTGAATTTGCTTAGAGATGTTGAAGACAACATACCCTTGATTGCCGAAGGTTGACAGCCATGAATCTAATTCTTATAAAGAAATGGTACTCATGGTGTAGGCAGTGTTTCTTTTCTGTCGTCATGTCGTCACCTGTGACGACAGACAAGCTGTTCTGACGACAGCCATGATTTTCCTGACGACGGGCTCATTCTCCTCTGTATCCCAGTTTTTAAATTTTGAAAATCGCACAATAATTGAGGGAGATATGGCTAAAAGCGTCTCAGAGGGTGAAGTTAGACCTCAAATTTTATCAAATTTTCTGGGACATCTATAATTTTATAGGGAAAAATTTATTCGCAACTTTCGAAGCGTAAAGTTTCTTTTTTCTGAGCAATGTACATTGCCAATGTTGCTTTCCATTTCATTCTACGTAAATGTTTTATGTTACTAAAAGTTCCACACCTGTTTCAATAAGAATACGAGTATGTGCAGTGATAATGTATTAGATCAATATGGAATGAATCTATCTGATGGCTGATTCCGGAACTCTAAGTACTTGTTTGATCCTTGCCCCGTCCAAAAGTCCACGGGGCACGACCTCCTCATACAATAGCTTAACCAGCTTCTGTAAATAAGATGTGTACATCTAATTTGTTGTTTTTTGTTTTATTTTATTTTATTTTTTTTTGCTGCATTCAGAATAAAAGAATTAGAGCCTATGACTTTTGAATTCTACCCAGAACTAATTTCAGATTAAAGGGGTCAGACACATTTCAAAGGAGAGAAGATTGACCTTCTGGCTAAAAGATTGGCTCCTCTCAATGTACTTACAAGCCTGTTCCCAGGAGGAGGGTTTTTCGCCAGCCATCTCTGTAGTATGCTATTCCCAATACCCCAGATGTCCTCCCTGCACTCAGCCCTGAGGAAGGCCACCATCATAGAGCCCTCTTCAGGATGCAGTATCTGGGCGATCCTTTCCTGGTTGTTAGGTTCTATGTACTCGGCCATTTTCCCAAGCTCTGCTTCTGTCAAGGCTTCCTCCTGGGGATCTGTCCCTTTCTGTAAGTAGTAGATAAAATTATCCCAATGAAAAATAGAAAATCCCACCCTTTATTATCGATCTTCAGGAAATGCTTTGTCATTTTACGGTGGAAGCTGTTCATTTTGCACAAGTGATTCACTTGATATATCACAAGAATTCTTTAAGGCCACCACAAACATTCTGCCAGTGGAGCAATACCATCACAAACCTATGGGAATGTATGATGGTGGTCTCTTTAAGTTGGCACAAGGAAAGGAGTGAGCCTCATCTTTTCTGGAAGAAATGAGGCTCACTTCTCTCCTAGTGCCTTAAGGAGACCACCATCATATACTTTTGTAGGTTTTTGATGGAATTGCTCCAATGGCACAAGGTTTGTGAGATTGGTGGAAACGAGCTTCACAGACCCCCGTGGTGGCCTTAACAACTGAATGCGTATCAGAAATAAACAGTCAGAGACACAACTTGATTTTGCTGAAGGCTTAAAAACGGGAAAACAATGAAAAATCCATTTTTGCATGTACTTTCACTATTATTTTGGATTGTTAAATACTCACCATTTGTTCCTTGTTTTCCACAGCTTTTGTTGGGTTTTCTGGAATAGTATTTACGCTCCTTTGTTGCATCATTCCTGACTTGTCAAACATGCTCTGCATTGCTGGCCCAGTAACGTGATGATGGTGTACATTGTCAGGCACTTCCCCCTTGTGACTTGTGCTGATACATGAATCTTCAGGAATTTTACATTTGATTGGTTGTAACCACACATCAAACTGCTTTTTGGCTACATTTTTCTCATGTTCCTCACATCTAACTAGATGGGTACGACCTCCTAAGCTTGTGATTCCAATGCTTTGGAGGCACTCTTTTTCAAGGTTCTCACATGGGTTTACACGCAATTCTACCCACATGTTTGGAGTGTATGTATTAATTAGAGAATTGATTGCTGCCTTGATTTCATTGTAATATTTTGAAGGAACTGCGAGGCTACCAGTTGGAAACCAGGCTTCTATTTTGATCCATGTAGACCTGGTGCTCAATCTTATCATCACAGTGACTATTCAGAGGCCACTAGGTTTGATAGCTGGACTTAGTTATTCTACACTACAGGGGGGTCCCATGGGGCCATGAATGACTGGCTTCATGCTTGCCACTTAAAACCCATTTAAAATCACTTTTCTCCACGATTTTTGCAGTTTTATCTCATCATTTTATTGGTATTGGGGCTAGAAAAATAAAAAATGTGAGAAATTATAGCAAAAGACATCCTGATTAATTTGATATCAGACTTGCCATAGTGCCACAATGAACACCCTAACTACACTTTGATCAAGATCCTACCCCCTGTGGTTAAGTGTCAGCAAAACTTCAAAGAAAGGCCTCTCTTTGACAGGGAATTCGGTCAACATTGGATGGTTTTAGAAAAATAATTAAAAGATTGTCTTTGCCACGTTACTCTATAGAAAGGGATACAAGTATTGGTTTTGGTGTTTCACCTTTTGTTTTCTTGCAATCAGCAATTAAAGTAAGCCTGTCTCACCACATCAACTATCACCTTTAGGTGTTTGGACTAAGCTCTTTAACTTAAGTAACAAAGAACAATGATTTTCACAGACACAGTCATAATTGTACTTTATTTTGTAATCAATCAAAATTCCAATTTATATTTCTGTCATTGATAACAACTTGTACATTTCATCAAACAAAGCACTTTGATGTCCCTTTATCAATGCCGCACAATTCTATACTTAGGGTTAATTGTCAGAAATTGATTCAGAAATTGCTCTCAGAGATTTCTGTGGAATTCACTATTCCTTATCATATACTGCCCTATTATGATTTCTTCAATTTCTTAAATTTATCCAACTTAGGATTGATTGCAAGATGATGCTCTTGCATTGAACACAACAGTCTTTTAGCCGGTGCAAGTGCGCAATGACCATCATATATTCCTTTGAATTTATGATGTATCGATTCAAATCCCTGTTCTCCAACCATGCCCAGACCAAACTTGTATTTTCTAATGTCATCCACTGCATGATCCTCGATCAAATGCTGTTTTACAACAATAGATTCCTCAGGAAATTCCTGCCGAAAACATGACATATATGCATCAATGGCTGGCTGAATTCCCCCTATTTCTATATTGCTAATGGGGTCGGCATGACTAATGAGGCGGTGAACTCTAGCCCTCAACTGAAACACTTGATTCAATTTAGAGCACAATGATGTACCCTCTGTGTACGCATAAGGTAATTTCATTTCAATTGCTGTCTTAACAATAACTTGCTCAAGCTGCTGAAATACTGTGTCATGCACTTTGAGGAATTGATCACAGGAATTTCCATTCAAAATTCCCCCATAGTACAGTTCTCTGTAAATTTTATTCTCATCCATAATCCCATCAAATTTCTCTACCAGGGGCCCATCACCAAGTTGTAAAACTGTTTTGGTTTTCAAATCCTTCAGTTTTACTTGGATCTTTTCCATGTCCTTCTCCAATTTTGCTTGCTCTTTGAGTGATGAATGTAACTCATGTTCTGTATTGCAAATAGGCCTGATCATCTCAATGGCATCTCTAATACTGTCAATCTGAACCTGCAACTCTGTGACTTTGGTCTCTAGATCAGCTATTTTTCTCAGTCCAGCCACATAATTCTCAAATGTGGTATCACCCAGGTGATCTCCATTTTTTGACAGCTCATCTCCTATCAATTTATCAAGTTGCCCAAGCCGAGACCTTCCGATATCCTTCAATTTAGTGACCTCTCCAATGGTACAGTGTAATACAGGAGTTGCCCAATCATCAGGCTCGATGGGGAGGATTGGAGGATGAATCACATTGAAAAACTGGCTCTGCTTCGACTTTTTAAGGCCAGCCTTTTCAAAATTTTTGTAGTTTTCGGCAAGATTCTCTAGTGTTCGTTTTCTGGAGGGATCCCTGTCACTCCTTGATATCTGCATCTCAGGCCTTGATATTTCACACTTGTAGCATGGATGCTTTGGGTTCCCTCCAGCCATGCCTTCTGCCTTATTTATAAGGTCGATATCTCCTGCACCACTGAGCTTTATAGATTTTCCTTTGTATTCTGAACGCATAAGATCTTGAAGCGGACCAACAAATCTTTCTAACATTGTAACTAGATTTGAGTACAGGTCTGTGGCCTCAGTGCATGTCAGAATGACTGTGTTGTTGGTAGAATTTGGTTTATTCAGGTTAACCACTTCCAGACAGAACTTGATTGTTTTTTGCCCCATGTCCCCCCCAAACTTAATCCACAACTGGTTTTCAGGTATATTTCCATCATGCCAAGTTAATAATCCTTCACTGTCATAATAATCAAGTAACTCCATGGTGAATTCTTTCAAATCTACCACAAAAACGATGTGTTTTGGCTTTTGGTGGACTTTTTTATCCTTCCCAATAAAGTCAAAAGTAGGCTTTTCACAATCAAGGTGGTTTCCAATCAGCTTGCGTTTTTGAGCTCTGACTTTATGTTCTGACTCGAGTTTCACATTTTCTTGACCAAGGTACTTGCTAAGCCCCCTCAGTTGTCGGCCTTTTAAATTCAGTTCGGTTTTCATAGCCAATTGGGTGTTTGCACTGATAACTGGTGTTTTAGCATTGATCCCAGCCGCTTTAAGTACTGAATCTCTTCTTGACTTAGCCATTCTTTTGAGGTCAGATGACTTTTGCTCTTGTGAACAGCCGGCTGATATCATATCTGTAAATTTGTCGCCCATCTGTCCCCTCCTTTTTAAAGTTGTCTTTGAAGCCTCTGAACTTGGTATCTTCGGCATTGAGACTGACACAATGTGAGCTGGCTGAAATATACAAAAACAAATTGTCAGTTAGCAAAGCAAAGTAAAAAAAATGACCTACGACCTTGACCTTTAATAGCAGCCTAGGCCAACCCCTTGTTAACATGGTTAAATATGAAAGTCCTATGTCAAAGGTTTTTTTCCACGAGGGCATTGCCAAATGTACTGAAATGCAGAATTATAAATTATGCTTGAAATGCTTCGTGACTATCTGCTCTTTTTTTACTCAATTGATGCAATTTATCAATCATAGATTATCCCTGGTAACATAATAACTATTAAAACGTTTTTTAAACATGTCAGAAAAGTTTATAGAACCAAAAGGAAATAAGGAAAAATAAAATGTTATACCTGGTAACACAATAACTATTGAAAACGTTTTTTAAACTTTTCAGAAAAGTTTATAGAATCAAAAGAAAAACGTTTTTAAAACATTTCAGAAAAGTTAATAGAATCAAAAGAAAATAAGGAAAGGTAAAATGTTGAAAAATAGCGTTTTACTAGATAGTTTTTTCTGTGTTACCAGGGATATTCTGATTAATTTGCTTTGACCTGAGTTCAACTGATCACATTCTTTCAGAGAATAATATTTGAAGCATGTGTCATCTCAACAATTTGACAGGTATTTAGTTGACTTCAATAATGCAAATCTGATCAAAGGCAGTAATCTAAAGAGATTGCAATTACTTTCAAAGGGAAAACACAACAAACTTTAAGAGGCATTCTGTCACTTAATTGTTTGAGTTAAATTGTAAATAGGTATTTACTTACTGTGCCACCTGTCTTCAGTTTGATTGGACCTTTTGTTTGGTGTCTTTTGTAGCTTTGAGTTAATAACAGGTTGTCTAACTCAGGGTCAACACGAGGATCATCAACTGACAATTGCAGATATTCCTCAATTCTCATTTGCCTACCACTTGCTCTTTCAGGGGTACTTTGATTGGAAATATTGTCTATATCAGCTTCCTGGCTTTTATATGAATCCTGGCTTGAAATATCAGCGTTCTGGCATATTCCATTAGTCTTGTATTGTCCATTACCCTCACACTGAATGTCTATATGATCTACAGATGATGAGTTATGAACATCATTATCCAATGATTGATCCATGTCTTTTTGTAAATCAGATGGCCCCTTATACATTGACCCTCCTCTAGCTTGCTTGTGAAAGACAGTACAAGAAAAACACAAAATATTTGCTTCGTCATAATTGGACCACATTGAGTTGACATAATTGATTGTCTCCTTTTTAGCCTCGTACTCCACAGAATTAGGGTTACGTTTAGCATTGTAAATACTCATGAGACAACCATGGCAAAAGTGAGGTGGATGTTTTGAACACACATCTTTTGACACATCAATTCCATAATATTGCTTGATAACTGCCTGGTGGTTTTCAATCACATGATGTCTCTTGTTTTTTTTCTTTGACTTTAATGCAGTAATAAGCCTCCCTGAACAAAGTCTGCACAACGATTTCAAGTGATCTTGATGATTTTTAATTGAGTGAGTAGTACATTTCAATGACTTAAGATCACAATGCTCCAATGTAGATGCCATTTTATACATTCCAACATACGAGATATGTCAATTAATCAGAAAGGGCAGCACCCTTCAAGATTTGAAAAGAATTCATTTGTCCTTAGCAGTAAAATCCATGAACACATGAAGTCTGAGTTCTGGTGATTAACACTTCCAAAATGGCAAATAACTCAAAATTGCTGGGTGAAACAATAAAACAACAACTTGTCCATTGTTCTATTTCAATTGCTCTTTCCATTGACCAAATAATTAAAAATGTAAAACCATCCAATGTGCTGTAGATTATTGTTTGAAAATTCCATAATTATGAAATATCATTGCTCTGCACAAGGTCTGACTTGGACTGATATCAAGAAAGATTTGGGAGCCTTCTTATAGAGATAGATGTTTGTTTGAAAGACAATGGATAGAATAGAAAAAGTAGATTAAAGGCCCTTTTAGATTTCAATTTTGTGACTTATTTACATTAGTTTACACCATTTTTTCTTCAAAGAATCTAATTATTTATTGATAATTTCATTGCTCTCTAGCAGGTCCTTTAAACAACAGGATGTTTGCTCAACTCTCCTGGGACACAAACAGCTGGGGGTAACCTAATTAATCAGTTTGGGGCATTTGTAGGCACTGTGTCATACATTCATCTACCAGGAAGTAAGCTACATTCTGAGATTTCTCCCCTGTCCACTTCCACTTCTCTTTTACACATCGTGATATCAGACGATGGAAAAACCCATGTGGCAGAAACTCATCTCCCGTTTCAAGACTGAGCTGGAATGATTTGTGAGACTCCAATGAGCTGTGGAAGACCAGAAAGAGTGGTGGGTTGATATGCCCCATTTCTGGAAAACCTTGTGGCAATGACTTAGTACCGAGAGGTACAAGGTCAAATTGAATCATGAGTTTCAGCAAATATTCGACAGCCGTTTCATGGAGTTGCTCCTCTTTTCTCTGTGGAGGAAGATTTGCATGTAGTGGCTCTTCCTCATACAAAAATGACTCCCAGAGCAAAGGTAGAAGTGGCCCCTTTCTGTCGAGCATGCCATTTTTCTTTAGCATGTTTAGAGCATGAACCTCACTTTCAGGAAATCTATCATTTGGATAGAACTGGTCTACTGTTATGATGGCACGAAAAACATTGCACAACCATTGAGGGTTTGGGATAACAAAGTGTTGAAGTTCAGGTGTATCAAAATATGTCACATCACCGACGAGATGACTGAACCCAAGATATGCTTTGACATCCTTTTCAGTGTTAATGTTGTACTTCTTTGCCATTTCCATAACATCAGATAATGGGACCAGGTTTCCCTTCAGTTGGGAGATTGAGGTATCTTCTTGCAGTAATTGCAGCCTCTGTGTCATCTGGAGGTATCTTATTGGTCTCATTTCACCCCAGTGGCAGTTTGCTTTTACTGCTTCAAGAAGAGTTTCTCGAATTTTCCCATAGGTTTCATGATCACCATCAATGTTATCGACAGCAAAAAAGGACACTACTAGATTTTTGTGTTGTTTTGTTTGCAGTATGCCTTTAAGTTGTTTAAAGTAGCAGTCTGATAGTCTCCGTTGTTCTGTCTTACTTGGATGCAGTTTGTCAATATGAGTCCCCAAGACAATCACATTTCCCTTGTCTACATTCTGAGCCCCTTTCCTCATGTGAGACATTATTGTATTCAGCCAGTATTCAAATGACTCAAAATCAGGCTCTGTTATCATTGCACCAGTTTCCCGACTGTGTGATCCAGTTATTTCGGCACTCAGGTCAACCACAAGAACATAGACACATGTTACCCTGAGGAACACTGTGTGAAGTATATAGTAAACCTTCTGTCCACCGAAATCCCAAACCTTAATCAAGGAGTGGTCAGTTTTCTTTGCCGTTGTAATGTCCTGGGATCTTCCAGGCTTGGTTATCATTTCTAGCCTGAATCTATCTTCTGGATGAAGATTCGTTGATGCACTGGGTAGGCTAGCTTCCTGGGAATTCGCAGTGTTCTTTTTTCTTTCCTTGATTGCTACTTCATCCTTCCTATGGCTACTGCTTGTATTAAGATTCATGTCTTTCTCCTTTTTACCACCAAATCGAGAGAAAAATCTAACTAGCCGGGATTCCTTTTTCCTTCTTGTTGGTGGCGAAGGCAGTGTAATCTCTTCCTCTGATGACAGATTTGCATTTGTGTTTTGATACTGTGTATGTCTTCTTGTTTTCCCCATGCTTTGATCTTTCACAAACTCTTTTATCTTCAATGTTATCTCGTCCTCCAGTAAATCGGTTCTCTGTTTAGCATGTATTTCCCAGGCTAGACTCAGATTAGTTATGTCGATTGTGCACAGATCAGTTTCCAGAGCATTTGTTACAAGATGTTCTTCATTTATTTCTTCTCCAGTCAACCGTTTCTTGAATGACGTCTTCCCTGCAGCACTTTTCCCGACTGCCATGATGCTACCTTGATAATGTGGTGCTTGACCTTCTGCACATGCTCGCTTGTAAGCCGATGTGATCTCCTCTGGGTGGGTTTCCTGCAGATATAAAGCATATATAATACACATATTAATTTGCTCTGGCCCCAAGTTTGCATCCACTTGGGAATGTATTAAAATGAAAAAAAACATTTGCAAGAAAATATACATGTAGAAAAATTAAATAAAATGCATTTAATTGTCTACTTCAGTAAAACCACCCATTCATTGTAGTGTGATCTGTCAGGGTTTGCATTGACTACAGTCTGTTTAGATATGTTTAAAATACAGTTTGATGTGTAAAACCAGTAAAGTTGATAGACGCTATTATTCAGGCAAATGCAGCCCACCCATGTCCCTCGAAATTAAGCATCCAGGGTGATAATTAATGACACAGACAAGTAAGTAAAGGATCACTTGTATACCTTTAGAGCTTCATGAAGCTTCACATAGTTAGAAGGGAATAATCCTCTTTTGCCATTAGGGGTTGTGCCCTTCCATTGAGCTTGACTAACTCTCTCTATGTTTACAATGATGTCCCCTTTGTTAATGGTTATCTCATCTTTGTATGCAGCTTGATAGTGGTAGAGTCCAACAGCAGTTATACCTAGAATCAATATGTTGCAGCTTATCCACCTGGGAGGCTCATTCAGTGGGGCGGCCAACGGCCATGACCACCCGATCTGTACCCGAAGTGCCCCAACTTTAGACCCTCAATATCCTATATCCTTCCCCACCACCACCATTGCTGGCCCATCTGAAAAGATCTTGCAACGTAGTCCTTGTGACATATGGAAAAATGATTAATATCTTATTCTTTGCTTCCGACATCCCCCCCCCCGATTTTTCTTACGTTCGTCTAGAATTCTTGTTATTTCTATCACATTGGGTTTTTCTAATAATTTCTAAAATTTTCACCTTTGCTGGAAGTGTGTTGTGCAACTTGCAACATTTTTGCCATGGGGTGATACCCCATGTCTGATGCCAGCTGCAAGACTGTCCTGCCTTGTGCATCCTTCAGATCCAGCTGAGCACCATTCTGGAGCAGGTATTCCACACAGTCTGTATGCTCCCTCTCAGCAGCACACATCAGAGGTGTTCTATTCCACCTATCCCTCTGGTTGATATCTTGTCTTCCCTCTAGTAGTTTCTTCATCACTTCCAGATGTCCCCGCTCTGCTACCATATGCAAAGCTGTCCTTCTTGCATCATCCTCCAGATGCAGCTGAGCCCCATTCTTGATCAGGTATTCCACACAGTCTGTGTGGCCCGCCCAAGCAGCCCATATCAGAGGTGTTCTCTCCCACCTGTTCCTCTGGTTGACATCCAGTCCCCCATCTACCAATCTCTTCAGCTCCTCCAAAATCCCGATTGCAGCAGCCGCTTCCATGTTGCTATTTCCTATTCTGTCTCCCAGCTTTTATAAAGACACGAGATGAGGATGTTAACCCTAGTCAGTTTACTCTTCAAATTGTACACGATATATTGAAGAATCTGTTCCTCAATTCAAGACTTTTTGAAGATAACTAACTGAGCTCCTCCAAATCTCCCATTGCAGCATCATCCATGTTGTTATTTTATATCTTATCTTCTTCACCCCTAACAAGGGCTCAGGCTGTAGTGCATGCAAATCTGCGGTCTATCAAATCGCTAGGCAATCCTAGCGATGCTATGCAGTCACATTTCAAACATGGATGCCAAAA
>JAAUYA010189046.1_pt1 | contig 10933 bp, 11 predicted proteins | sample 7278161 | NCBI WGS metagenome assembly JAAUYA01 (sample SAMN14350120, study PRJNA611818) | marine sediment metagenome | isolation source: surface marine sediment (3m) | place: French Polynesia: Moorea | collected 2018-08
GTGGGCGAATTAAATTAAAGGGTTTCTCAACAGGCAGGATGCCTGTCTCACGAATGGCTAATGGACTATGTTCAGATAATGTCAATTAACCTTAAAATAATTTCAGGGGCAATAATTTCAGATGGGTCTTATGACCAAACCATTAGAATGCTTCGCTTTTTGTTGGTTCAGGGGACTTTTAAATACACATTCTGTACTTCACACCGAAACATTATGGGATAGATGGCACTTTGTGTGAATCGAGCCGTTAATGAAAATTGCAAAGCCAATTTTCCCCTTTTTCCATTTCACCGTTTTCATGATTTCTTTCTGCACCGATCATATAAGCGACTAAATTCTCAGAAATTTCAGTAGATTGATCGACCACAAAAGCTTTGTTTAAAGAAGTCAAATTTTTTCCTGATTGATTTATTTTGAGATTACTTTTATCAATAATACTTTTCATGAGGTCTGTAAACTTGTGCTCGAAGGAATCACAGTAGGGTGATAAAAATTCGCCATTTTTCCGATAGGCGTTAATCGTACATCCACCGCCGCAGAACATAATATATTCGCATTCATGGCAGGCATCAATTCGGTTAGCAACTCGGTTGTGCCAGCGTTCTAAGTTTTCTTGGTACAGCCTAAATTCAGGATCGTAAGAACCAACACAGGAAAGTGAATCCCCTACCGCTTCCCAACAGGTGTAAATTTTTCCATCGGGGGCAAAGATGTACATGCCAGTATTGGCCGAGCAGTAGGCTGGTTTTAATGATAGCGGCTCGCCGTTCCCTATCCGGCGGAGAAATGCTTCTTGGATTTTGGTAGTAGAATTAGAGAGCAATATCTTGTTCTGAAGTGCAAATTCTCGGATTTCTTTAAGGGAGTCGTAGTTTTCCTGGAAAGCAGTCAGATTGGTTTTGAGGTCAAAAATTTGATTGCCATGAATGACGATATCTCGGCGATCGAGCCAACCTAAATCTTTGAATTGCTGAAAAAGATTGGGCAGCGCCTGAATGTTTTGTTCGTCAAAGTTGACGGAAATATTAATCTCACAACCTCTTCCTAAAGCACCGTTGATATTAGATATGATTTTGTCGAAGGTTGAGTGTCCGTTGCGCTCGATTCTCATGCGATCGTGGATTTCTTTTGGGCCATCAATGGTAATTTGTAGCTTCTTGATGCCCGTAGGTTCAAGTAAATGATAGAAGCGATCGAGCTCATATCCATTGGATATGGCACTAAATGTTAGCTCCAATTCCCTGCCTCGACTCACGATGTAGGATACAGATTCTAAATTGGCACTCTGTAAAGCCTCACCTCCATATAAGGTAATGTTATTATTTAGGCGAGTATTCGAGTCGTTCTTCTTCTTTTTGAGGATTTCAAAGATCTTGTCAATCTTCTCTTTCGTAATGACGGAGGCTAACGGGTTGGAAGGATGGCGGGTAATTTCGTTTTGTAAGGAACGTTGAAAACAATACCGACACCTGAAGGAGCAATCAAGATTTGGTGCAATTAGCACAGATAAGCTTTGACGATAGTATGAATAGACTGATTTAACAATGTGGGCAACATGCTCTCTTTCCTCTTCTGCCGACATTTCTGTTAAGTATCCACGTGCACTCAGGTGGTTTCTGACTTCTGCTGATAACTGTGACAGACTACCGTTAGTCGTGCCTGGTTTAAGTAATCTGGCTATTTCTCTGTCTACTATATCTAAGGCTCCAGTGTATCCATGAGCGAGAATGAATTTATTGTCATCTTCCAGCATAGGAGTTAGAATAATGTACTGACTTACTCGCAGTTTGGGTTTTCGCTCGTTTCTCTTTTTCTGATTCATCGATTTACTCCTTTAACTCTTGTCCTTCGACGCCAAAGCGATCTGGGTACACTAATCCATTGTACGAGAGTGTACCTATTTCGCTCCGCATACCGAGCCATAAGATCTAGCAAAAGTGCAAGTATGGTAATTCCAAGCGCAGCTGCTATGGCTCGCGGTATGTTATAGAGGCTGCTCGCCCTTAGAATAAGATATCCTAAACCTCTTTCTGATGAAATATACTCTCCAATAAAAGCGCCGAGAAGAGCAAGTCCTACATTAGTCCGCATTGAACTGAGTACCCAATCTAGAGAACCGGGGACAATTACTTTCTGAAAAATCTGAAGTCTAGAAGCATTCATTCCTTTGAGGGTGTCGACATAATCTGAAGCTACTGAACTTGCACCTTTATAAGCCTGACTAAAAGCGACAAAAACAGTCGAAAAAACTGCTATAGCTACTTTCATGCCAAAACCAATACCAAACCAAACAATCATCAATGGCGCGAAGGCGAATATTGGCAATGCCCCGAGGGCGATCGCGAACGGTCTGGCGATGAGGGCTGCTGTCTGAGAAAACCACAAGGAGAGCCCAGCTACAGTACCTAGGATCGTTCCAATCAGAAAACCACTGACGGCTTCTGCGCCCGTGACAAAGAAGTGCATGAAGAAATTATCAGACACAATGAGCTTGAATAATTCTATGGCTACAGCCGAAGGTGCCCCTATTAGGAAAAACATTTCCTTAGAACTCCTTCCCACCCATTCCCACACTAGGGCAAAAAGCAGAAAAATTAATAACTGGATGATGAGTATTTTAGTGTTCTTGCCCATAAACTCCCTCAAGATTTTTCCATATTTTGCCAAAGAGTTGATCAAACTCAGGAGATTTTCTAGATTTAACAGCATTGTCAGGAGCTACTGAGAGTATAGTCTCGTGTGTGGTGATAATTCGACTTGGTCGGTTACTCATGACAGCGACTCGATCGCCAAGAAAGATAGCCTCCTCTATGTTATGAGTAACAACGACCGTCGTAACTCCTATCTCTTTACACTTTAACTTGAATAAAGTATTCAATTCGAGACGAGTAACGAAGTCAATAGCTGAGAAGGGTTCATCACAAAATAGTATTTGAGGTTCACTGGCTAGAGCCCTGACAAGGTCAACTTTCCGCCTCATGCCACCGGAAAGCTCTTCGGGGAGATGCTCCTCAAATCCAGCAAGTCCATATTGTTTGATCAAATGCTCGATCGTTTCATTTCTGACTTTGTTAATAGAACTTTTGACTTCTAAACCAAGGGAAGCGTTTTGTCATAGGGTTCTCCAAGGTAAAAGAAACGAAGATGATATTACAACCTGTTCAAACCATGAAACTATATCAAAAACCTCCTTCTCCTAAACAATTTGCTGCTGGTGAGATAATTTTCCAGGAAGGAGATACTGGTGAGCTAGTGTACGGGATTATCTCAGGAGCAGTAGAGATGTGGCTTAATGATAAGGTAGTAGAGACAATCAAAGAAGGTGATATATTTGGTGAAGGGGCTCTCATTCATGAAGATCACAAAAGAGCATCAACGGCGATCGCTAAAACTGATTCTGTACTGGCATTTTTGGATCGGCAACATTTCTTGTTTGCCGTGCAACAAACTCCCATATTTGCTCTCGAGGTAATGAGAAGCTATTCAGATCGCTTTCGCCGCTTGAAATCTCTTCTTTAGGATGTCCTGTTTAAGGGTTTCCTCTTTTCTCAAGGAGTGGGAATTAATTCTTCAATGAGGCGAACTAACGCCAAACGGAAATTTTCATCACATCGAAATGATAATCATAAGTCCAAACAGGAATTTGTAATTGATTAGCTAATACAGCAACAATACCATCAAACAATGTTATTTTCTGATCTGTAAATCTAGCAATTAAAGAAGTTGCTTTTTCATAATCATCAGCATTAGGATTAATTAAATTGGCTTGCTGTTGAATTTCTCTATTAAACTTTAAAGCAGTTGCAATTCCTAAAGATTGTAAGATAAGTTTATGGGTTTCTAAATAAATGGGATAAGCAATTAAAATTATTAAATTTTGCTCATTAATTTGTTTTAATTGTTGTTGACATAATTGATAATATTGATCGTCTCTATCCACCGCCGCATATAAAGGTCCTGTATCCGCAAGAATAACTCTTGATTCCATTATGGTTCAGGTTTTTCTGATATGATTTGGTCATGATTTATAGATATATCAGTTCTACCACTTCCCTGTTGAGCAGATGTAATATGTAAACCCTGTTTAAGTTGACTAGTAAAACCCCTACTTTTCAGAAATAATGATAATGTATCTTCTTTCTTATCTAAAGAAGATTTTTGTTGATTTTGAGTAGATACCATTACAATCTCCTTTATTGCTTTTAGATTATATCCTAATACCTATAATACTAATCTCTAAGAACCCTTTTTGAGTGCGATCTGCGCGGCTCGCAGCGCTTCGCTCCTGCCTGTAGATGGGGTTGAACTGGTGAAATTCAACACCCACAATCATTATAGGCGATTGTATTCGGTCTTTGGTTGGGTGAGCGATCCCGCAGGGAGCAGAGGACACTTATGTAATAGAATCAAGAATTTTTTAATTCTGTTCACGGAGCTTCGCTGTGTGTACGTTCACTAAGTGTACGCCCCGCTTGCGGCAGGAGCATAGCGACCTCTGCGAACTTTCTAAATTCTAAATTCTAAATTCTGCATTCCTCTCACCATGGCATTTTTAAGCCTAACCGAGCAGTATTGGGTTAAGTCTTTCCTAGCAGATGAATACGGGCATGATCTAAAGCTATGCTGAGAGAAGGAGCATACATCGCCATAAAATCTGCCATATCCTGGGAAAAATGTTTTGGTTTAGAGTGAGTTAAAGTAAGAATAGCTAATAATAATTGACCCCTGACAAAAGGAATACAAAGAGCAGAGCCAACTGTATATGGTTGCCCAGATAAATTCACCCAGCGCTCGTCCTTCATGGTATCTCTGATAAGAGCAATCTGGCGATTACGTGCTACCCAACCGGCTAACCCTTTATCCAATATTTTGCCAATTAAACGTTGTTTATCCTCTTGGATAGTTGGACCGCGGGCTAAAATACTTTCTGTGATCATACCATCAGGAGTGAGAATAAACAAACTTGCTTGTTCTGCTCTGAGTAGTTTACGAGTAAAATCTATAATTTCTAAAAGAATTGAGCGCAGCATTAGTTTGCCGCTAGATACATGGCTCATAGTCAGTATAGAGCGAAATAGTTTCTCTTGAGCCTCTAACGCTAACTTATATTGGTTCAAATCTGCTACTTGACTACGCAGAGAGGCTACTTCCAACTCTAGTGCTTCTCTAGATTGATAAGAATTAGGGCTCATAAGTAATATTTTTTGACTTTTGAGTTTTGACTTACTTCTGCAAGAAGTCTACTGTTCCCAGTAAATCTTAATTCAAATTATATAACAATAACGGATTGTTATATATTTAATAATCCATATTTTTGCTGTAATGTTAACAATTTGTTTCTTGCTTGCAGGGCATTATCGGCTAAATTAGCAAATTCGATGAATCTTTTTAGTTCTTTTTTTAATAAATTTCTTTCTATTTCCCAAGTTTCCCGTTCTAATTCTGGAGGCATAACAATCATATCAAATAAAGTTGCTTGTTCTTTGCCTGGATGAGGGCGTAATATTCGTCCTCGACGCTGGATAAATTGACGAGGATTACTAGTGCTGGCTAAAATAACCGCGTTCTTAATCGCTGGAATGTCTATCCCTTCATCTAGACAGCGAATAGCTACTAAACCTTGTAATTCTCCCGTTTCTAATTGTTGTCTAATTTGTTCTCTCTCTACTAAAGGAGTCTCGGCGGTATAGGTATTCACTCGATAACCTAATTCTCTTCCTAAAATTCGAGTTACTGCTTCCACTTGACGGCGGTAAATAGAGGAGCTGTTATGGACATTACCATCACCACAATAGAATAAAGTATGACTGGTATGTAAACGTCGAGACATTAGTGAGCGTAGAGCTTTGAGTTTATTGGTAGCGGTACCGACTAAGCGCGATCGCTTCATTAATAAAGACGTTAGAGTTTCATTTTGATGCAAATTATTATTATCAGATAAAACCCAGCCTATGCGCTGAGTTAATTTGGCATAATTTAGAGATTCTTCTTCAGTTAACTCTACCAAAATAGGATGGTAATTATAATGTACTAAAGCTGCTTTTTTGATAGCATCTGCTAGGGTAAATTCTGGTTGTAATACAGAACCAAAATAGGTTAAGAGAGCATCAGTACCATCATCATCAAAATGCCTTTCTGGGGTAGCAGATAAAGCCAACCTTAAACCGAGATTGCGAGGTAGACTTTCATGTAAGCGAGGTGAACCGAGATGGTGGGCTTCATCACCAACCATGAGGGTTTTTTCGGGAAAAAATTGAAGTTGTGATTGAAAACCTTCGGTAATTAGAGTAGAGTTAGTAGTTGCTACAGTGAGAAATTTTTGTTTACCCGTATAAAGATTATATAGTTGGCGAGAAAGTTCGTTTTGCCAATTATAAACACTTTCAAAAGCAAACAAAGGCTGAAGATTAAATTTTTCACATTCTCTCCCCCATTGAGTGACCAAATGGCGATAGGGACATACTATCAATAGGACTTGCAAGCCAATTTTATGATAAAGTTCGGTGGCGATCGCCAAAGCAGTAATAGTTTTACCACTACCAGTGGCCATTTTTAATATCCCTCGACCCCGATTTCGAAACCAATTAATTACCGCTTGTTGTTGATAGTCTCTCAGATGTAAATCATCAGGTAACTTAGGGATACCAAGGGAAGGGATACGGTAATAATTTCTTTTTTCTCCTAATCGATGCAGGGAAACTTTAGCATACTGGCTAGCTAATTTTTCCCAGTCGATGGAGTCAAGGAAAAAGTTTTCAGTTTGACTTTCAATCTCCAGTCCATTCAGAAAATCATCATCGAGATCTGGGTTTTTTTTATTGGTCATCGATCAACCATTTGGCGCAATTCAATAGTCTTAGGGGCAGGTTCTGTAGTAAGGTGATTGTTACATAGTCTTACTCTGTCTTCTTACCCGCCCTGACAAAATCCACAGTCATATCAACAATTATTTTAGCACTTAGCACCTTGGCATTACCCGTAAATGAATTCGGAGACTTGGGTGTGTTGTAAAACTTTTTGCTTAACCTTTAACACAAACTACTTGTTTAAGGGTAGCTACCACTTCAACTAAGTCAGCTTGTTGGTGCATTACCTCATCAATAGGTTTGTAGGCACTGGGAATTTCATCTAATACACCTCTATCTTTACGACATTCCACTCCTTGAGTTTGCTCAATTAAATCATTGATATCAAAATTCTGTTTAGCTTTCTTACGAGACATTAAACGCCCTGCTCCATGAGAACAACTACAGAAACTTTCCTGGTTGTCTTTTCCCTTGACGATAAAAGATTTAGCTCCCATTGAACCTGGAATGATTCCATAATCTTCTTTTTTTGCTCTCACTGCACCTTTACGGGTGACATAAACTTGTTCCCCAAAATGATTCTCTTGCTCAGCGTAATTGTGATGGCAGTTGACAGATAGTAATGGTTTAGTATTTTTCCCTCCAGCTAGATACTTTTCCACAATCCGTCGAAAACGTGCCATCATGACATCGCGGTTAAAACGGGCATAATTTTGTGCCCATTGCAGATCGTGCCAGTAAGCAGCAAATTCCGCCGTTCCCGCCACAAAATAAGCTAAATCTCGGTCAGGAAGCTTAGTTTCTGCCAATCTAGCTAATTCTTTAGCAGTACTAATATGACATGATGCCAACTGATTGCCAATATGACGGGAGCCAGAATGAAGCATCAACCACACTTGATTTTCTGTATCCAGACATACTTCAATAAAGTGGTTACCTCCGCCCAGGGAGCCTACTTGTTTTAAAGCTTTACTTTCCAACCGTTGAACTCCTGAGTGTAACTCCTTAAATTCGCGCCATCCCTGCCAATTGGTGACAGTTTTTGCTATTTCTTTATTTTCGGCAAAACCAACCGGAATAGCCGCTTCAATGTCTTGACGAATTTTTTTCAGTTTCCCTTCTAGCTGCTCGGCATGAAATGGCATTTTTACTGCTGCCATGCCGCAACCAATATCCACGCCTACTGCTGCAGGAATGACTGCTTCTTTGGTGGCAATAACAGATCCTACTAAAGCTCCTTTGCCTAGGTGTACATCTGGCATTAAAGCAACGTGCTTAAAGACAAAGGGTAAAGATGCTACATTTTTGGCCATCTGCGTTTCTGCCGAACCCAAATCATGATTTGCCCAAGATAATACCGGATTGGGAGTTGAAAGTTTTAGTTGTTTGTATGACATAGATTTTCTCAGCACATATTACAACAATAATACTATCATAATCTGAAAGATGAATCCAAACATAATTCTGCATTCTGCATTCTGCATTCTGCATTCAACCACTGGTAAACTATTGCTAGCGATTGTTGACACCAATGCACTCCTACAACTCAAAAAACTTTGCTACACAACGGGTAAAAATTTCTACACCCATAATTAAAGCAGTTTCATCAAAATCAAAACGGGGATGATGGTGAGGATAATTTAATCCTTTTTCTGGATTAGCAGCACCTAAAAAGAAATAACAACCAGGTACTTGTTGTAAGAAAAAAGACATATCTTCTCCTGCCATAGTTTGACATTCTGGTACTACTCCTAGAGGTGTTTCCACTACCTCCATCGCTACCGAACGCACTAATTCTGCCATCCGACGATCGTTAATTACAGGAGGATAAAGTTGCCAATAATCTAACTCATACTTAGCTCCATGACTCTGACAAATTCCGGCAATAATTGCTTCAATTCTCGTGCCAATATAATCTTCTAAGGCAGGATTAAAATAACGCACCGTACCACTCATTTTCGCCTTATCAGCAATTACATTTAAAGCAGTACCAGCGTGTAATTCTCCTACTGTAACTACAGCAGAATCAAGAGGGCTAACATTACGAGCTACTATCATCTGTAAAGCATTGACAATTTGGGCACTTACCACAACAGAATCAATAGTTTGGTCTGGAATTGCTCCATGTCCACCTTTGCCAAAGATAGTACACTGAAAACATTCCACTGCCGCCATCAAGGAGCCACTTCTAACTCCGATGGTACCTACAGGTAAATTATTCCAGAGATGCAAGCCAATAATAGCATCCACATCAGGATTTTTAAGTACCCCTGCTTCAATCATTGGTTTGGCACCTCCAGGGGATTCTTCTGCGGGTTGAAAGATAATTTTGACCGTTCCCTTGAATTGATTGCGGTTGTGAGCTAAATAATAAGCAGTACCTAAAGCGATCGCCGTATGTCCATCATGTCCGCAAGCGTGCATCACTCCCTCATGTTGAGAACGATAGGGGACTTCATTTTCTTCTTGAATCGGTAAAGCATCCATATCTGCCCGAATAGCCAATACCGCTCCAGGAAAGTTACTCTCAATCGTAGCGACAATACCAGTTTCAGCTATTCCTCTCTGATACTCAATGCCCCACTCCGTCAACTTTTGGGAGATAAATTGAGCAGTTAATACTTCTTTAAACCCTAATTCAGGATATCGATGGAATTTCCGGCGCCATTCTACCAATTGTGGTTGTAATCTACGAATATCAGGACGAATCTGCTCTACATCGACTACAGGATTTGAGGGTAATATATTCATAAATATTGTTAATAATGATAATAGTTAACTATAAATCAAGATAACAAACAATTTTAGGACTGATGTTATGGCTCAAGTTAGTTTAATTAAGGCTGAGGTTTACCAAATAGATAAGTTGCGTTCATACCTCGAATCTTTGCTTGCACCTTTAGGAGGCATACAAGCTTTTGTCAAACCCGACGATCGCGTTTTACTTAAACCTAATTTTCTCACCGCATCTCGACCAACTAAAGAATGTATCACTCGCAAAGAAGTAGTATATTGTGTAGCTCAAATGGTACAAGAAGTGGGGGGAAAACCCTTTTTAGGAGATAGTCCCGCTTTTGGCAGTGCGAAAGGAGTAGCGGAAGCTAATGGATATCTTCCTCTATGTGAGGAGTTAAATTTACCGATTGTGGATTTTAAAGGCAAACGTTATCCCACAGAAAGCAACAATTTTCAACATCTGCGCCTGTCTAAAGAAGCAATGTCAGCCGATGTAGTCATTAACCTGCCCAAAGTTAAATCTCATGTGCAGTTAACCTTAACTATGGGGGTAAAAAATCTTTTTGGTTGTGTTCCTGGTAAAATGAAAGCCTGGTGGCATTTAGAAGCGGGGAAAGATGCTCGCCGCTTTGGAGAAATGCTAGTGGAAACAGCTAAAGCCATTAATCCAGATTTGACCATTATTGATGGTATTATCGGACATGAAGGCAATGGTCCTAGTGGTGGAGAACCTCGTGAATTAGGGATTTTAGGGGCATCTGGTGATGTTTTTGCTTTGGATATGGCGATCGCCTCTATGCTAATCAGTACTCCTCAAGTAGTACCAACTCTTGCTGCTCAAACTCGATTAGGTTTATGTTCAGATTTGGCAGGGATTGATTTTCCTTTACTTCAACCCCAGGAACTAGAAGTTCAAGACTGGAAGTTACCCGAATCCCTAGTACCTATAGATTTTGGACTCCCTCGGGTTTTGCGTTCTACTTTTAAACATTTGTATATTCGTTTTATTAAAGAACCATTAGCTGCTTATTCTAAATAAGTGAAAAAATTGCTAAAAAATTAATAGAATACCGTAGCGTTTAAAGGTTAATTGCAATACTGCTCGGTTAAGCTCAAAAACTCTCTGGTGAGGGAAACTCAGAACTCAGAAAGTTCGCTTCGCTCGTACACTCCGCTTCGCTCCGTGAACAGAACTCAGAACTAAAAATTTCTTAATTTTATTACCTTCTGCCCTCTGCCACCTGCCTTCTGCCTTACCACCGCCAACAATTGTATTTTCTTAACCGAGCAGTATTGACTCACGTTACACTTAAACAATAAGAGTGTAATCGTGACTAGACGTCCCATCGCTTCCGAGAGATTCACGCTCGGCGCGAAGTTGATTCCCTCGA
>JAAUYA010253846.1_pt1 | contig 10932 bp, 9 predicted proteins | sample 7278161 | NCBI WGS metagenome assembly JAAUYA01 (sample SAMN14350120, study PRJNA611818) | marine sediment metagenome | isolation source: surface marine sediment (3m) | place: French Polynesia: Moorea | collected 2018-08
ATTTGTCAACAGAATATCATGTCTTTGGATTCTTTCCATCTAGACATGTCAACAAAATATCATGTCTTTCTCTTTTGATTCATTTCCAAAATACTTTGCTAATTGGTGAATGGGATATTCTGATAAACAACACCACACCTGTACAGGACTTCACTATGTTACAATTTCAGGGAATATATCTACACAGTCAGAAGCAAAAGGGACACAAATTCTATAAATGTTTGTGTGTCAGTTTCTGTTTATCATAATGCTCCGCGTCAGTACTGTGTTGAGCACATTGGCCACCATGAATCTTTATTTTAATACAAAGATAATACCTGCTGTTCTGCTGTTGGAGTTGGATCAAACATTGGTTCAAAGTCTGGATTGTTTATGCTAGAATATGTCTCGCCATCTCCATAGTAAAACAATGTATCAGCTCCTTCTACCCGCCCTGCAAACAAAAATTCAGAATATGTACTATGAATAAAAAGGGTGTGTAGGATGTGTAGCGTTCATTCTGCCTATTTTGTCTGCTGCCTCTGGCTTACTGTCAAAATGCTGCTCTTCATGTTGGGAACAAGTTGAATATTCTTCTGTTAGTTACATCCTACACAACGTAAGCCTTCAGAGGTCAGAATATCGTAACTCATTAGCATGTGATGTATCCTTGATAAAATATTCAATTGGAATTTAGGTGAACCAAATTGAAAGTGCCTTACATGTTTCTCCAAACTGTTGATAAATCTGCTGGCTGGTTGCAGTGCTTGACACCTGCATGCCAGTAGCTGAAGCCAGGTCATTTGAGGAGTCTCCGTCAAAGTTACCCCACAGCCCCTCAGTGTTGTCAAACAAGCTGTCTCTAGACAGGAACATCTTGAAGTCTAGGATTCCTGCTTGTGGAGTCAACTCCAACATTGTCACTAGATACAAGAGAAACACAAATTGAAAAGTCAGTGTTTTAGTGCAGGGTATCAATCAAGCATTGAAAGTGAAAGTGGTTTTTTTCACTTTTGGTTAACACTTGGGTTCTATGCTAATACATCAGGAAAGAGCCACTCACACTTTTCCCACGGTTATTATTTCAAAATGATGCTAGTATGAAGCATGTCAATACTTACTTGATGGAAGACCAACTTTAACCCCGATAACATTTACACCCTGGACTTCTTTCTCTGTTTTAGTGAAAACAATGGGTCCCCTGGATGCAACATCTTCATCAATGGTCAGTTCAGCATTCACCTACAACCAAAATGTTCTGTTTTAGCACTGGACGAATGTTATTTCTTTCTGTGCAATTGACTCATGGTCCTCATACACATATATGCCTGGAGAAAACTTTCTCCATACATTCGGCCTGCCAAACCATCTTTTTATGTATGACGATTGGTTTCCCAAGGCATATATGTCAGACCATAGATGCATTGCACTTTACAAGAAGTCTAATGTTACATCTATAACAAACGCCAACGATTCACAACAGCAACCTGGGGTCTATTGTCAATCTTGGATAGAAAAACATTGTTGGCAAGCTAATATACATATGATAGCAAGAATATTGCAGAGTAATAAGGAAAACAAAACAGAGAAATACAATTCAACTGAGCATTACCTGTGTGTCTGCTGAATAAAGCCATTCCTGGACCTGAGTGTCTTGCGAATCAAGCATTATGGTCAAGCCTAAAGCAATCAGAACAGCAAAGCTAATTGTACATGCAAATGAAGACATGCCTTACCAAGTGTAGACAAATGAATGTTTTCTGGGATGTTCTGTGAAGATAAGAAGTTTTCCAAGAATGCTGGGGTAGTCAAAAGTAAAAAATTGCCGAGAACATGCCATTAAACAACATAACATTATGATTAACATTATTCAGACAAACTTGAAACTTGCAAATAAAAGAAAATTTACTTCATTTGTTATAGGAAAAAAACATTCATAAGTAAGAAAAGCAAAAGGAATCAAAGGGAAAAGTAAATTCTGTACACAATTTCGTACATATTTTAACCTTTACCCTGGAAGTAAATGTTCCCATTTAGGTGATAAAAAGTACCTGTCTTATCTGAGTTGAGTCCAATGAAGACAGTTTTTGCATAGGGTCCATACTGGGTATCCTTCATAGCAAATGCAGAGAATGCAGTGGCCTGGACTGGTTCTCCAGTCGATGATATAGCTTGTGTTGTACGTCCCTAAGAGAGAACAAGTCACACATAAAAAGTATTCTGTATAGGGAAAGCTTTCGCGGAAAAAGCTATACCAGTTTTTTTAGCAAGTAGGCAATCCTAGGAGAGCTTCCTCCAAGACATTGTTAATCCCAATTTTTTAATACGGCAACAGCAATGTTATGAAACTTATAACAGTTAAGGCATCAGGCTACCCTTCTGGTTTATTTGGAGATTTTAATTTTACTCTAAAAATGGAGTAGGAAATGTGATGCCTTAATCTCAAAAATTCCACACAAACTTACCTGCATAAAAGCACCAACATCATTCTTAGGTCTAACCATCCAGTATTCACCAAGTCCATTAAATGTGTAACTAAACCCATCTGTTGTCGTAATGTGAGGGTCTCCTTGACCAAAACCTAAAACACACAGTAACATTTTATTAATTGGAATGGGCCACTATTTCAGTACACCTTCCCTACCCATTGTTGGGGCAAATTGTTGGGCTCCAACCTATTTCAAGGTTTTTTTTCTGGGACTGGATTTTCCTTCCTAGAGTTGTGAGCCAGCAAGGCCTTTTCGCTGTACTTCAACTTCCAACAAAGGGAAGGGACATCACCCAAACATCCAAGGTGTACAGGTTGTTGGGTTCAAACTCTAGGAAATCATGTCTGACACCCAGACAACAGGAAGGAAAGTAATCCAAAATTTCCCCAGAAAATCAACATTTTCTAGAATTTCAACAAATTTCTACAACTTTTTTCAAGGAAAGTGCTATTCCATTATTTTCAGTCAGAATTCAATCAAAATCTATGAAGGACACAATGTCCTCTGAAAATACCTGTGTTCTCCATGGAATTTTTGTGTTGTCTACCTTTCTTTTGTTTCTGGAACAGTCATTGAGAACACAGGTCCTGAGAAGATATTTGTGGAGGACACATTTTGAAGGGATTCAAACCAAAAAGAATGTGCTTAGTGTACCATAACCTAGTTTCCAGTATCAGCAACATTGTGCTAGATGGCTATGGTCCAAAAGTGCAATTTCCCCCAATGAATATTGATTGTATCTGGAGTCATAGGTTTTATACAAATGGCCAAATACCTAACCAAACTCATCTGATTTCAAACCTTAATACAGTATGGGATAGCTATTGGCATGTAACGAATATTATTAATACCTCCTATGTTTGGCGCAGGTCTACCCTTGCCAGCCTCTGCTGGAGGACGGGGTCTGCTTGGAGGCCTCTTCTCAAAGAACAGTCCACAGTTATCAGAGTCCTCACAGCACCACTGGAATGGATCCAAATCCTCAGCCTGGTGGGTATCAGCTAAAAGATTGAAGAAACAACAGGTGTACAATTAAATATTGTTATGATTGAATAATTGAAGGGTTAAATATTCATGCATATTCCCTAGTGGTCTTGTGTATTAGAATGACCTACAGTTTCACATAGTAATTACAGACAGAAATATACATGAATGCTCAAAATAGAATTTGTTGTGCTTTGTAGTAAGTAATTACAAGCCGATAATTTAACAAGTCCCCTTGCTTTCGGGTTACCAAGTAAGGAAAATTCGACATTAAATTTTTTAAATAGATTTATTGGCTTCTAGAATCTAGATTGGTTCACGATATATAAAAACACATGTAAGGGTATGAATTTTGAAATTCACAAATAGCGATGCTTAAAACAATACACTGGACCGTAAACTCCCCAATTAAGGCGCCGGGCATGGAGGAAAGAGGCTATCATTAGAGAGAGGACATTTCCACCTTCCAGTGGCTTTTTACAGAATGAAAATCGGACAATTTCTGGCTGAGATATGGCCAAAAGCGTCCAGAAACCCAGCAGGCCTGGGGTCAAAAGGGGGGCGCCTTTATAGGGGTTGGCGCCTTCATTGGAGAATTTATGGACAACATTGATATCTTACCATCAGCTGTTGGATTATACATGAAGAAGTGACAAGTTTCATTACTGGCTTGTGTCAGAAGAGCTCCATCTTTGTAACAGCAACACTGTCAATAAATATTGCAGGAATATAAGTAGTTATGTAAGGGGTTTTCAGTGTAAAATTTGAGGAGCAAATACACCGAAACTGATGACATAATCCTCACAGTTTTTGCTCCTCAATTGCTCCTAATAAAATACACCCAAAAGCCCCTATATAACCCTATATATAACTACTAATGTATATGTGTTATGTGTATGTTAATCAAAACAAAAACTGACTGATTTGTGTTAATTTTCACATGTACAGATGGCACTACATGTAATTCCAGCCATTTAATTATGGAAGAAGGATACCTGTGTTGGGTTGTCTCCAGATGCTGTAAGACTCTCACACTTGTCTGTCTCCTCTGTTATGAGAACTACATCAGGCTCAACAAATCCCCTGAAATTTAAATACATTCAAAGTACTCAAATAGAAATCATGATCATACAGTTTGAAGCCAATATTAGTTAAAATTATTGAGTACCAATGTTTGTGGTATACATTTCCTACTTTCCTGCAGATCTTGTTTCAAAATATTCAATTCCAAATTCCAAGGTTTAAAAGTCTCTGCTTAACGCAGTGGACCTATGGTCAAACATTATTGCCATAGTTGTGTGGAGATGGTAGCTCCATTCCAATAATGTTGGACCATAGGTCCACTGAATGCACTGCAGTTTTCACAGGCATTAGATTTTGCTAATATCTGGGTAATTTATGTGTAGTGGGTGTCCCCTTACTTTTGGCCAAATGTAGGCTGTGGTGATCTGAATGTAGTTTGCTGGACAGTCTCAGTACAGAATGTGTCAAGCTGTGCAACTCTGGCTGATATGGCATCATCATCCTGACTACAATACCATCTGTAACACTTCCCAGATGCCTCAATAAAACCTGCAAGACCAATAATCACACTTGAACCCAAACAGAAGTATAAAATGCTAAAATGACTGAACATAATGATGACTTCACCGCAGAGTTTGTGAGATTCTATGAATTGTATTGCAATATCATATAGATGCATAAAGGCGGGTGCTTACAGGAGATATGATGGAGCACAGTGGTCTACTGCTCTTAATGAACAAAAACAAAATGAATGGCTGGGTCAAAATATACTGACTTTGTATTTGTGGTAAAGTCCTTCCATCTGCTGCCTGTGTGGTGGTTCCATATAGATTATACCAATTCAACTGCATGCTATTAAATGCATTGCCATCTGAAATAGTAGATGAGATACTTATATTGGACTATCTGTCCACTGCTGTCTATGCATAAATTTTCCATTACAAAATCACTGCATTATTACTTGAGGATATAGTCGGAAAACAGTCAATAGTGCAGAATAGGAATGATTACTAAGGGCTATTCCATTTGAAAAGGTTGTAGGGGGTTTCTGACGTTGGCTTTTCAGACCACCCCACATCTATGGTCATCACCCCTGCCTATTTCAAGAAAATCAAGAAAATCAAGAAAACTCAGAATAACTTTCAAGAAAATCATGAAAATCAAGAAAACCCTTCAAGAAAATCAAGAATATTCTTGATTTTCCTGATATTCTTGATTTTCTTTATTCTTTATTTTCTTGATATTCTTGAACATTTTCTTGATTTTCTTGAAACCAAGGGGGGTGATGACCATAGATCCCACCCCACAGCGATTTTTCACTTTTTTCCGGAGGGATTTTTCCCGATTAGTGCAATGCAAAAACCGGCCAAAAACCGGTCAAAACTATATCATCTGAGTATTGGTCAAGAGCATTGGGCAAAATATTTTATCTTAATTTTTTGAATAACTAAAATAATGTTGGAAATAAAACTAGACTTTGAGAGGGTCTTACCTGAATGTAAACCAAAGGCAGCTGGGAGCCCAGAGCCTGATAATCCCATACTAAACTCACTCTCCTGAACAATGACACCTAAGATGACAAAAAATGTTGCGACATTTTATTTGAGTAACTTTGAATTGTCCATTTTACTTGCAATAAAATACAACTAATATTAGAATTGTGTCACTGTCGTGCATCCTTGTTCATATATAAAAAAGAAACTTCATGTACATTTTATGACCACCACTACTTGAGAAATTATTGCTTTGATAGCTATTAATAACTGCTAACTGACCCATGCTGGCCATTCTGCTGGCATCCCATTTGTTACAACCATAACGGAACAGAGCATACAGGTTTGCTGTGGATCTGTCATATGTCAAGATTATCTGGTGAGACGTCAGCTGAAAGTGCAAAAACATAGATTAGGTTTAGTCATTTTGGGTGCAATCACAGATTTTAATGTAAAACAACACACTTTACAATGGTTTATTGAAATTTCCTGGCAACATCTGGCAGCATCATAGACATTCCTCAAAAGTTAAACTCAAAATGGGCCACTTATACATAGACTTACATTCTCATGGTCAAGAATTAAACACTTGCCTCTTCTGAGTTTTCAGATTGATAAGGAGCCACATCACTCCATGTAATGATTCCAGTCCATGTTGCTGTGAAGGCTGTATCTCCATATGTGTCATGTATGTTGGCTGTGATGGTGTCTAACACTGTCTGGTCTGCAGCTGAGGGGACAGCAGCCCCACAGCCTGACTCAATAGCTCGGTAGTAAACCTAAAGGTGATTAGGAAATTTGTACAAATTTACATAAATATTAAAAGTGCCCAAATTAAAAAGGTGCGTAAATGGTTTGTATAAACTAGGGTCCAACTACAGGTCCATTGGGAATATTTTCATTCTAGAAAAAAAAAAAAATAAAAACCCCAGAACTTAGCTTTTATTGTGCCTTTATTAGCATAGATATGGCACACAATGCACATTCATCCTTAAAATGTGATAGTTTTCTTTTGCAAGACTAAACAATAGCAAACAGTTAATCCCACCCAAGACCTACTGTATGGACCCAAGGGATAGAGAATAACCATTTGACCCCTAAGATTTGCAGTGTTCTTACCGTTCCTTTACTCATATCAGTGTGAGCCCACCATGCAGCTACCTTAGCAGCCACACTGTTCTGATATTGCTGCCATGTGTCTGAATTGATTGCAGCAGCCTCTGGGCTGTATAGCTGTCCACCAAATGATACATAACCATAGTGATATACCTAAAAGAAAGAAACAGTTTCATTACTGTTTGCAACTAAAAAAAAGCAACAATAATTCTTTGTGGTGTTTTTAAATCATTAAAGCATTAAATCATATGTCTGCTGCATTGTTCAATGACAGGCGAACATCTATACTATGCTCATATTGGGGTCAACACTTATAACAGTGTAAGTTTCTTGAACACTTACATAGGCTTCATGGTATAATTGGGAGTCAGCAGCCAGAATGAATCCAGGTTGTGGAAGCAAGATCCTGAATGCAGATGTCTCATCACTAAAGGTTATAACATTATCACCTGCTGCAGTGCCAAATGACAGCAACTTATCTGAAACAGAGTACAATAAATAATAATACAATAAAACAATAAATAATATAATTCAGAATAGAATACTTATAAAATCAGTAGGTGAGTGGCAAAATCAATTTTGATAAGACTTTTGGTAACAAGAATAAGCAGTGCTGAATATTTAGGCCAGTGCAAAGCACGGCCTCTTAAATTTGCTAGACTTTGTTTATTTCTTTTTTATTTCTTCAGTGCTCCAACAGATTATGCCTTCAGCACTATGAAGCCAGAAATAATGGTCGTAGGGTCACAAAATTTGGTCCAGGGGTCCATCTACATGACGTCTAGGTTGACTTAAAAAATCAAGGTCATAGGTCAAGATTCAGTGTCACGAGGTCGAAAATACCGTTTTTCCTGCACTCTAATAATATACAACCGTGTAGATAGAACCATCTCTTTATAGGCAGCCTCTAGCAAGCTCACACAGATAGAACCATCTTGCATTGACCACTACTGAGGTTTATGGCAAAGGTGCACTGGCCCCCATGAATAAGTTTGCATGCAAACTTCATGGGTACATCGTATATTCTTTTTTAAATTTCCTTCTAATATTTAATGGAAACTACATACACAACATTGCTGACAATTCTAGATTTTATAATCTACAATGTATAGTTTGACAATATCGGTACTCACCATCAGTGCATACAACAGGAGGTACAGTAACAACAGCAGCTGATTCGGCTGTGGTCACCTCTGGTGGTACTTCTGAAAATGCAACATAGTAACAATGACCATTGTTTCAATGATGTATGTTAAAATTTATTCATTCATATTGGGAAAAGGCCATTGCTTCACTCTATGGAAGTAGAGTCTTATGAGAAGCTTTGTAGAATATTTCAATATCCATTTGAAAAGAGTTAAGACTTGTTGCCCAGGCAGATGACATGATGCAGTATTGATGATAAATCTATTATTGCAATACACAATATCATTAGATATTTTGAAGTCTAGCTTAAGTTATGTTACCTGTGGTCGGTTGACACTCTGAGAGGTAGGCTGTGAAGAAGCTCTGGTAAACCTCCACTAAGGAACATGATACTGTAATGGACTGACATTCTGTGCTCAAAGCAAAGCTACCACTGCAAGTATAAGTACAATATATAGATTAGAATAATTTTTGAACCAATTAGTGGTTAGATAATGTCCATGCAAATGGATGTGGATCCTAAAGGAGTCAATGACCATGCAAAAAATGTATTATCAAAATGATTATCAAGCTTATTTAACATTCTAGCGAGTGGCATGTTGGCCAGGCATTAATGTATTTCAATTTGTTGCCCTTGAGGGGCTAGCCTGACATTGAATATTTCTGCTTGTCTCAGGTTGACTGCCACTTACCCACATGCAAGGTTATCAAAGCTGGCTGAGAGAGTGGTTAAACAAGAACTCAGAGTCACACTGGACATGCAATCACTGATCCAGGATAAAACAACACTACCTGAAATATCAAGATGAATATTGCACTGTCAATAGACAAAGTGGGCAGCTTATAATACTAAGATTAGAATAGCCCCATCAGTTGATAACAGGCAGAGTCTAACTAGGATTTTAGTATACAGATCTCCATCTTTGTGTGTCTGATTGCGGTCACATTTTGATCCAATATGATAGACCGTAAGTGACCACAACCAGACATGCCATCCAGCTTATGTCATTCTACATCATTGAGGAAAGAGACATTGGGTACAAAATTAGAATTATTCTGATACAAAAGAGCAATTGCAATCAAAATGGTGTTGTCATTACATATAAAGATATCCCAAATTTTGGAAATTCCAAAGTTATTACCGGTGAAGGAATGTGACTCCATGGCTATAACCACAGATCCCCCAAAAGAAGCCATAAACTTACTTTGAGAGCACTGACTGTAAGACAGTGCATTCATTGTACTGCTGTAAGTCTGTACTGAAGCAGAGTTTTCTCCAATTGTGCATGTTGCAGTGGTCGATGACACACAAGCTTCCATGCTTGATAGATGCCTAAAATTAAAGACTCTATTGGTAGACTACACTAAATTATAATAGTTATAAATATCAAAATAAAAAGAATTGTAGACTAGAGATAGTTAAACTATGGTACGATTTGTAATTGTGGATGTTCTTTACATTAACACTAAAAAAATGTAATAGCAAACACTACTAGCCCAAGAAATTAGTCAAACGGACATTTTTGAGGTTCTTTTTGTTATCTTCCAAAAGTACCAAGGTAACTTTTGGTACATTTTAGTCATTTTTGGTCATTTGAGGGAAGCTATTGTGTGATGATAACAACACAATGCACACACAATAGACTCCCCAATCTAACCAAAAAGAACCAAAATTAACGAATATTTACCATGGTACTTCGGAGAAATAACAAAAGGAACCCCAAATCTGTCCGTTTCACCAATTTGGTGGGCTAGTAGTGAAAAACACAAAACCTGATAAAGCTGTAATATCTATGACCATCTATGACATTCCATTCAATCATACAATGTTTGCTTTGAAATTCAAACTTACGTGCATATCTGTGTAGATAATGCTACCATATCTCCACTGATTTCTGCAGTAACAGAAGACAGGATACTGACGAGGCTGGTCTTCATGCATGCATACACCTCTTCAACAACACATACTGCAATAAAAATTAGCAAGTGAATGGAATTTACATATAATTCTAATCAAACTGGGTTGGTGATTAAAGAGGCCATGGAGACCTAAATCTAAGTATACATTCCTTTGGCAGTTGACAAACTCTTATCATACATGATAGTATCACGATAAATTAACACTGTGCATAGGTAATGACCTACACAGGCATGGTGAGGTGGGTTACTAGTACCTGCTGGTGGTGGAAGGGTGGGGCAATCAGCTTGTACAGTGAGTGATAGGTCAACAACTGTAGATATCAGGGCACAACTTGCTGATTGAGACGCACATCCTAATTTAAGACCTGCTGAGCTCCTGTAAAAATATCAAGGTACCATAAATCAACTTGGGAAAAGAATTCCAAATTGGCTGTGCTTTAACACCCGCCAATTTTAATTTCTGTCAAATGGCCCCAACACTATTGTCATGGAATCACCATTTGCATACATCCGAAGCCTGTTTAAGGCCACCACGGGGGGTCTGTGAAGCCCATCTCCACCAAGCTTACAAACCTTGCGTCATTGGAGCAATCCAATCACAAACCTATGGGAATGTGTGGTGGTGGTCTCCTTAAGTTGGCAGTAATAAGCAAGTGAGGCTCATCTCTTCCCTTGGTGTAGTGTCCCAGCACCCCCTGAAAAATCCTTGGCCCAACTTTTGTGCCCTTAAAATTCTTCGATTTTCATTTCATATGAAAGGGTGAAAAATTGGACTATTTTTG
>JAAUYA010342230.1_pt1 | contig 10914 bp, 10 predicted proteins | sample 7278161 | NCBI WGS metagenome assembly JAAUYA01 (sample SAMN14350120, study PRJNA611818) | marine sediment metagenome | isolation source: surface marine sediment (3m) | place: French Polynesia: Moorea | collected 2018-08
ATTCACCACAATGGGAACAGCCCGAATTAGTAACAATGCAGATTCTTAAATTTATTAATGGTTGATCTTAATGGTTGAGCGCCCATTATTAAGCATATCTCCCTCAATTTTTTCGCTCTCCAACTTATCAAATTTTAAAGTGATCTTAGGGCTGGTTTAAGAAAAAACCTTAATTATAGAAGTAATGAAAAAGATTAAATAACTCATACTCTAATCATGAAAAATATATATCTAGTCACAACTTTGACAGTACTAGTTTTGGGTGTTGGCACAACATTAGTTCTAAAAAGTCAAGCTAATACTCAATACGATAATGCTATTTTAATTAGTCAATCTGATGTTAATAACGAGCGAGTTTTTTACCAACAAAGGGGAATAGCAATTAAAGGTACAGATACTGTGGCTTACTTTACTGAAGGAAAAGCGGTTAAGGGTGATAAAAAATATAGTTATCAATGGGGTAACACTACATGGTGGTTTAAAAATGAGCAAAACCGTGATTTATTTGCTCAAAATCCCGAAAAATATGCCCCTCAATTTGGTGGTTTTTGTGCCTGGGCAGTAAGTCAAAATTATACTGCAGCAATCGATCCTCAAGCATGGACAATTGTGGATGGTAAACTTTATCTTAATTACAATCAAAGTGTACAAAAAACATGGTCTCAAGATATTCAAGGTAATATCATTAAAGGTGATCGCAATTGGCCTAATCTTTTAGAGGGTTTACAAAAGTAGATAATAAAAACAGTTATAGGGCGATCGCGATCCGTTGATTGCAACTTGAAACGATTTGGATTTTGGATTGGCGATCGCTTTGAAAGCTGATAAATAACATATAAGCTCAGTCGCCTCAATCCTTCAATATCATTATCAGTAGTTCTGTTTGTTTCTATACAACCTGAGAAGTAAACAATCAGTAAAATATTTAAAAAGCAAAAAATGGCTTTGTTGCTTTCCCTTGCACATTAAATGTCAGTTCTCGAACCTTGAGGAAGATTATGAGTACAACAATTCATCATAAGTCGAAGTTAACGTTGTTGGGACAACCTGCGGAGCAAGGCAGATGGTTTCTAATTCCTTTTGGGATGATAGTCTTACTCTGCTTGGGAAGTGTGTATTCCTGGAGCATTTTTAGAACCCCCTTGGAAAATGAACTGGGAATTAGTGCGACTCAAAGCCTTTTGCCATATACCTTTGCGTTGGTTTTTTATGCGGCAACAATGCCCCTCGCTGGTTTTTACATTCCTCGGATTGGTACCCGCGTCACAACGGCGATCGGAGGTATTATCGTAGGCTTGGGCTACATTCTTTCAAGCTTTGCCACCCAGATCGGAATCCTAGTCTTCACCTACGGGGTTATTGCTGGCGCTGGAGTTGGCATTGCCTATGGTGTCCCAATGGTGGTTGTATCCCGCTGGTTTCCTGACAAGAAAGGATTGGCTGTGGGATTGACCGTCGTTGGATTTGGGCTTTCGCCCCTGCTCACCGCTCCCCTTGCAAACCAACTCATCAATGCCTATACGGTTCGACCCACCTTGCGCATTTTCGGTATTGCTTTTACAGCAATTATTCTAGCCATTGCCCTGACGATGAAGTTACCGCCTAAGGACTGGCATCCTCAGCAGAACGGCCCAACCTCTACAGTGACCTCGACTCCAGCCTACCCTAGAAACTTGTTCAAGACTCGCTCATTTTACGGGCTTTGGATTTGCTATGCGATTGGAACCCTAGTCGGTTTGAGTGCGATTGGCATTTCCAGTCCAGTGGGAGAGGAAATTATTGAGATCAATCCGACTGTGGCTGCTGGCAGCGTCTCCTTATTTGCCTTGTTTAATGGAGTGAGTCGCCCGTTATTCGGTTGGTTGAGCGATCAATTCAAGCCTCACCATATCGCCATTTTATCCTATGTGCTGATCTTAATAGCCTGTGTATTAATGGTGAATGCTCGAACTGGCCAGGTGGCCACCTATCTCATTGCCTTTTGCCTGTTTTGGTTCTGTCTTGGTGGTTGGTTAGCCATGGCTCCAACCATAACGCTGCGCTTCTTTAATCCTGACCAATACGCTCAAAACTACGGCATTGTCTTCACCGCCTATGGGGTTGGTGCTTTAATTGGAACGTTGGTGACAGGTCGCATTCGAGATTTATTTGGGACGTATAACTATGTGTTTTACCCTATGGCATTTTTGGCGATTATTGGGATTGTTATAGCCTGTGTGCTGCTTAAACGGGAAAGAGCCACAGTAGACACAGTTCTGGATTAGAACATAATAGTATAATCGGTATTGTCAGTCATGATGATTTGTCAAGAGGGTAACAGAATTTTTAGAGCTGCTAACTTAATTTGGACCAGCGGGAGCATACAAACAGAAACCTACGGTTTCGCTGAAATCGATATCCCATTTGACTTTTAGATTCTAAAAATCCCAGTAATATTTTCTGAGCTAATATCATGTCGGGTTGAACAACCATAATATAAACTCTTCCCTGTTCTCGTTTTCAGGTCGGTTTTATTGGGGGCAATTATCCCGACATGATATAAGGTGGTCTAGCACAGATGTTCAACGGCAGAATAAGGGTTTCAGGCTATAGCTCAGGAGGTTTGAACACTACTTTTCTCAAAACCGTAGGTTCCTGCGCAAATGCCCCCGCTGGTCCAACATACGGTACTTTATCCTGATTTGGCTTCGGCACGATTTCAGGGACTTTGGGATGGTTAATCACTTATCTTCTGAGAACTGCCTCATGTAGTACACCTGTCATCTCCCCCGAAATTTCTCGCTCTCCGTTTAGGACCGACATTGCCATTTAATTGTCGGGTAGAAAGGGATACGTTGCCGCATCCTTTCCCCTTCTATTGAGAGTAGAAATGAAGGTAAAATGGAAGTAACGGTAAGTAACAAAAACCTCCTCAAACATAAAAAGACCAAAAACACTGAAAAGAGTAACCAGAGCGAAAAGATTACTCGGACAAACATTTAACTCTTGCTAAGGAGACATCGCCATGAAAAAGAATCAGCAACAAAAATATCCCCAACCTCTCAAACTCCAACCGCATTTCCCCTAACTGCCGTAGTTGGTCAGCAAGCTATTAAATTGGCACTCTTGCTGGCAGCAGTAGATCCGGGTTTGGGAGGCGTCGTCATTGCTGGCCGTCGGGGAACGGCCAAATCGGTCATGGCCAGGGCACTTCATGCCCTACTACCCCCCATTGAAGTGGTTAAGGGTTCCTGCTGCCACTGCGCTCCCGATAATCCGAGGGAATGGGACGATCGCACCCTCGCCGAGGCTGCCAGCGGCCGCTATCCCATTATTAACGGACAGCCCAGTCTGCCGGTTGAAGCGATCGCTGCTCCCTTCATTCAAGTTCCTCTGGGGGTAACCGAAGATCGGCTCTTGGGTTCGGTCGATGTCAGCCAATCTATACAGCGAGGAGAGCCAGTCTTTCAACCTGGATTGCTGGCCGAAGCCCATCGAGGCATCCTCTATGTAGATGAAATTAATTTATTAGACGACCAGATTGCCAACCTGCTACTGGCAGTTTTAACTGAAGGGCGCAACCAAATTGAGCGGGAGGGCATTAGTTTTCAACACCCCTGCCAACCCCTCTTCATTGCTACCTACAATCCGGAAGAAGGCCAATTGCGAGAACATTTACTAGACCGGATTGCGCTCCCCCTTTCCGCCGATGAGGTTTTAGGAGTAGACCGGCGCGTCCAGGCCGTAGAAAGAGCCATGCTCTACGCGGAAAACCCCCAGGAGTTTTTGGCCCAGTATGCCGAAGAGATCGACGACCTCAAGCTCCAGATTCTCCTGGCGCGGTCGTGGCTGAAGGAGGTACAAATTACCCCCGAGCAAATCCGCTATCTCGTCAACGAAGCCATTCGGGGAGGGGTAGAAGGACATCGAGCTGAACTGTTTGCCACGAGGGCGGCCAAAGCCCACGCCGCCCTGGAGGGCCGCTTAAACGTCCAGGCTGAAGACCTGCGCCGAGCCGTGGAGCTAGTTATCGTGCCCCGGGCAAGGATTGTGGAGGTGCCACCTGAGCCACCGCCCCCGCTACCTCCCCAGGAAGAGCGGGAGGAGGAATCGCCCCCAGAACCAACCCAAGAGCGGGAACCCTCCGAACGGGAACCCCTCGACATTCCCGAAGAATTCGTCTTTGAAGCCGAGGGCGTGATTCTCGATCCAGAGGTACTCTATTTTGCTCAGATGGCTCGCCAACGTCGGGGCAAAGCAGGCAGCCGCAGCGTGATTTTTTCCCAAGACCGAGGCCGCTACGTCAAGCCCATGTTTCCCAAGGGCAAGGTAGGGCGAATTGCGGTGGATGCTACCCTGCGGGCAGCAGCCCCCTATCAAAAGGCCCGCCACCGGCGCCAGCCAGGCCGCCGAGTGATTATCGAAGAGGACGATATTCGGGTCAAGCGGTTGGCTCGCAAGGCAGGAGCGCTGGTGATTTTTGTGGTTGATGCCTCGGGCTCTATGGCACTCAATCGCATGCAGGCGGCTAAGGGGGCGGCCCTGAGGCTCCTGGCAGAAGCCTACCGACACCGCGACCAAATTGCCCTGATTTCTTTTCGAGGGGAGCGAGGGGAAGTGCTGCTGCCCCCCACCCGCTCCATTACTGCGGCTCGCCGGCGGCTGGAGTACTTGCCCTGTGGCGGAGGCTCGCCCATGGCTCACGGTTTGGTGCAAGCCGTGCGAGTGGGTCGCAACGCCATGCAATCTAAAGATATCGGTCAGGCCGTCATTGTGATGCTTACCGACGGTCGGGCAAACATTCCCCTAGCCCATTCCCTCGGCCAACCGCTTCAGGGAGGAGAAAAGCCAGATGTTAAAGGGGAACTGCGAGAAATTGCCGCCAAAATCCGCACTTTGGGACTGCAACTGTTGGTGATTGATACGGAAAGTAAGTTCATTTCCACAGGATTTATTCAAGAACTGACGAACCTGGCGGGAGGCAAATACTATCACTTACCCAAGGCCACGGAGCGGGCGATTTCAGCCATGACGCGGGGAGCGATGGCCGAACTCAGAACTTCTTAAAATAGATTATCTCTTTTGCTCTAAGAAAGCCATAATGTCCCCAACTTTCTTGAATTTTGCTAAGTCGTGAAATTTAACCTCTCTTCAATAGCTGAATATCTGTTCATGTGTTAAGATTAAAGTAAGTAAACCTGAATAATGAAGGAAGGTTGACCATGACTACAGCTACCGTGACTCAAATGAAGTGCGCTTGCCCTTCCTGCCTCTGTATTGTCAATATCAGTGATGCTGTCCCAAAAGATGGACAATATTACTGTTCTGATGCTTGTGCGAATGGACATCCCGATGGTGCAGGTTGCACCCATGATGGATGCGGGTGTCACGCCTAATTCGATTGCATTGAACGTTCTTCTGAGATTTAAGGTTAAAAAAGGGGAACGTTCACTCCCTTTCGTCTAAATGATCGGCCGCAGATTGATAAAGTTCCAAGACATGATGATCTTGTAGACGATAATAAACCCTGCGTCCTTTTTTTTCTTAGCTGACGAGACGTAGAGTTCGCAAGGTTCGTAATTGATGAGAAACCGCCGATTCACTATTTTCCAGATTTTTTTGATAACGATTATCATTATTGTATAATTTACTTAATGTCAACGACGAAACAGTAGAAGTGCTAGTAAAACAAGCTGTTTCCCAAGCAGAAGCAGAAGCAGATTTAATTTTGACTTACTTTGCCAAGCAAGTAGCTTTAATGTTGCCTTAATCAGATCAACTATTAATACAACCAAAAACCCATTACTGTAAAAATATGACTCGTCTAACCTTTACCCTATCAGATGCTCTCCCATCCCTACCTAAAAGTGGAATGCCAGTAACGATTATTACTGGTTTCTTAGGTAGTGGGAAAACTACTTTACTTAATCAAATTTTACAAAATAAAGATAATTTAAAAATAGCTGTATTAGTCAATGAATTTGGCGATATCAATATTGATGAACAACTACTTATCTCAGGGGAATCGGATATGGTAGAACTGGATAATGGTTGTATTTGCTGTACCATTAATGACAGTTTAGTCGATGCTGTCTATCGAGTTTTAGAACGAGAAGAAAAAGTAGATTATTTAGTCATTGAAACTACAGGATTAGCCGATCCGCTACCAATTATTTTGACGTTTCTTGGTACAGAATTAAAGTTTTTAACTCGCCTTGATGCGGTAATTACGGTTGTTGATGCCGCCACTTTTGATGCCCAGCATTTTGACAGCGATGCTGCCTTAAGCCAAATCAGATATGGTGACATGGTTATTTTAAATAAAATTGACTTGGCAAGTGAAGAAAAAATTGCCGAATTAGAAGCATTTATTCAAGATATTAAGCCAGGATTCAGAATTTTACCCAGCGAATATGGTCAAGTACCTTTACCTTTAATTTTAGATATTGGTATAACTCAAACAGATAATTATCAAACTAAAATTTCTGAGTTTCCACGCCATAAATCCGCTTTTAATAATCACTTAGCCAATGATGGCTTTAATTTCGTTTCTTACATGAGCGATCGACCATTTGAGATTCAAAAATTTGAACACTTTTTGACCGAACAATTACCAAATAGTGTATTTCGTGCCAAAGGTATTCTTTGGTTTCAAGAAAGTCCCTCACGACATATTTTTCAACTTAGTGGACCTCGCTACGATCTAAAAGATGATGATTGGACGACGCAACCAAAAAACGAACTTGTTTTAATCGGGCGTAATTTAGACGAGTCATTAATTAAACAACAGCTTAATGAATGTTTAGCTGGTTTAATTTTGCCCCGTAAATTCAGTAGCTTGCCCAATTTATCTTGATAATCGTCATAGATTTGTCTTCTCTCAAGATCTCAGTGAAATAGAGCGATCGCATTATCTCAGATCAAAAAATCTCACTTAAATCTAAAACAAATCCAGGTAAAACATCTTCTCCTGATAGAGTTTGAGGACTATTTAAAATCTCTACTTGTTGCCCAACTCTATATATTTCAACCATTTTTGCTGATGGTTCGATTAACCAACCAAGCCTAACGCCATTATCTAAATACTCCTGCATCTTTGCTTGTAAGTCTTCGTATCTTTGATTCTTAAGATCGCTCGGACTTACCAATTCAATCACGAAATGTCGAATTGTTCTGGAGTAACTTTGAATCCCTTGGGAATAGTAATGGCTTCCATTTATCTTTGTTCCACTGATGTCTTTAATTATTATTTTAAGGCTTTTTATCACCACAAAATTTAGAAAGAAGCATAAAATTAATCCACAAGTTGCTAAACTTTGATAATGATTATCGTTATAATGTATTTTTGTAAACCATAATTCTTCGCCAACAGCTAAATGACTGTTTAGCAACTTCCACTACTGTTTAATTTAATCGAATTCCAATTCATGACTTTAACTAAATCCCAACTCAATCAAATTGACTATACCGATAATAAACTACCAAAACTAAATACTAGACAACAACCTCCTATATCCGACGAACAAATGTGCCAAGCGGTCAGGACTTTACTGTTAGGGTTAGGAGAAGATCCAGATCGTGAAGGACTAAAAGATACACCCAAAAGAGTGGTTAAAGCGTTGAAGTTTTTGACTTCTGGCTATCATCAATCTTTAGATGAACTGCTTAACGGAGCAGTGTTTCATGAAAATACCGATGAAATGGTTCTAGTTAGGGATATTGACTTATTTAGCTCCTGCGAACACCATATCTTACCAATTCTCGGTCGTGCTCATGTAGCTTATATCCCTGATGGCAAGGTAATTGGGCTGTCAAAGATTGCTCGTATTTGTGAAATGTACGGAAGGCGTTTACAAGTACAAGAAAGATTAACCGCCCAAATCGCCGATGCACTCCAAGGATTATTACAACCAAAAGGTGTAGCTGTAGTAGTAGAAGCAAGCCATATGTGTATGGTGATGCGGGGAGTACAAAAACCCAGTTCGTGGACTTCTACAAGTGCGGTTAGAGGTGTCTTTGCTGATGATGCCAAAACTCGTCAGGAGTTTATGAGTTTAATTCATCACAACCCTGGGTTGCGTTAATTGATTACCTTGTCACAGTTAGAGATGGGTCTGAACTCATCTCTCCTTTGCTATAATGATTATCATTATTAAAAACTACTGAATTATGATTATTGCTGTTGCTAGTAAACCCGGTGCTGGTAAAACCCATTGGATTAGTCAACAGATAGCCCAAAGCGATCGCGATGTAGGCTATTTAAGTCCAAAAACTGATTCCGTACCCATTGATGGAATTTATCTACAAAGTGAATATCCTCAACTAAAGATTTACCAGACAGGGGAAGAAACAGAATTAGACCAAACCATCACTTATATTGAAATTCCTTGGTATTTCGATTTACAGGGAATCGAACCTTTATTGGAATCTCTGAATTGCCATCGAGTCGCCATCATTCCACCCGATACTAACAACAATACAGAATTAAACACTTGGGCAGATGAAGTTGTTTTCGGTAACCAAAGTACTCAATCAATAACAGCTTTGCAGATTCATCGGGGGGTTTTGACAGGGGAAATCCTCGATTTTAGTAGTCTGGCAACTTTTTGGCTGGAACTTACTCAAGGTGCTTATGGAGAAGTAGTTCGTGCCAAAGGAATTTTCGATTTAGTGGACGGACAAATTTATTACGGTGATTTTACACCTGGGAAATCCGAATTAAAGTTTAAACCCTTAAATTTACCCCGTTGGTTAAATGGCAAACCAGATCGCAAGAGCGGTTTTGAAATAGTAGGTCGTAATTTAGATAAAGCTGAAATTATCCAAACCGTCCAAGATTGCTGTGTTCCCGAATCGGCAATTAATCATTATCAGCAACAAATCAAAGAATCTTTAGAAAGTAAACCAGAAGTAGAGGTAGTATGAAAATAGCAGTAATGTCCTGTATTCATGGTAATTATGCTGCTTTAGATGCAGTTTTACTCGATATTGACCGCCAGAAAGCAGAAAAGATTTATTGCTTGGGTGATTTAGTGGGTTATGGACCTTATCCCAATGCCGTAGTTGAACAAATTCGTTCTTTAGATATTCCCACCGTACAAGGGTGTTGGGATGAAGATATTGTCGAAGGATTAAATGCCTGTGAATGTAGTTATCCTTCCCTATTGGCAGAAAAAAGAGGTAAAATTGCCCACGAATGGACAAATAAACAGGTGAATCCTGAAGTTAGGAACTATTTGGCACAATTACCCCATACATATAAAGAAGATAATCTTTGTTTTGTACATGGTAGCCCGAATAGCAACCACGAATATCTCTTACCCGAAATGGATGCCTTTGCCGCCTTAGAAAGAGTTATATCTAGTGATGCAGATGTGCTATTTTGCGGACATACCCACATTCCCTATGTTCGCACTTTAGATTGCGGACAATTACAGGTAAAGCTCCATCAACCCGATCGAGATGAACAACCAAGCCAGAGCTTTAATACCCCTGTCAAGCGAATTATTAATGTCGGTTCGGTAGGTGAACCTCGTCATGGTCGTCCTCATGCTACCTATGTTATTTATGACACGGAGACAGAAGTGGTCAGTTTACGAGAAGTGGAATATGACTATCAAACAACCTGTGCTGCCATTTTAGATGCCGGTTTACCAGCAATTTTCGCTTGGCGTTTGGCTAGAGGACTAGAATTTGCCGAAAAAGCCGACGATCCCAGTCATGTATGCGAACGTTAATCACTTACATATTTGTACTAAAAATCAATGTGGGCAATTTTAAGCGGAATTGAAGGAAATATCACAGCTTACGAGGCAGTATTAGCAGATATCAACTCTCAGCCTTTGCAAGTTGAAGCATTGTATATTTTGGGTGATATTATCGCCTCTAACTCAGATAGTGAAAAAGTCATTCAACGTATTCGAAACCCTTTAGCTGGAGAACTAGAGCCCCAAGTATGTGTTGGCTGGTGGGAAGAACAATGCTTTGCCTTACACGGTTTGGGTTCGACGGCAGAACCGACAGAATTAATCGATCGCTTTGGCAAAGAAGCCGCCCAAAAACTTTGGGATTCCCTATCTCGTGAAGCTGTACATTGGTTACGTAATTGTTATTTTGGCTTCTTGGAACTGGATTGTTTATTAATTCACGGTAGCAGTGTTAGTGTCAGTGATGAGTTAAGCCCCAAAACTCCACCTTGGCAAATGTTAGACCGTTTGCAGAGAGTACAGGCAAATCATCTTTTTTGTGGTCGTTCGGGTCAAGTATTTGAATATCGACTGCAAGGGGGTTCGGTTAATAGTTCGCTAATGACTTTAGATGATCGGCAACCGGTTCAGACTATTATTGCACCAAAAAAAAGAGTGGTTGGAGTAGGAAGTGTAGGAAGGGAAAGAGGAAAGGCTACTTATACTCTTTATAACCCATATAACGATCTTTTGAAGTTCCCCACAGTTTATTATGACGAGAAAAAAGGATTTGGTCATTAGTTTCATAGCCTGAAAAATATGTTTTAAAGGGCTTTGATGAAACCAAAGAATCCCTTTTGCTCGAAATAAATTAACTGTAACTGCTGAGGTAATTTTAACTGATTTTGGCACATTTTTCCCGTGCTCAAATCGCTATGGTAATTGTCAAATCTATCCTCTGGATTTATTCAGCTACCCCTACTTATTTGACGAAGGTATTACTATAGGCAATGCCTTAAATATGATGCTGATTAAGTAAGCGACTCCAGAAACGAGAATAATGGTTGCCCCAGAAGTGAGATTGAAAAAATAAGATAGCCATAAGCCAGTTAAAGTAAAGACTATTCCTAAAACACTCGCCCAGAACATCATCCCTTTGAGTCCTTTAACAAATTGCCCAGCAATAGCCGCAGGTATAGTCAACAAGGCAATAACCATAATTAATCCTACTACCTGCATGACCATCACC
>JAAUYA010036279.1_pt1 | contig 10902 bp, 13 predicted proteins | sample 7278161 | NCBI WGS metagenome assembly JAAUYA01 (sample SAMN14350120, study PRJNA611818) | marine sediment metagenome | isolation source: surface marine sediment (3m) | place: French Polynesia: Moorea | collected 2018-08
AAACTCTTGATTCTACTACATAAGTGCATCTTGACATGGCTCAATGACTACTCTCTGCTTTACCTCAAAAAACACATTGTATTTTCTTAACCGAGCAGTATTGCAATAGTAGCTATATTACAGAGCTACGATGATAGGTTGCAGTAAAATATTGATAGCTATTTCCACTCCAAATTAAGATGACAAGCCAAAATTATCCTTTTGCTCAAGAATTAATCACTGACACTGAAGGTAATATTCGTAAAGTAATTCTTAGCTTTAATGACTACAAACGTCTGATTGAAGCTATTGAAAATCAAGCAATCTATCCAGCTAAGATAGAGACTCAAGACGAAATGAATCATAACTTTGAACAAGCACTGACAGAAATTGAAAGAGATGACAAGAACGTCATTATTTACACAGATGGTTCTTGTATAAATAATCCTGGAGTAGGTGGTTATGGAGTAGTTTTAATTCATGGGAAACAGAGAAAAGAGTTATCTGGTGGTTTTCGACTCACAACTAATAATCGGATGGAAATTATGGCTGCTATCGTCGGTTTACGCGCACTGCCAGCAAAATCGGTGGTTACTCTTTACACAGATTCGCAGTATCTTGTTAACGCAATCATGAAAGGATGGGCCAAAAAATGGCAAAGTAATGGATGGAAACGAAATCAGCAAGAAAAAGCTAAAAATGCCGATCTTTGGCAAGAGCTTCTTTTACTATGTGAGCAAAACCAGGTTAAATTTATTTGGGTGCGGGGACATTCGGGAAATCGAGAGAATGAATATTGCGATCGCTTAGCATTTAAAGCCGCTCAAAAAGATAATTTACCTCCCGATCTAGGCTATAAAACCGTACCAACAATATAAAGATATGCCGATGAAAGCTTATTGTAAAATACAAATTATTGAATGTGGTGAGCCGTTATCACCTATTCCTTTGGAACATTTTGTGATCGAGAACCCACCTCCTTATCAAAAGTTAGGAGCTAACTATCAGGGGCGATCGCCTTATTTTTTACGTCAAGGTGTCATCAAAGCTTTACTCAAAGCACAAACAAAATTAGACCAACTTCATCCTGGTTGGAAAATTAAAATTTTTGATGCTTACCGTCCGCTAGAGGTACAACAATTTATGGTGGATTATACTTTCGATACTGTGCTTCAAAAACGAGGTTTAGACCGAGAAAAACTATCTGAACAAGAGAAGGAAGATATTTATCAAGAAGTTTATCAAATGTGGGCAGTTCCCAGTCATAACCTGCATACTCCCCCTCCTCATAGCACCGGTGCCGCCGTAGATATTACTTTAGTAAATGAACAGGGTAAGGTAGTGGATATGGGGGGAGAAATCGATGAGTTATCGGTGCGATCGCACCCCAATTATTATGGCGATCGTACCATCCCAGAGGCAGAAAAATATCATCAGTTAAGACAACTTCTCAATGAGATTATGACCTCAGCCGGTTTTCGCCGTCATCCGGGAGAATGGTGGCATTTTTGTTTAGGCGATCAGATGTGGGCATGGTTAAATAATCAAGAAAATCCTCACTCTCAAGTTACGGCTAGATATGGAAGAGTTTGAGCGTCTTTTTTAATCCATCTTCAGTAAGATTTTCAATACTCCTGGCTGCTGTGCATGATTAAAAGCGGCTAATCCTTCATGCAAAGGGTAATGTGTTTGGATCAGCTCCTTGACATCTACTTTATTTTGTGCTAATAAATTAAGAGCTGGTTCAAAAGGACCACAGCGAGAACCGATCAGAGTAATTTCATCTACCACTAGAGAAGAAGCATCAAAAGTGAGCTTACCTGCATAGGTACTTTTGAGAACCAGGGTACCCCGTGGACGTAAAGCCCGACGAGCGATCGCAAACCCTTCTGGATTGCCCGTACATTCTACGGAAATATCAAAAGTCCGATCTTTTACCGCATCAGCAAAACCAGTCTTAATTCCCCGCTTCTCCAGCTTAGCTAACTTCTCCTGATGACGGCCAATTACCAGTAAATCACAGCCTGTGAGGGCTAAAGTTTGGGCTACTAATTGCCCCAGTTTACCATCTCCCACAACCAAGACTCGCTCATGGGAGTCTATTTTAACCTGTTCCTGAATTTCCAAAGCAGCAGCGATTGGTTCAGTAAAAGTTGCGGCATCAGTAGCAAGAGAATCTGGTATGGGATGCAAATTGTGGATAGGTAAAGTGAGATACTCAGCAAAAGCGCCATTGCGGTTAACTATACCCAATACAGTACGGTTTTCACAATGAGTGGGTTGTCCACTACGGCAGAAGCGACATTTACCACAGCTAGCATTAATCTCTCCTACCACTCGCTGATGAACCAGATTTTCCGGTCCTTGTTCGACTACACCCACAAATTCATGACCCAAGATCCCAGTATAAGGATAGTAGCCTCTGAGTAATTCTAAATCAGTATTGCAGATCCCAGCACGTAAAACCTTTACCAAAGCCTCCCCAGCTGGCGGTGAAGGAATAGGTAAATTAGTCCGTAATTGTAATTGTTTGTTTTCCAGCCACAGTCCTTTCATAATCAAAATCCATCAGTTATTATTTACCTTAACCTAATCGACGCGATTCTGTTGCCAAAAATAGGGATAGAAATATAATCTAAAATCAGGCAAAATCCTTACATTTAATTATTCTATGACCTAAGATCTAGAAATCGAGCTACTAGATCTGATAGGGTGTAATAATTTCCACTCTTAATTAATATTTTAAACAGTAAAGACTATGTATGAAAAACTAACTCCTCCTGAAATTGGTTCTAAGGTTACGTTTGACAATGGTAAACCTATGGTACCAGACGATCCCATTATCCCTTTTATTCGTGGAGATGGTACAGGAGTTGATATTTGGCCGGCTACCCAAAAAGTAATTGATGCTGCGGTAGCAACAGCTTATAATGGCAAACGCAAGATTAATTGGTTTAAAATCTATGCTGGTGACGAAGCTTGCCAAAAATACGGTACTTACCAATATTTACCTGAAGACACTCTCGGGGCTATTCAAGAATATGGTATTGCGATCAAAGGACCTTTAACCACTCCTATAGGTGGTGGGATTCGCTCCCTTAATGTAGCCTTGAGGCAACTATTTTCACTCTATGCCTGCGTTCGTCCCTGTCGTTATTATCCTGGTACTCCTTCTCCTCACAAGTATCCCGAAAAATTAGATGTGATTATCTATCGAGAAAATACCGAAGATATTTACCTTGGCATTGAATGGCGACAAGGAACAGAAATTGCCAATGAACTCATTAAATATTTAAATCAAGATTTAATTCCTGCTACTCCAGAACACAAAAATAAACAAATTCCCCTCGACTCTGGTATTGGCATTAAACCGATTAGTAAAAATGGTTCACAGCGTTTAGTACGCCGTGCCATGCAAAACGCTTTACGTCTACCAAAACATAAGCAAATGGTTACTTTGGTGCATAAAGGTAATATTATGAAATATACCGAAGGAGCTTTCCGAGATTGGGGTTATGAACTGGCTAAGAGCGAATTTAGAGATGTTTGTATCACTGAGAGAGAATCTTGGATTTTAGGTAATAGAGAGCGTAACCCTGAGCTGTCACCGGAGGAAAATGCCCGCCAAATCGAGCCAGGTTATGATTCTCTAACTAAGGAAAAACAAGCAGAAGTTTGTGGCGAAGTAAAAGCTGTTTTAGCAAGTATTTGGGATACTCATGGCAATGGCCAATGGCAAGAGAAAATTATGGTCAACGATCGCATTGCCGATAGTATTTTCCAACAAATCCAAACTCGCCCTGATGAATACTCTATCCTAGCCACCATGAACCTCAATGGAGATTATCTTTCCGATGCTGCCGCAGCCATTGTGGGAGGTTTAGGTATGGGACCCGGTGCCAATATTGGCGATCGCTGTGCTATCTTTGAAGCAACTCATGGTACAGCACCGAAACATGCTGGGTTAGACCGTGTCAATCCTGGCTCTTTGATTCTTTCTGGGGTGATGATGTTAGAATTTATGGAATGGCAAGAAGCGGCGGATTTAATTCGTCAGGGAATTTCTAGGGCGATCGCTTCTCGTCAAGTTACTTATGATTTAGCTCGGATGATGATCCCGCCCGTCGAACCCCCCTTAAAATGTTCACAATTTGCCCAAGCAATTATTGACAATTTTAAGAATTAGTCGAGCCTAGGGCGGGTTTCAACAATTCATAGTTAGTCAGTTTTCCCAAGAGTAACTTTCCCCAACCCGCCTGTACAGTAGTTAAACAATCAACAACCAATAAATCCTTTCATCATGCCTTTACTGGTTTTTGTCATTTTGTTCTTAATAACTAACTGGTTTTTCTCTCAAATTTTTGGGTTTATTCCTTTAAATTTTGGCTTATGGTTAGGAAAATTGAGCGGCATTATTTTGTTAATAGTAATTGTTGCTTTCTTAAGCTGGTGTTTCGCCGATTGAGCACATCAGTAATTGTTGATTGTTCATTGTTGATTGCTCTTCACGCTCAACCATCAACCATCAACCATCAACGATCAACTAAACATACTACTAACTGAACTATCTTCATGAATTCGCCAAATGGTCTCACCCAGAAGATTAGCTACGGATAGTACTGTTAATTGAGGAAAATGATTATCGGGATGAACGGGGATGGTATTAGTAACAATTACTTCTTCAATCACACCGCTTGAAAGTCTTAATTTTGCAGATCCAGAGAACACTGCATGAGTAGCACAAGCATAAATTTTGTTAGCTCCTTCTCGTTGCAGCAGTCTTGCACCTTCTAACAAAGTACCGGCTGTATCAATCATATCATCGACTAATACAGCATTTTTACCTTTAACATCACCAATCAGGTTCATTACTTCAGCTACATTATGAGCCTGACGGCGTTTATCAATAATTGCTAAGGGCGCATCATTCAACTTTTTGGCAAAAGCTCTAGCTCTCGCAACTCCACCGATATCAGGGGAAACTACGACTAAATCCTCTAAATTTTTACTCTTGAGATAATCCAACACCACCGGAGAACCATAAACATGATCTAGGGGAATATCAAAATAGCCTTGAATTTGAGCTGAGTGTAAATCCATGGCCAAAATCCTCTGTGCTCCTGCTTGGGTAACTAAATTAGCTACTAATTTAGCAGAAATTGATTCTCTTCCCGCAGTTTTGCGATCTGCTCTAGCGTAACAGTAGTAGGGAATTACCGCTGTAATTTGACGCGCTGATGCTCTTCGACAAGCATCAATCATAATTAGCAATTCCATCAGATGGTCATTAACGGGATGACAACATGGCTGAATTAAATAGACATCACAGCCTCGGATTGATTCTTGAATTTGGACATACAGTTCTCCATCGGCAAACTGTTTACGGATCATTGGGCCAGCATCCATCCCTAAATAGCGAGCAACTTCTGTAGCCAGAGCGATATTAGCAGATCCAGAAAAGATACGTAGGCGATTAGTGTCCGATACTTGTTGTTGTAAAATCGGACTGAGTGTTAAGGTGGCAGAATGACTCACGGCGAAATCTTCAACCTCACGTTAAGTTAATAGCTTGTAAAAAATTATACTTTTTTATCCTTTCGGATACTTTCATTGTAATATTAGAATTCACTATCTCAAAGTGTTTGGGCAAAAATGTTTTTTATTTCTTAACTTTTTTTTAAACTAATTATCATGAAAACGCTGCTAATTACTGGAACGGATACGGATACGGGAAAAACAATTATTACTGCCTCTCTAAGAGCTTATTATCAAAACTACTTCCCTAACTTAAATGTTGGCCTCATGAAATTAATCCAAACTGGAGTAGAAGGCGATCGCCAATTTTACCAACAACTTTTTCCGGATGTAATTGTCCCTCTGTGTTTTTCTCTCCCTCTGGCGCCTCCGTTAGCAGCAGCAAGAGAAAATAAGTGTATAGATTTAGATATACTCTGGCAAGCTTTAACTAATTTACAATCAGAGAAAGACTTCGTTTTAGTAGAAGCTTTAGGAGGGTTGGGCTCTCCGGTTACTGATGAGTTGACGGTGGCCGATCTAGCTGGGAGTTGGCGTTTAGAATCAATTTTAGTGGTACCAGTCAAACTAGGGGCGATCGCTCAAACAGTAGCCAATGTAGCCCTAGCACGACAAACAAAAGTCAAACTCAGAGGGATTATTCTCAATTGTGTCAATCCTTGTACTGATGAACAAATTGCTGATTGGACGCCTATAGGTTTAATAGAGTCTTTGACTAACATACCTGTTTTAGGAGTATTTCCTTATCTAACAGAGTTAACTAATTTAGAAAAATTAGCTCAAACAGCATCTCAGTTAAACCTAGAATGGTTGATGGTTGATAGTTGATGGTTGATGGTTGATAGTTGATAGTTGATGGTTGATTGGATGTACCTCATAAAGAGTGAAATTTGCTATAGTTCTTCCTTTTTGGCAAAAACGGGATACTCCCATCTCAACTCATCTAGGCGATCGCCTCCTCTATTTCTATGGGAATCTTCACTACCACTCCAATAATCTATAAACCTTCTTCAGCACGAGTTAACATATTTTCTTGAGTGTGGACTTCATCTTGACGTTTTTGTGCCGCTAACTCTCTCGCTTTTTCTGCTGTTTCTTCTCCAGTATGACCTTCTAATTCTTCTTCCGCACGAGAAAGCATATTTTCTTGAATGTGGATTTCATCTTGACGTTTTTGTGTCACTAATTCCCTGGCTTGTTCTTCTGTTTCAGCTCTTTGATGCTCCTGAATTTCCTGTTCCGCACGAGAGAGAATGTTTTCTTCCTGATGCTGATGGTGTTTTCTCTCTTTTGCCATCAGCTCTCGGGCTTTCTCTTCAGTAGTCATAGATATTTCTCCGTAGGTTATTTGATTTATATCATTACCTCAATTTTAAGACTTTGTTGACATTATTGGTAGTGGAAAGTAATAAATGTTACATAATATCAACTCAGCGGAATTGAGCATAACGAGGACAAAGATTGATATAAGTAAAAAAAATGAGGATTACAGCGAGCGCTCCTAGAGAATAGAATGTAATTCTAGACTAGAATTGTGGGAGTGTCACTCTAGCCATTGAGATTAACTACTAACAAATTATGATTAATTTTTGGCAGCAAGTATTCAATTTTTGCCGACAGATAACTAACCAAATCGGCCAGCAACTTATTACTGATTTCGCTCAATTAAAACCAACTCGTAAATCAGATGGCAGTTTAGTGACCAAAGCAGACAAATGGGCAGACGCCCAGATAAGAGGAGCGATCGCTTCGTGTTTTCCTACTCATGGGGTGTTGACTGAGGAAACTGAACATATCCTACCTCATACTGACTGGTGTTGGGTAATCGATCCTATTGATGGCACTACCAATTTTACCAGAGGAATACCTATTTGGGGTACTTCCATTGGTTTACTCTATCAAGGTACGCCTGTATTTGGCTTTGTCCATTTTCCGCAACTACAGCAAACCTATCATGGTTATTACTACGGTAATTCAGGATTAACTGGACCAAAAGGGGCTTTTTTGAATAATACTCCCATTTATACTAGCAGTGATGAACCTAGCTTGAACCATTTATTTAATCTCTGTGCTAGAAGTACAGATATACTACAAAAACCTTTCCCTTGTAAAATTCGTCTGATAGGAGTCGCTAGTTACAATATTTTATTGGTAGCTTGTGGTGCCTCTCTAGGGGGTGTGGAAGCAACTCCAAAAATTTGGGATATTGCCGGTGCCTGCCCTATTCTACAGGCAGCAGGTGGAGTTTTTGTTCACCTAGAACCTGAGCCGGTTTTTCCCCTGAAAAAGGGACAAAATTATGGTAGTCGTGGTTTTCCTGGTTTAGTTGTTGCTAGACCAGAATTAATCGCTAAATTTAAGCCTTTAGTCTCATTTATTGGCGATAGAGTAGTTGATGGTTGATGGTTGATGGTTGATGGTTGATAGTTAATAAGGGGGATCAATTATGCAACTTATAGAAGAAAAAACTTACTCGCCTGAAGAATATCTAGAGTTAGAAATTGCCTCACAAGAACGCCATGAATATATTGATGAAGAAATAATTTATGATAAAGTTAATTTTGAAATTGAGTAAAAAAAGTGAATTTGATTGAGAAATAAATGACTAAAGGAGACCAAATTTATGTTTGGCGTGAATTTGCTAATTTGAATGGTGTTTATGAACATCATGGTATTGACTGTGGTGATAATACAGTTATTCATTATCGCAAACCTAGTGAAATAATTGAACGTACTTCCTTGGAAACTTTTACTAAGGGAAAGCAAATTTATGTACGTTACTATCCAGCAGGTTTTTGCTTTATTCCTGAGATAGTAGTGGCACGGGCACAGAGTCGTTTAGGAGAAAATAAATATAATTTATTGTTTAATAATTGTGAACATTTTGCTACTTGGTGTAAAACAGGAATTAGTAACAGTAAACAAGTTAAAGATTTTATTCCTGTGATTAATAAGCTAGATACTTATAACTTATATGAACCAATTAAAGATGCACTTCAAGGAGTAGATAACAATGAAGCTCAAAATTTATTAAACCACGCATTGGCTGATATCAGAATAGTTTGGGACCAAGTTCAACCTCGCTACAAACAAGCAGTCGAAGAAGTAGAAGCATGGAATAAAGTAGCCTGGGAAGCTTTGAAACGCCACCGAGAAGACTTAGCTAAAGAAGCTTTAAGACGCAAATTGAAATATAAAAAAACGGCCGCTGAGTTACAAGTTCAATTAGAAAAATTGGCAACCATGACCGAAAATCTTCTCCGTAATAGTTAGGTTATCATCATGCTTAATTCAGCTCTTCTCTTATTTTTGGGTAGGTTAAATGTTTGACTACCGAATTGACAATGAAAACGGTAACCTCACTCCCTTTATTTTTCCCAAACCAGCCCCTCCCAACACCACGGTTGAAATGAGACTGGCTTTTATTTATATTATAATAATATCTTATTTTCTATGGTTTAGGTAGTAATTGTAATGATTATTTACAATGTTATTATTTGGCCATTTTGTTGTAAAGATAGACTTAAAGCTTGGAGAATTTTGACCAAGTTAGTAGCTAATTTTCCAGAAGCAAGTTTCTCCTCAGTTTGATTACGAATATTAGTTAAAAAGCGATCGCATACTATCTTCAACGGTTCAGTTTTTTCTACTTCTAAAACTTCGCTTTCTACTGCGGTAGGAATAAATTTATCTTCTTGTTTATGGAGGTAACCTCGTTGTAAAGTTAGGGGAGAGTGAGGACACATTTCATCAAAAACTAAAGTACCTTGAGTGCCAACTAAAGATAATTTACGTTGTTTATCAGGATTTAGCCAACATAAATGGATATATACCATCAAATCATGGGGATAAATTAATTTAACCCAGACCAAATCAGCTAATTGTGGTTGTAACCAAGCTTGACCACTTACTTGGACCTTAACTGGGATTTGACCTAACCAATAATTAAAAATAGTCAGGTCATGAATAGCTAAATCCCATAAGGCATCAACATCTTGACGAACAGGACCTAAATTGGTACGATTAGCGTAACCATAACGTAATTCGCCTAAATTTCCTGCTCTGACGATCTGTTTACCCTTATTAACTGCAGGATTAAATAAATAAGTATGATCTACAAACAACTGTAATTTTTTCTCTTTAGCAAGCTGAATTAATTCTGCACATTCAACAGCATCAAGAGTTAGAGGTTTTTCTGCCAGTACATGATAACCTAACACTAAAGCGTCTCTAATGAGAGCATAATGAGTAGAAGCAGGAGTAGCAATCACGACTGCATCAATATGAGGATCCCGTTTTACCAATTCCCAATCTGTTGCTAGTTTAATTTGACCTCGATCTAAATTAAATTTTTGTTGGCAATAATCTAAACGCTCAGAATGACGATCGACTATGGCGATTAAATTAGCATCAGGATGTTGTAAAAAGTTTCTGACTAAATGCACGCCCCAACGTCCTACTCCTAAAATAACAATTCCAGTTTTCATGTGTTGATTATTAGTGATTCGGATCTGACAGAGAAAAAAGCTTGTTTAGCAGCGGCTTGTTGTGCGGCTTTTTTGGTACGACCTTTTCCTTCTCCTAGAAGTTTACCTTTTAACCAAACTTCTGCCTGAAAACGTTCAGTTTCCGTTGCTCTATGTTGATTTTCTTTCATGCGATACTCTGGAAGAAGTTTATATTTGCCTTGGCTCCATTCTTGTAGGGCATCTTTGTAATTTTGCCTGGCAGGATCGGCGTGAACTTGTGCCGCTTTTTCTTGTAGGATCGGATCTAACCAAGGACGAACTAAATTCATGTTTTTTACACTTTGATAGAGTGCTCCTAAGAGTGCTTCAAAAGCATCTGCGAGACGAGATATTTTCCCCTCTTGATCTCTAGTAACACTAGAAGACATAATTATATAGCGTTCTAAACCATAACTTTCTGCTATTGTAGCCAGAAAGAGATCGCTTACTAATATAGATCTAATGGCGGCAAACTCTCCCACAGGCAGATGAGGGTAAGTCTCTAATAATAATTCCGCTGCTGCTAATCTTACTACTGCATCCCCTACAAACTCTAACTGTTGATAATTTTCTGTTTGTGAAATACTAGGATGCGTTAAAGCTAAATCTAACAACGACCAATTAACTGAAGATAGATCGGATAAACCTAGTTTTTGTAATAATCTTTGCAATGCTTGGTGTCGGCGAGGATCTTTTAGGCTCATTATTTAGGCGATTGTTGGTAAACTAATAATCTTTTTGTTAGGGTGGGTGACTTCCGCGCAGCAGTACTAGTGGTCTGTCAAGATAGTTTTGAGGAACTGGCTAGGGTGATTTTGGATTTTGGATTTTGGATTTTGGAGAATTATCTATCCCTCATTTCAAAATTGACAGACCACTA
>JAAUYA010307223.1_pt1 | contig 10898 bp, 9 predicted proteins | sample 7278161 | NCBI WGS metagenome assembly JAAUYA01 (sample SAMN14350120, study PRJNA611818) | marine sediment metagenome | isolation source: surface marine sediment (3m) | place: French Polynesia: Moorea | collected 2018-08
AAGTGACAAACTTGGTCATTTTATGATTAAAATTTTGGTCATTTTTTGGTGAAAGTCACAGCAATGTGAAGAGGTCACCGTGAAAGTGGCCTTGGACTTTGAAGACTTTTATGCCCAGGAGCGCGTGAATCAAACAGTATCGAGTGATGAGCTGTTGGTGCTCACCACTAATGGCAAAGGCATTGTGATGTATTTAGATAAATACTATTAAAGCGATCGCTCTTGAATAGGGTGTGACAGAGAACGCTGAGAAATGTGCTGACTATTTGTTGAAGTATCGTCAGTATCTGCGGTATGACGAGTATTTAGAGAAGGGATACCCGATTGCCACCCTTGTGATTGAAGGCGCTTGCCGTCATTTGGTCAATGACCGCAGGTCGATTACGGGAACTCGCTGGAAACTAGACCGGGCTGAGGCGGTGCTGCGGATTCGGGCTCTCAGAAGTAGTGGTGATAGATACGAATATTGGGAATTTCACGTATTGGCAGGAATTCAGACGCAATCATCTCAACAAGTTTCAGGACCTTGAAAGATTGTTAGCTATTTAAGCTTGTTACTCCAAAAGAGCTGCACCTATTTAACTTTTATGAATGGTCTAACGCCGCTTGATAGACAGATTTGAGCTTCTGAGCGATCGCCGGCCAAGCATAATGTTCTTGGACATAAGCTTGGCAAGCTTGGCTACTTGGTAGCTGGCGCTGGCCGGAAAGAATTTCTCTAATACCCTGAGCTAGATATTTGGTTGAGTAACCTTCAAAGATTAAGTCTTGACAAAATGGTTGTAAAATTTCAGGGATGCCTCCTACTGGTGTTCCTAAAACAGGAGTTCCAGCAGCTAAGGATTCAATAATAATCAGTCCAAACCCTTCAAAAGCAATGGTAGGCACGACGGAAAAATTAGCGGCACGGTAAGCTATGGGCAGCTTTTCTTCCGGTAGATATCCTACTAACTGGACATTCTCCCTCAATTCTAATTCTTCTATCTGCTCTTGTAAAGTTGCAGCGAGGGGTCCTTTACCAGCAATATACAAGAGAAGATCGGGATAAGATTGGCGGAGTTGAGCGATCGCGGCAATCAAATTCTCTAACCCCATACGTTTAGTTAGCCGGCGCACGCAAAAAATAATCGGTCTATCTTGACTCCAGCCAAGTGTTGTCCGTGCTTCATGGGCAGAGAGATTGAGATTAAATCGTGCCACATCTACCCCTCCAGGTACGATCTCAATGCGATCGCTGGGAACTTGATATTCTTGTTGCAAGATATCTCGAAAAGCTGCTGAGAGGACAATAAAGTTAGCTGCTCGCCTATAACAGAGCTTCTCCAAGGCTTTCTTTAGCCACCTAGCCAGAGTTTTGCTCCCTTCCATACTACTTTCCAGTGCCCAAGGACCGTGAAAGTGCATCACTAAAGGACGGTTTCCCAACCGGTCTAGCACGGGAAATGTGTACAGAGCGAAGTGAGAAACCACTAGGGAATACTCTTCCTCAGCCAAGAGTTGACCGACTGCACGCCTCACCCCACGCCAACGCTGCCAAAGGGGAGCATCAGGTAGAGCAAAAGATTGAACTAATCCTTCTGACTCTTGAGCCACCCTGGCTGAACCGGCAACTAGACCTCGTACTTCTACACCAACTTGTGGTAGGTAGCGAATACAATCGTAATAGACGCGGTCTAGTCCTCCTCCCCGCTCAGGAAACCATTCTAGACCTATTTGTATGGTTCTGATAGTTCCCTGTTCCATAAAACTTAGACAATCCTGTACAAATCAGGTTGATGTTTACTACTTGCTTCACAGGGGACTGTCGGCAGCACCCCATCCTTAAACCTTAAAGCGACCCAACCAGCCGCTGGACATTGGTGACAAGTTAAGAAAAATTTCTGTTTGTCAAGTGCTTGTTTACAAAAACTTACAAAAGCCAAATTAATTGCTATTATTGATTTTTGAGGATTCTAATTTACGATTGAAGTTTAAAAGAACTTTAGACTCTTTTTCAATATAAGGAACGAGGATTTAATAAAATAGCAAAGTTGAGCTTAAAACGCTTGAAAAATAGAGTCACAAGAGAAACAAGTTTCCTAAGTTATTTTGTCCTCGTTCCTAAGGAGGCGATCGCCTCCTTATAAAGTAAATAAACAAACCGTCAAACTCGTAAGAGCTATAAAAGGCTTTTAGTTCTTGAATTTCCATTTACTTTTTCCTTGTTTTTTTTGAGTAAGACATACTATAGTTATAGCTCAAAATGGATTAATGCTTTAGGTTTTCTTGCGTTTCAGCGACTAAGTCACGGCTCCTCTAAGTAGTCGGACATAAATAGACATCACTATACTAACTGGACTGCTTGAGTTGCTCTATTCCTCCTTGCTGATACTGTCGAACATAGCTAACCTTCGGTCGTTTTCCTGATTTGGCATAAGCGACGAATCTCTTGATGCGATAGTCCCCGACTTTTTAGGTAGAGCACTTCCATCTTCTTTTTTACTCGGGAATGGGGATGATGATAGCGTTCATAATTTAGCTGTTCAATTTCTTCTTCGCGCTCACTCAATCTGGATCATATCTCGGTACTCTGCTTCAGTTGAATACTGCTGTATTATCCTACCTCGCCTAATGTCAAAAAAGTCCAGTATTCACCCGCTGGGAGTATAGAAAAAAGTCGGCGATCGCTGATGACATAAAGGCGACAGAGTCCAGGTTTAGCAAAAGTTTTCCGAAAGTTCCAGAAGAGCGTTATTTTTCCTTTCTTGGTTAGCTGTTCTAGCTCAGCTCTCTCGCAGTCTGTTAGAGCTACGATATATTTTTTCTTGGGCATTTTTTGGTCCGAAGTTTGATGACTTCTTCTAGATTAGCCCTTTTTTTATTCCTCAAAACAAAGTTGATGACCTACTAGGTTCAGCAGAATTAATTTTTTTTCTGAGTAAGACATAGGCATAACTGGTCAATAGTGGTATGGGATGATTTAACAAGACAGAGGTTGCTAGATTAGAAAGTGACTTAAGTGGCGAAAATTTGGCATAGTAGTCATGTCCAAAGAAACCTACATATTCTTCTATTTGATAGCCGAGAGATTCAAATTTAGTGATTTGACTTTTCAAAGGTCCTCTGCAAAAATCATAATAGGCTGGAAATTTTCCGCGATTACCTTCCTTGTTTCTATTAGGGGAATTCCAAAGAACAAGAAGATCAGATAAGTTTTGAGGTAATATTCTGTTGATAATAAATGGGGGAGCATAAAGAGTTGGAAAAAAATGAAAAGCATAGCCATCCTCTTGCAAAACACTCAAAACATTTTTATGAAAAGTTAGCCCACTCTGAACGTGTTCTGCAAGCTGCAGACTAAAAACCAGGTCGTATTCTCCGTGCAAATTAAAAGTAGGACTGGCAATATCTGCTTGAACCTTGTGGTAACCATCTGGAGCCTTTTCGAGTTCTTCTGCTGAGATATCTAGAATTGTATATTCTAATTGATTATTTTTGACAAAATCTAAGGAAAGAAGTGGATTTGCACCCCCTCCAACTTCACAGATTTTTTTTACTGTTGGCAAAGTAGCTAATTGCTGAAGAGCATCAGAATATTGTATCCAAGCTTGGGTAAAATCCTCGTATCTAATTTGCATAATTTTCGTGCGGAAGTTTACTAATTTGGTTTAAATTTTATAAATCAATTATCTTTCATGCCAACTAGATTGCAGCATATTTTTTCTACTCTTGATGTCAGGATCTCGTAGTCAAAGTTATCTCTAGCTACTTGCTTGGCTTTTTCAGAAAGCCTTAAAAGCTGTGGTTCTACTACAAGTCTTCTCAACTGGTTGGCAAGGCGTGCTGGATGGCGATCGTCTCGCACACCATTGTAGGGCAAAAGGCAGCCGACATGGGGCAACACGCGACTGGCTTCCCCTACATCTGTCGCAATCACGTATTTACCGTAGGCAAGATAAAGGGGCAGTTTGCCAGTCGTTCGTACCATACCTACTAAATCGTTAGACTGGGTGGAAACGCATACGTCCATCGCTGAAAGATAGTGGGAAACTTCGTCGTAGGGGATTCGTCCTGTAAATACAACCCGTTCAGCAATGCCAAGTTCTTGGGCGCGACTTTCTAAAATAGGACGACCATCACCATCACCAACCAGGAGGGCTCTTACAGGTATATCTTTGAGTAGTCCTAAAGCTTCAATAATGTCCCATCCATAGCACATCTGATGTCTTTCAGACCAGGACATTGTTCCCACCAGACCAACAACTAAATTATTGTCGAGTCCTAATTTGGTTCTGAGAGAAGTTGCCTCAACTGGTTTGGCAGTATCGAGATCAACGCCATCGGGAATAAATACGACCTTTTCAATACCTTGCTTTTCGAGCCAGCTTTTGTGGTAGCTGCCACGCACCACAAGGTAATCTGAATTCTTGAGTGCCATTTGTTCAATCCAGTTAATCAGCGCCAGTTGTGCCTTTGAGTAATTGCCTGTGGATTTTGCTAACTCATAGGCGACATCACCTGTGTCGGTTATCAATTTGCAGCCAATCAGCTTTTTGGCAATACATCCAGCTAACACTCCCGTGTAAGCGGTATCCATGACATAGATAATAGCGGGTCGGAACTTGAGAGCAGATTGGATAAAGGAAAGGATGCCTTTCCATTTAGGAACTGGTCTATAGTTGAAATGAATATCCCAGTTAGGTGGCAATCTATGTGCAAACATTTGGGCACGGGTGCTGGCGATACTAGATTCAGTACCGTTGACAAAAAACATAAGTTTAAGCCTGGACATTTTGGAATTGTTTGGCTTCATTTTTTATGGCTACTACTTTTTTGTAAGCTTTCATGCGAATATTAAAAGCAAGACAACTAGGATACTGCACTCCACTTTCCCAATCTTGTAAGGAATTAAGAAAGTTTCCCACTGAGCGTGGTAGCAGTTGCAATCTGTCACCTACTGCTAGTATCCAATGAATAAATGGCATGAATAAACCACAAAACCGAACTTCTTCAATTTTGAAACGATTGGCGAAGAGCTGATTAATTTCAGCTAAAGATAAATGTTTGTGCCCTACCTCTACTGGAGTGGCTGGAGTGTAGTTGGCTATACTCATATAAGTACGGTATATCGCTGGAAACCTCCGTTTGAAGTCCAAATGATCTGCCCAAGCAAACAAGCCCTCGTAGGGTGCTGTAAATACGAATAGGCCGCCATCCTTCAACACTCTCCAGGCTTCGTCAATAACTAGTTGCTTGTTTTCATCCCCAACATGTTCAATTACATCTGAAAGGATCACCACATCAAACGTATTACTTTCAAAAGGCAAACTAGCTGCTGTTTGGTGAATAAATTTAATCTTTGGATATGACTGTCTGGCTTGCAATAGGGCTTCTTTATCCATATCAATTCCCCACAATTCATTAGATTTTCCTACTAGCGATGCTAGTGTCCATCCATAAGAACAACCAATGTCTAGTATCTTATTATCTATAGAATCTGGTACAGATTCAGAGACATAGGAAATTCGACCGCCGCCAATATTTTTCACTGATAACCAAAAGGATAAGATTTGTTTAGACATTTATAAATAAGTTTAGCTTTGTTACTCCGAGATACTTGCTAATGAGTTTAGCTTTTCAGCTATGTAGTTCCCAACAATAGCTTCTGAACATTTCGTTTTCCACCAGTTTAAAGATTTTTGATGTTTTTCTAGCATGAGAGCTTTATTTTGGAGCAATCTTGGTAAGATGATTTCTAGCTCACTCCAATCATTGATTTGAATAGCCGGAGAACCATCATAGAACCACCTTTGGGGCAAAGCTTCTCCCACTACAATGCAACCATATCTCATTGCTTCAAAAAAGCGAAACGTCTCAAATGAAGTGCCTCTTGGAACGAGGCATATTTTAGTATTCATCATTTTTTCAGAATAGCTATTTTCATCAAGCGCGTCTTTACTTGAGCCGAAAGAGGAAGTTATTGTTAGTTCAATTTTCAGCTCTGGATACTTTAATTTGAGTTTTTTAATAGTCGAAATCATTCTTTTTCGAGAAAGGCTCTTGGGATTGTCAAACCAATATTTTAAAGACCATCTGGAATAGTTTCCATGCTGGGTACTTCCGGCAAAGAAGACATCATACTCGCGCTTTTCTATCTCCTTTATTGGTAGCTTAACTTGTCTGGCATAACCCAGAGGTATATCGTAAATAGGGGATATTTTATTAGATTTATGTGGAAAGTATTTCAATTTATTGAATACATAATTTAGCCAACCCGGCAAGCGATAAAACCCGACTTTCAAAAATTGGGTCAGAGTCAAAATATTTAGACAAGAAAACTGCCTAAAAGGATTACAGCCAAGTATTGGTTTCGTACCATAGCATTTAAATACTGCTAGTACCTTATAGCAATACTTGGGTATTCGACACCATTCATCTCCTGCTACAACAGCGACAACATTTTTTCCATAGGATGGTAGTTCCTCAATTCTATCCCAGGTAAAGTAAAATACAAGGCCACTAACCTCCAAAGTCTTTTCCATAGCCTCGAATACTTTACCAAAATAAGTATAGTCAACCCAATCTAACGGATGAGGATCAGGTGGATTCCAAGGAACTGGTTCTTGATGTAAGTAAAGGTAGTATTTGTTGGGTGATTTATTGATCTTGTCCACAAGTATCTTGTTTAAATTGATAGTTTGATGGTTGAGGAAGTCATAAGCAAATCATCAGTTGCCTTAATGAAGTTGCGGACGTATGCTTGCACAGAAAAATCCTGTGCACGTTCTCTTGCGGCTACTCCAAGACGACGAGCGAATTCTGGATTGTTCAGATAGCGGAGAATTGCACCTGCGAGCGCATCTGAATTCCCGTAAGGCACCAGAAGTCCGTTGATTTCATCAGTAACAATCTCGGTTGGTCCTCCAGTATCCCCTGCAACAATAGGCTTTCCTAATGCCATTGCTTCAACAATTACGATGCCAAAGGGTTCGTTGTCTGAAGCGTGTATTACAATATCCATTGCCTGCATCCATTCGGGTATATTGCGCTGTAGTCCAACTAGGATTACTTGGGAATCAAGACCCAACACTTTTATTCGTTCTTTTAGGTAATACTCATAATCAGGCTCTAAGTCGTGTTTGCCACCAACTACTACGCAATAAGAATCAGGATAAGATTCAAGTACTCTAGGCATAGCCTCTACCAAAACGTGCATGCCTTTCCATCGCTGGAGGCGACCTACAATACCTATCAGCGAACCGCGATCAGGCAGGCCTAGCTTACGACGCATTTCCTCAGGGGGGGATAACCGATTGAGCTCGAATCGAGCAAGATCTGCGCCGGGGTAAACAATACGAACAGGACGTGAGGGTAAAATCCTTGTCTGAGCTTCACTGCCTGCTTTCGAGCAGGCTAGAATGCCGCAAGCAGGGAGCATCGTTGCGATTCTGTCCATCCAGTCAAGACTACTTGGCACTCCAAGCTGATACCAGAGGGAGGGAATCCCAGCTATCTTCGCAGCTAGGCTGCTATAGAGTTGAGCTTTGCCCATCCAACCGAAGAGCAGGTCAGCACCACTTTTCCTGGCAATTGTGGCAATACGAGTAACAGTTGGAATAAAACGATGAAATTGGCGCAGGCGACCGGCTGGCACGAAGTAGGTCTCTATACCCCAAGACTGGAATTGAGCAAGCATAGAACCATTTTCCAGGAAGATCGCAAGCCAGTCTACCCCTGTATTCTTACCAGATCGGATTAGCTGCCAGAGCATCAATTCGCCACCACCTCGCTGTTCAGCTAGTGGCATGACAATCGCAATTTTCATAAAGATACACCTTGTTAATTTATTACTTGGAAAAGGGTGGGCTATTTCTTAGCAATAGTTCAGAGATGGGGACTCATTTAATTTTTTTAGTACGCTGATCTGGGCATCAAGGGCAAGAGTGGCACTCTCAAAGTAAAAATAAGAGTCTCCGCACTTAAAGAATGGCTATGACCTTTACCAATGACCCACTAGTTAGTTTGTTTTATTGAAAGATTACTAGGTTGATAATGATAGTATTTATGACCTGCCATAACTATACTTGCAAAGCTCCAAATAAGAGTACCTGGAAGGGCGGTAAGAATATTACCCATAGGAACTACTATAAACAATCCAAAGCTAGCAGCGCGAGCAGCAACTATAAAAGAATCAGCTCTACTCTTTTGAGAATTCTGGAACAAATTAAGGAAGAGGAAAATGTACCCACCAGCATAAAAGATAGAACCTAACCATCCCATCTCAAAAAATACTACTAACAAGCCACTATCAGCCAGAGATAAACTACCCATTCCGTAACCTCTAGGATTAATCAAAGCTTTATCTAGCAGTGCGTTATAAACAGATTTCCTCGCTCCGAAACTAGCATCTTCCTCAACATTAGATATGCTTTGGACACGGTCAGTGATCTTACTGGAAAAAGGTTCCATAGTAGCTAAGGGAAAGACCAACAATATTATTACTAATGCAGTCATGATTACTCTTATCTGAATGTGCGGCTTTAATTTACTGATTAGGACGAAACATCCTACTAAGAAACCTCCCCAAGAACTGCGATTATTGGCCAACAAAAGGTTCAGAATACCAGTTACCGTAGCGGGAATACTTAAAACTTGTTTACTATTAAATAGTAAAAGCAGACAAGGTATCATTACGCTTGCCAAGTGTCCTGGTGTATTAAGCGTACTCCATACACTCAATTCAAAAGGGGCGGGAGTTCCTACGTTACCATATCCCAATTCCAGAACGTTCTCTTGCCAAAGTAGATCCCAGGGTGGCAAGAGACAAAACTGCACTAATCCATAGATTCCCAAGACTAATGCCCCCCAAAAGAAATTCCGCTGGATATTTTGCCTGTATTCAGGATAATTCTGCCAGTTTGAAAATATGTAAAATCCAAAAATTATAGGAGCTATCCACTCGATAAACAAGCGTATTAGCAATATATTAAAGCCAGTGGTCAGCATACTAGCCAATCCTAAAGCAAAGCTATAGACTATACCGACAAAAGCAAAAATGAAAGGCAGGCCGCCTTGACGATATGGATAGAACTTTAAAAGATATTGGAAAAAGTTGGGGAAACAGGCTAATGTTACCAAGAAAGGTGTCATTAAAATAATACTCTGATTTTCATAGCCAACCCTCCAATCGATTAGTCGGCGAACCAATGGAGTCAGAAACCAAATCCACCAAGTAAAACCCATGTAGAGGAGGGGATACCTCTGATATAGGAATATGCTTAGGGCGAAAGACGCTGCTGGGAAAGCTAGGCGCAAAATTCTACCAGCTCCCAGAATTCCTAATGCTGTAAAAAGGATAAACCCTAGTATCGCTGTCCAGGCTGGTGTTGGTTCTAAGCTTAGATGAAACCTACCTTTAGGAGAAGGCTTAGTCTGATCTGTATGAGGGAATATGGTCATTATTTCTAAATAGCGAAAAGCGAAGCTCAAAATTGTCCTGATTTATCGGGACGTTTAGCTAATTTTTTGGGTAAAAAACCCGCAGCAAGCTTTTTTTCTACTATCGCATATTTTCTGGCAAAAAGTGAGGTAGCTAACAAAACAATGAATAAGTAAATAAAAATCCCGAAGAAGGTAGTATACCGATGTAGAAGGTAACTTAGAGCTATAGCAACTAAGTAACTAAAGGGTTGGTGAAGCAGATAAAAAATGTAGGAATCTACACTTTTCAATTTTTTGACATACTGAATTTTCAAAAGCCAGTTCGATAGATTGGCTCCTACAATTGTTAAACCCAAAGTAAAAAAAATACTGCTGAAGGGATATAACGGAGAAAACCAATTCATAAAATTTCCGACAATAAACAAGCAAATACCTACTATCAAACAAAGGGGTTTAAATAAAGCATTTTCTATCTCAAAACCTTTATTTTGATAGAAGCGAGCGAACGCCATACCAAGTGAAAAGTTAAACAGTTGGCGCGTGATAATAAAGAAAACAGGATTGTCTGGTAAGATATGGTTCGCTCCTGGCCAGTAGGAACTAACAGTTATTAAGAAACTGAAAGATAGAAGAAATACACTACCAAACTGATTTAAAATCCAAAAATATAGGGGGAAAACTAGATAAGCTGCTAGAATACTGGGAAGGAACCACCAACTAGAAGCAAAAAAAGTTGCCCCCCAATTCGGTTTCCAAGGATCGATTAATAAGAAATGGCTGAGGAAAAGATGGAGCCAATCTTGGCTCAACTTTGCTTGAAGTTGAGTTTGAATGGATTCAAAAAAAGGAATTTGCAGGAGATTGATAACTAGATAGAAAGCAAAAAAAGCACTGAACAAAATAATAACTATCAAGTAATAGGGGAACAGAATTCTTCGGCAGCGGTGCTTATACCATTCGAGCCAGTAAATTTTAGGCGATTTCGGCCAAGCATTTAGCTTGAGTGTCAGTGAAAACCCACTAATTAATATAAAAACATTAAGAGCTTGCCAACCAAAGCCAAATAAATAACCTACATTATTAGTCAAACTAGCTGCCAAATCATTTTGATTGTCTAACATGAAGTAATTAGGAAAATTGTGAAGCATCTGAAACCCCATATTATTATTCTGATAGCTCCAGATAAAGTTTCTAAAACTTTTAGGCAAGCTAGTATTGGTAAATAGATTCGCGTGCATACAGGCACGGAGCCAATGAATGCCAGCAATTTGCAGGGCACAGAGGACTCTTAAAAGATCCAGCCAATTGAGGCGAGACGGCGTAATTTTTTGCTGATTCATGGTTTTATTGATTAGTAAGTAACCTATTACTCCGACAATTTTGATTTGAGGGATAGGGCTGCGGGGCGGGAAGGGGGGATTTTTAGTGATCTGCTCTGAATCCATAGTTGTCGGCTGAGATATGTCCCCCCTTTCCGG
>JAAUYA010203162.1_pt1 | contig 10886 bp, 6 predicted proteins | sample 7278161 | NCBI WGS metagenome assembly JAAUYA01 (sample SAMN14350120, study PRJNA611818) | marine sediment metagenome | isolation source: surface marine sediment (3m) | place: French Polynesia: Moorea | collected 2018-08
AAGAGAGACCTGCTGGGAAAATAGGGCTGGATCAGGGGGGTGTTTTATGGGGGTGTCAGAACTTAAGGATACCACCTACCTTTTTAGAGACTTTGGGGAAATTCATCACGGAAAATAGGAAAAAAGTCTATTGATTTTCCGTGATCAATTTTCCTATATTTAATGAGAAGTAGGCCATTATTACTAGATTCAGACGGTCCCATAAATTCACTGCCCTAGTCTATCAAAAAATGACTCTTAATCATTTTATTGCTATTAACCCCCATACAAATATAGGAATGACCGCACCCTTACTAGACGGCTCGTGTAAACAGCTACCAAACCATTTTTGGAGACTTAATATAGCTGTTTAATATCTCAGGTTTTACATGGGTCCTTAAAACCTGTCCTTGAGGCTTCCCCAGCAAAGGGATGTATGCAAAGGAACCTAGAGTCAACTGAGCTCTTTCCTTATGTGGAAGATGTGTTAGAACATTAGATTTGTTCATACAATGCACACAATGGTACAAACAAGGAAAGTGATGAATGTTTATCTGTACTTTGTGATCTGACTACAAGCTCCTGTAATGTTTGCCAATCCTTGATGAGAGTTTTCCTGATTGTAGATGTCTGCCAGTTTTGATAGAACTAAGGGACATATCATTAACTACGGGAGGGGGGGTCTAACATGTTAGGCAAAATCTGCCCCGGAAATTCGGTGATGCCCCCCATCGAACGGGCACATATGAAATTTGGTGATCCCCCCATAAAAGGGTGTAAGATTTTGGAGATCCCCCCACTATCATGTTAGACCCCCCCCCTCCCGTAGTTAATGGTATGTCCCTAAGGGCTATTCCATTTGAGATCCTGAGGGGGCAGGATGGAAAATTTTGCCGAGCCCCCTCCTCCATTTTTTGCGGACCCCCCATCCCCATTTTTATTTTTTGTTTCCATTCTGTCCCCTCAGTATATCAAATGGAATAGCCTTGGAAGTTGATAAAGCTTTACATTTGACATGCCTTGTAAGGCAACTATGGATTCATTTCCACTGTCAATTACACTTCACACCAATATTTGATCAGTAGAAAGTGTGGTTTGCCATGGATGGCTCTTGGCACATAAGGGCCTGTTGACCCTCTAACTCTGTGGCATAAGTATCTATTGCACCCTGCAACTATTGCATACTGTTATGTTCATAGATTGTGGTACCCCTCGTCCTGGCATAATGCTAAAGCGGGTGTTAGGCATGAGATACCCGTAGGGGTCGATGGGAGCCAGAGTTCACTTGTCAATCGTCCAGCCCTGATCCTCAAGTCATTTCCAAGTCGCAGGTGCCACAACCACAGCGTGGGAAAACTTCTTCCAAACCTTGTCTTGCTTTAGAGGATCAGCAGAGCCTGACTTTGCTTCTGTCATACGTGTGCATCCCATGCGATGCCCTCACCATACACAGGCCTGACCTCTGATACACAGGCATATGCTCAACTTCACTGATACATAGTTCGCCAGTATTCCTACCGCATTCAAACAGTCAGGCTCAGACCTGGGTCCAGGCAAATGACTTTCTACCTCTTAACCTCTAACCCTCTTACTGGAGATACAGTATTCATACAGTCTTAGGCTTAGTGTTTTTCAGCCTTGTTCACAACCAACAGCAAGAGAAGGGTGGAACTCACTTATGGCCTTTGCCCATTCCACTAACACCTCTAAGTCTTCTATCTTTAACCTTCTCATGGCCATAATACAGTATATAACAATGACAATTTATTATATAATACTGTGGTGCTATTTTAGGATGGTTAGACCCAAAGATCGCAAATTTAGGACCTAAGGCAAGATCACTAGTACTAAAGATTGCAAGGGTAGTGTAGGTATGGCTTTCTCGAGTATACCACATTTTAAATTTTGAAAATCGGACCATTATCAAGGAAGTTATGGTCTTTTTTGTCACATGGGGGCTCTACCTGTACCCCAAGGGACCAAAAAAAACAAAAGATTGTGAGTATGAGGCGGGTCGCAAAACACCCGATCTTTAGTACCTAGTTGATGTTGATTCACTATCTCCCAGTGAAAGTCATTGTGTGTTCAAGGATTCTCTCTGTGTATCCTAGTAATACCCAGAGTTTAACTTGACCGCAGGTTGTTTCACCTATGTGTGACACTCAGTCAGGTTCTCATGGGCATTGTTGCTGTAACTTTGGGCCACCTGTGATGGGGACCCCACCTAGCTAAACCCAACAATATTATGCCAACTTGCAACAATATATGGCAACTTTACTAGCCTGGCAAATAACGCAGAAGACAACGATTACAATCATATCAGTCTGGGTGGTCATTCTACAAAGTGCCGCGACCAGCACTTGCCATAAGTACACATGTCTAGAAGTACAAAAATCAAGAAGATCACGCGACTAAGTGCCTAGTTGGCTAAGTCACTTATTAAAGTTACTGGTTGTCACTTGCATGAGGATCATTTGGCACTTCATTGAGTGAGCAGGCAAGACACTCATCCAAGTAATATCTCATATTCAAGGTATTGATTTATAAAGTAGGCTGTTTCAATTCAACTTATGCAACAAATGTGACCCGTGGTGAATGCCCCCAGCATGACATGAAAATATGACCAGGGTTGACCAGTGTAAATGGGTTCGACGTTTCATCAATGCTATCATCTACTCAGCACAGAAGTATATTGTATACAGATAACAAGAAGTTGGAACTCATGCCAAGGTACATATCATCTGTAAACAATATGAAGAATAGAGGACCCAACATACTCCTAAAGGGCATTTTTGTAATTATTTCTGGCATAGAAGACCAGGAGACAATTAATTTCTCATCTGAATGGAATATAGTTGTATTAATGCTAGTTTTTATGAGACCACTATTTTCAATGTTGGAGCACTTGGTTACAGAGAACATGATACCATACATCCAGGCTTACTGAAACAATGTACGATTTCTAATAGCTCAGTCTGACTAAATGTGACCCTAAAATTTTCATATCCTTTGCTTTCAAATTTTTTGCTTACTAATGGACCAAGATGTGACCCTATTTCACAGCTACACCACTCATATGAAGTAGCTATGTATGAATATATGCTTGTATGTGTGTGATATTTACACATATATCAGAGTTTTTATATGACCCATGGGTTGCTTGTACCCCGGGGGCGAGCTATACAATCACAGAGCTACTATAATGTATCTATTGATTAAAGCTAGACTGGAATGTGGTTTCTATTCACTTTCCTGGGACAGTGTTTCTCTGAACATTTCTATGCAGATCAATCATGTCTCAAAATCGCAGTTAAGATCGCCAATTATCATTGTTATGCTGTGAATTCTATTACGTCTCATGACATGCCTGGGAGGGGTATATAAAATACTCTACCCCGTCTTGTATCTCTCACCCCACCTAGTTTGCTTTAGACAAATCATAACACCTGAACTACTACTGATATTATTACTACATTCAACATTTCACTCTTACTTTACGCAACCTATAATCAAATGCTGTAATTATGTCAAGACGTCTTTGCCTTATATCTCAATAGTGTGAGCCACATGGTAGTCTATGCATGTCACCAGCCTCTAAATATTATTTTATGTTCTTATGTAAAACCCCTGTCATCTTGTCAGCCCTCATCTCAATGCCTGACCTAGTATCTTTACTATAAGCAAGATTTGAGGCACTACCTATGGGTAGTACTATTACGCAAACATCTTCTAACGACAAACTGCTATCTTGGCATTTTCTCTTCACCTCTTTCCATCCCTTTGTTCAAATTAATAAGTTGTAGACTTTACAGGCAGATCCTAACCTTCAGCCTAGTTCCCATGTCTTTACAATAGATTCCCTTCCTACACAGTACTATGTGATGTGTATCTATGGGGCATAGGATTATTAGGTTTGCCATTTCCACAAAGATATGCTTTCACAGTAGATGCATACAGAGACTGACAGAGATGGGTACAGATATATATTTACATGCCCTTACATAGTAAGCGTCCTTTAGATTCACTAAAAGCAATTTCATACACAACTGCTATTCATCATTCCTAAGGCTTCAATGAATACCAAAAATTAAATTGGGATCTCTGTGAAATTTTATGAAGCATGTTCAGACTGTTATGCATTCTGATGGGATGCTACCTGTCCTCGAATTATTTATTTATGTTCACTCGAAGACTAAATAGAGAAAAATGTCTATTCAAATTTTATGAAGGATGACAACCACTAACAGTTAAGAAATACAGTAATGGGCTAATTTTCTATTAGAATGAAAAGCTATTTCCAAAAATTGTGGTCAAATTTTGTAGTTGTTTAGATCCCCTGTCAAAATAACATGCCCTATCTCATGCTAGCCTATATTTTGATGAAAGTAAATCCTTTTCTATTATTCCACTCTGTGGTATGGGGTCCTGGCATTAGATTAGAGGTACCATTTCCTTTCATATGCTAAAATATTATTGATGCTTTGCATGTTTTGATCCAATTTTGAAATTATTCAAATATGCAATCGACAATGTATGACTTGCTAACTACATTAAAGCTACTTTAGAATTTAAATTCCATAGCACCTCATAAGTTGCTAGCTAATTTTATAGGAAGGCTTTGATTTGTTATCCTGTCACGATAGCGTACCCTATGTATGATTGACATCCTCATACCTACAATTAGCTTATTTCATCCCTTATGTGCTTCATATCCTGCTATGGTACATATTATCAGACTGAGTATCTCAGGATAGATTTACAGCATGCTACCAGAGCACTGTCCATGTTTACTATACTGGAACATTTGAGTACCTTTCCATCACTAAATTGCATTATAAATTATACTTTTTCCTAGCCTAGTAACATAATAAAGATGCTAATTGTAAGCACATGTTATATCTATGCATTGTGAATTACAATCATAGATTTTTTTTACTAACCTACTTCCATTATTTCAAAGAAATTGCTGCCATCGCATGATTCATATAACCTTTCAATCTTGGACACCAAAACTGTTTTGGCCTGTTTTATATATGTAAAGAGAAAACCATGCTCCTTAAGGCACCTAATTAAAAGTTTTGAACTAGTTCCAGCTATCAATGAAATCTCCCGCCATTTGACCAGCACCTGTCAGAAATGCCAAATGTAGTGAATTTTCAATGTCACAATTGTTTAACAGAGTTGGTTAATTACCAAAAAGACATTCTACCTTCTCAGAAAATGCCTATCACACCTATCCCAGGGGCAAGGTCCTACCCTAATAGACTTTATAACTTGAGGTTGACACTAAAAAGGTTTCCTAAAGTGGCTAAATTTAACAACTAGCTGTTCATTGACTTCTAGATAACCTGGTATCCTTATATAACCCTGCAAAACCTATCACTTTTGCTTAGAGGTAGAGATGTTTTCCATAGATCGGAAAACATCCTACGAATGCTATCACATACATCAGTAAATAATTTCAATTATGCTGTCGATCAAGTCAGAGTATGACCGGTTATTATGAAATATCTTCTAAAATATTAAAATGTTTGTACTTTTGACTCTTGTATTCATTGGATATGATAGCTGGGGTAATGTATCAAGTATGCAGTGGGCTTGGGGCAGTTTTGCCAGTGTATTATGGTCTTGTCATTATATAATTGTGACTTACAATATTACCAATGAACTTATGACTCTTTTGGATGGCCAAAAAGGACAGTTTCCATATAGTGTAACACTTGCTGGAGGCACATCTGATTGTACATTATGGGTCTGCCCTTACATAATCCCGGATTCAATACTACTAACGGTTATGTCGATTAAATTCAAACTTATCAATGCCTTTACTTTTCATCGGCTGTAAGATCCTGGACTCTCTCAAGGGTTTCCTGCCAATCAAAGTCTGACAGTAATCACAATGTACTGTTCCTAGTGTGTTATGTCCCCACATAACCAAAAATTCAACTCATGACATCTGACCCCTGCAGGTTGTAATGAAGACCACACAGTATTCAGCATTGAAATCACCCAGGATTATGTAATCATCTAGGAGGCTTAATATTGGTAAACCTCATGAATAGGTTAGCCCAAGCACAGCATAGACTCACGGCGTCATGTACAGGTCACTATTGTAACGAAAGGAGAATTTCAAGATCTATTTGAATGAACTCTGTGCAATGAATTGTTATACAAATGGATTCAAAACTGACAGAGGAAGGTTCCGAAAAATACGGTGTGAAATCACCTTAAAAACAAAGATCGCAAGTATGAGATTTTCCCTACATGACGCCGTGAGTCATAGGTGCAAGTAGATGTATCTAGATAAATTCCACACCACAGATAGTATGTCTGCAAAACAGCTCCATGCTGTCTAGTATTATCTCGATGATTGGATAGACACTATCTTGATACAATGGATCTAGGACATCCAAAAAGTCGCACTAAGTCTGGAGTCATGGCTATTTATTGGCCATGACTAGTTGCTCTTGTTGTGTCCATATCTATTTCATGCAAAGCCATTGGCCCATTACTACTGTTATAGCAGATTTCAAACTTTTTTGGCTGCTCGGCTGTGGCAGGCCAGTCAACTTCAAGTCTGTTTATTTATATCCTCTCCTACCTGTTATTTAGACATAAACATCATATAAGGATATTTCCTGGCATGAACAATAATAAGTAATTTGCCTTTTCCTGCCATATATCTCTTCCACTTCCTTGAAATTTCCCATCACTTAAATCACACCCTATGGGGAAACAGGTACCTCCTTAACTGCTGGTTGTTTTACCATTGAAATCACCCAGGAAATATTTCCTAGTAGCCTCTAGGGGCTGTGAGACCTGTTGATTGTAGCATATTTCAGTCTGTGTTTGCCTGTGGGATGGCAGGTGGTTCCAGGTGATTTCTCAGCAACCACCGATCACTTGCTGCTTGTCAAATCAGGTGTTTTACAGTATCAAATGCCTCAGGTGCATCTCATATTGCTAAAGGGGAATCCCACAAGGTGCGGGGCAGATGCTACCTTCAACAAGTCACTTACTTCTCAACCTAGTTTACCCCATTTCCCGCCTTTTTCCATGCAACCTTGAACAACCTTGATGACTTCCCGGCTGACAAGCTTCAGCGTCTTTTTAATGCCTATTATCCTGCCGCTCTATATCGTTATTCTTTTGATCACGACAGTATTGTGTGTAAGTGAATGTAACAGTAACATAATCACATATTAATGGCACCATACTTTGCATGAGTTCCCTGCAGTGTTTGAGGCATGTGAAATGCTGGGTCATAGGTCATCATGTTCAAAGTGAACTGGGACAGGCTATGTAGAGATAAATAATGTCTAATATCTTGCGTTTCCTTTTCAGCCTCAAAATTGTAACTAATTTCTCATGATTTTTATGTCTTCTTAACCTTGACCGGATATAATTTGTGTTTACTTATCAGTTATATGGTTTGGCAATTGTTAAGTAAGCGTCAGCAAAACCGCATCTGTTTTTGATTATGTATGTCCCTGGTTATGTGCAAAAAATATGATAAAAAGATCTCAAAACTAAAAATTCAAATTGCTACCTTTACAAATAAACAAAATAATGCATATCATTTCCATTCCACATTAAATTTCATCAGTTGGAAATGGGTTTAGATTATCATATACATATCTTTTTTAACCCTTTTTTTAACCCTCATACGAATATGGAAAAAAAACTTACGTTTTTTTAATATGCGGGGTCCGCAGTGACCCCAAGAAGGTTACTGATGTGATATAGAAGCTGTGTAGAACTGGGGCTTGGTTGGCCATGCTTTTATTCAAAGAATGCTTTCCGGGAAACAGGTTCGGTGTTGTGGATGATCACCTAGAACATAGGTTCTGAGATTCCGATAATTATTGTCTGAGCAACTTTTAAAATTTTGCGGGATCCGCGCTGACCCCGGATATTCGTATGAGGATCAACCTCTATGCTCCCAGTGTGTCAAAATGTGTTAACCCAATTACACCCCCATACTGTCTCTTGTTAATGCAGTGCACAGCAGAAGGTGTAATGTAACCCAATGGTTTGGTGAGCTTACAAAAGCCTGAAAAATCAACCTTCTCGCTGAAACAATACATATTGCCGTTTATCATACATAGCACCATCAACATCACCTCTGTACCTCAGATGTTGGGGGTAGCAAATCTGGACTCACATGTCTTGCCTGTGATAATTTTCAAAATGTGTACCCAAACAAGCTTTGATATCCCCACTATGGAATGTGGAGTTAAGGTTAAGCATTGTCACGGTGTAACAAATCAGTGAACGATAGCTCTCATATTGTGTTATTAGCTTTGCTGGAAGCCATATTTAGTGAATGCCTCAGCTCCCGGGATAGGGGGATAATATATCCCTGTATCTTGTTTCACCTTCACAGAGGAACGCCTATTCCCAACACACCACTTCATGCAACAAAAACTCACTTATACCAACCACTCATTTTCCTTTTATGTACAGAGTAGCAATAAAACCCCACAAGCATTAGACAAAAATTACCTGCCAAGGAGGTTGGGAGATGGAAGATTAGCAATCAAAGGGGGCTCTCAGATTGGAGATTAACATCCGAGGGGGCCCCTGGGCAAGGCAAAATATCTCTAAGAGTTCCATAAGTGTCTCCAAAAGTGGCATAGCATACTTTACTACATATAGGCTGACCTTTATATGGCATGGTCAGTAATTATGCAAGATATATGTGGGATATCTTACACATATCATCCTATAAATTGTCCATATTTTGATAGGCTAAGGCCTGTAAATCAGCTTCTTATCAGTATTGCTATCAGACCTACACTTTCCAGTAGATTAGTTGCAGTGATAAACTCAATGGTGTCATGAATGATTGAGTATACTAAAGCCTCCAGGGTCCTTACACTATAACCACTGCTAACCACAGAGGACCAGCATATAACACATTCACATCTAAATACATATCTTGTAAAAATTATATGCCAATGTGTTACAAATGATGACAAATTAGCTTTTGAAGTTTTTGGTTTAAGTGAGATATCAAACAGTTGAAAATTGACTGCACCTGAACAATTTTGGAAATTTGAGATCAGTAAATGAGACCCAATACATATGCAATGAAAGGAACCAATATGGTTAAGGCCACCAACCCGAGTATCTAATGATATTCTGGCACCATCATACAAACCCTTATTTATTACAGAACCAGTTGATATCTTAAGTATAGGCTAAAATGCCCTGGTATAGAAATATTTAAGGCAACCACCCGGGGTCGAAGGAACAAGATTTTACCCGGTTTGGTGAACTTAAATAGGTGGAGATCTGACTAAACTCTTGCAGAAACATTGTACTACCTATACTATGAACCATATTGAAGTCATTTCTCTACATTTGAAGCAGAAATCTTGTAAGGCCGTTCAAAATAGTAGTTCTGTTTTGCGTCTTCGCGCGCGTACAGATTTTCACATTTTGGCGTAAAACACAGAATTTTTTGCACACTTTTTATAAATGAATACAAAAAGCTTTTAGCACTTGTGTTCTTACAGGAAAATGTTAACATGTGTTATGAATTTCCTAAGGTTTGTGCAATTTCTTCAATGTTGTGCAATTTTTTCGCGCGCGCGCGTACAATCTCTCAATTTTTTGGACGCAAAACAGAACAACTATTTTGAACGGCCTAATATGATTACAGTTTCTATTAATACATGAGATCGGTGCTGTCACCTTTTTCAGACATTTTGATTGTTTCTCATATTTTTTGCAGTAGATGCATGTGTATGCTCTAGATGGAAATACCACAAGACTGGTCAATAGCATGCATAATACACATGCTCCTATCAATGCCCAGAGTATTACTGAACCATGTTGATACAAGAAGAGCCTATTGAACAGTCATAGATTACACTTTGCATTGCAGATAATAAATGAAAGGAGTTCATGACCATATCAGTGACCAGGGATTAAAGTGGAGAGAAATATATACTGTAACCAATATTGAAATGATGTCCAGGGATGAGCTGAGATTATAGATAGAGCAACAAAATATGGTCCACTTCACAACTAAATTGAGATAACTGCAAGGTACTTTGGGTGCTATGCTCTTGTCCAGGGTTGTATTATCCTGATAAGTATGGAACTTAAAGAGAGGCGTAACTGGACTAATCTATTTAAGCTCAGACTACATAACACAAGCTACCATATACACAAACCTGGAAAGGCATTGCCCCCAGCTATGGTCCTCACAAAGTGGCCAGACTATAGTCAAATATGGGGATGAATGTATCTTGATGTTTCTGTTGAACTTGAAGCATTTTGTGTTAGGTTTGCAAATGACTGGATTAAGAAGCAGACATAACAGGATTAGACATTATAAGTACTCCCTCCCCAGGTTTAAAGGTTCTGGTAACAGTATTATACTCTTAAAATAAAGCATTATTGTGCAACAGAGGCAATGCATAATACACAGTTGACCTCTGTGCCATTTTTCTTCAAACTTGTTCCAAAATCCCCGACTTTTCTGGCAGTTTGAGTTGCATGTGTTTACATTTCATCCTGAAAATAGCTACAAAAAGTCTGGCTAGTTTTTTCCCCTCGGATTGTTTTGTCTGGAACTCAAGTCTCCAAAAATGCTTTGGAGAATAGCCCATTTAAGTCGCTGAAAGCATGTAAGAATTCAAGTCAAAAATAAGTTAACCCAAGGACTTTGGGTTATATACTGCAGTAAAGGAAGGCATTTAATCAAGCGTCCTTTGCATTATCATTTTTCATAAGCGATTCAATCCACTTGTGTAAGCAATTTCAGGTCATCGGTAGGTAATATTTGAACCGAGTCTCTATTAACAGGACTGGGCTATGTGCCATTCCACTCACAATGAACGGTCCTTAGCGGACAGCTTGATTCACAAAGGGAATACAAAGCTATACTTTTTCCA
>JAAUYA010190991.1_pt1 | contig 10867 bp, 10 predicted proteins | sample 7278161 | NCBI WGS metagenome assembly JAAUYA01 (sample SAMN14350120, study PRJNA611818) | marine sediment metagenome | isolation source: surface marine sediment (3m) | place: French Polynesia: Moorea | collected 2018-08
GATCGCTGCCACGGAGAAGCAAGTATTTGAGCCGATGTTAGGACCTCCGCAGCGATCGCCGAAAGCCAGTTACAGTGGTTTCTTCACCATTAACCTTCCAAGTCGTGTAGATAATAATACAGGTGAGGTAATTCATACTTTTGGCGGACATCAACAACCTGTTCAATCTCTGGCTTTTAGTCCTGATAGTAAACTATTAGCAAGCAGAAGTATTACAACTTTGAATGTACATCGGATAGAAGATAAACAAAAAACTTATAATCCAAGTCGGTTAATTGACCATCTTCAATATAATCCTGAAATTGTGTTCACTAAGATAAACTCACAAGAAAATCCAGTGATACTGAGCAATGATGTTTTAGCTCAAGTGTATTACAAGTCAAGTAGAACACCAGGTATTACACAAGAAAGTATTGAATGGAGTAGTGATTCTAGTGACTGTTTTGCCCTCAGTGCGAACAAAAAATTTCTTGCCAGACATCAGGGAATGCAAAAAAAAATTCAGATTTGGAATTTAGAAGCAGAAACCCAATTTGCAAGTGTAACCTTAGATTTAAAACCGAAGTATAATCATTTATTAGCTCTCAATTCCACTGGTAATATTCTGGCTGTTCATTCTTGTCCATCAAGTACTTTGGAGAATCCTTTTGTTGTTTTTAGTTATATGTCATATGGCTCCAATAAATCAGATCTATTAGATATAGTAGATCGACTATCAGGTGATATGATTACATTTTCAGAGATTACACTTTGGAATGTAGCAACAAATTCTGTGATTAATAAATTTACAGTTGATTCAAAAAATATTTCCGTAATTCAATTTAGTCCCGATGATAAAATCTTAGCTATTGGTGGTAATGATAAAAACCTTAAACTCTGGAATGTACAAACAGCAAAAGAAATAGCCAGCTTGAGAGCTTATTCTCCGATTCACGCTCTAGCATTCCATCCCCTAAAACCAATATTAGCTATCATCAACAATCTAGGCAATATTATCATTTACGATTTGGAATCATTAGAAGAAATTCATCGTTTTCAGGCTTATCAAGAATACGACAACTCCCTTAGATTAGAATTTAGTCCAGACGGTAAATTCTTAGCAATTAATGACACAAAAAGAGACGGTAAAACCTTAGTAACTAATAAAAAAATAATTCGCTTATGGACACTGACAATTCCCAAAAATACCAAAAGGCTGAAATGGAGAGAGGAAAGGCGATTTACTTGGATAAAAATGCTCATCTCCAAAATTAAGAACTATAATAGGACATAAAATTTCCGAAATAATCAAGATTTTCTGCTTCAGATTTAAAAAATTCAGAATGCAGAATTCTGCATTTCCTTTTAGCAAGAAAATAAAAGCCCACACTGAATCAAAGATTATACTTTCTCTTAGCTCAGCGTGGGATTATCTTCTTTAAGATATAACCTATTCGTCAGCACTACCATTAGGAGAATCGCCGTCTTCGCTAATAGCATCTCCAAAAACTACCGCTGCAATATCTAGTTTCTCCCTTACTTTCTGCTCAATAGTTTGGGCTAAATCAGCATTTTCCTCCAGATATTTAACAGCGTTATCTCGTCCTTGGGCAATATTGTCGCCATCGTAACTGTACCATGCCCCTTTACGAGTAATCACATCGGTTTTTTCCGCTAAATCTAACACACATCCCAATCGAGAAATTCCTTGACCGAAAATAATATCAAATTCGGCAATGCGGAAAGGGGGTGCAACTTTGTTTTTGGCTACTTTTACTTTCGCCCTAATCCCATACTCTCCTTCGCTACCTTTTTTCAAGGTTTGAATGCGCCGAATATCTAAACGTACTGAAGAATAAAATTTAAGTGCTGTACCACCAGTAGTTACTTCTGGACTACCATAAGTAACACCGATTTTTTGGCGAAGTTGGTTGAGAAAAATCACTGTACAGCCCGATTTACCAACATTGCCAGCAATTTTCCTGAGAGCTTTACTCATTAATCGAGCTTGTAAGCCAACTTGATTATCTCCCATTTCTCCTTCAATTTCTGCACGGGGTACTAAGGCAGCTACAGAGTCAACTACCACAATATCTACTGCTGCCGATCGCACTAATTGATCTACTATCTCTAAAGCCGATTCTCCCGTATCTGGTTGGGCAACCAGTAGGTTTTGAATATCTACTCCTAAAGCTTCGGAATAGGTGGGATCTAAAGCGTGTTCTGCATCTACAAAAGCCGCAACTCCTCCAGCTTTCTGTACTTCGGCGATCGCGTGTAAGGCTAAAGTAGTTTTCCCGGAACTTTCAGGACCATAAATTTCGATAATCCGACTTTTAGGAAGACCTCCTCCTAAAGCTAAATCAAGGGTTAGAGCTCCACTAGGGATAGTTTCTACTTTCATCTGAGTAGCATCCCCTAAACGCATAATCGCACCCTTGCCAAAATTGCGTTCGATTTGATTGAGAACTAAGTTAAGTGCTTTTTCTTTATCAGGATTTTTGGTAATAGTACTAGCAGCCATGAATTCCTCTGGGATGATCTAAATATATAATGTTAAGGTCAACCAAGAATTAGTTTCTCAGTTTAGTTTTACTGATCTAAATTTTAGCTAACTCTCATATAGTACAAAAGTATTAGTTATTTAATTCTAGCTCATTTTAGTCTAGAGTTGGGGAAATGTCTAGAAATATTACAACTGTTGATGTGGTTATGGGTTATGGGTTATGGATTATTGTTGATTGAGTTATAAAGGAAATAACGAGGTTGTTAGTCAATTTTTGTTAAGGCCAACAAATTTCATGGTAACTCTAACACTCCTAGATTCTCAGACTTTTAAGCCTTTACGACAATGGAATTTTCCCGCTCAATCTCTGATTCGGATTGGTCGTTCGCGCAATAACGACCTAGTTTTGGCAAACTTTAGCGAAATTTCTCGCTATCACCTAGAATTACGGCGAGTAGAGGTACAGTATAAACAGGAGGGCATCCAACATCTTCATCATTATTGGAAAATTCTTAATTTAGGTCAAAATGGTACTTTGGTTAATGGAATACTGATTTCTCAGACGTTACTGTATCACAACGCCTTAATTCAACTAACAGGCAAGGGACCTTTACTCAAATTCCAAATTAAATCAAAATCTAGTAATCAAGCAAAAATTAATCTTTCTCCTACTTGTAACCATGTGGGAAACTCTCCTCAAAATTTATTCTGTATTCATTGTGGAAAACCTTTAGTAGAAGAAGAATTTATTTGTCATTACCAAATCTTAAAAATTATTGGTACAGGAGGTATGGGCACTACTTATTTGGCTTACGATCGAAGAGAAAAAATCCCTCAAGAGTTAGCTCCTAATTTATTAGTGTTAAAAGAAATGAATGCCGATCTTATGAAAATCACTAAAGCTAGGGAGCTTTTTGAACGAGAAGCAAGAATTTTAAAGTCTCTTAATCATCCTCAAATACCTAAATATTATGAATTTTTTTGGCAGAATAATCGGAAATATTTGGCCATGGAGTTAATTCATGGTCAGAATTTAGAAGAATTAATCTACCAAACTGGACCAACAACAGAAGCACAAGCTATTATGTGGATGTTGCAAGTTTGCGATATTTTGATTTATCTTCACTCTCTTACTCCTCCTTTAGTACATCGAGATATTAAACCAGCTAACTTAATATTACGCAATGTGGATCGGCAAATTATGTTGCTTGATTTTGGCGCAGTTAAAGAAATTGGCACTCCCTTGAATACTTGTATTGGTGCTGAAGGATACAGTGCACCAGAACAAAATTTAGGCAAACCCTGCACGCAATCGGATATTTATGCCCTCGGAGCAACTTTGATTTTTCTGCTTACCGGAGAAAACCTTTCAAAGTACTTGAAATATCATGGTAGTGAAGAAAATTTTACTCTGGCCAATGTTCCCAATATTAGCCCTCCTTTAACACAAATTATTAACAAAACTTGTCAAGTAAATTTAAATTACCGCTATCAAGATGTCCCAAAGTTAGCCAAAGATTTACGAGTTTATTTAGAGTTTATACAATTGAAGGTGGACTTGTGGAAGTAGTAATTCTGCTTTTGAGCTAATATAGTCGATGTTAACTCGAAGTTTTTCAAATCTTTAGATAATATACTTTGATTATTTGCTTATGGAAGGTTTTTGGGAAAATGTGTCTCGCTATCCCCGCTATATGGTTAGTTTGATTTTGGGGATCTTCTTTTTCTTGTGGGAAAAAATCAAACCCTTATTCAAAAATCCAGTTACAGGTGTTGCTCTGGTAGGATTGATATTAGGAGGCTTTGCTTTTGTCTATTTTACCTTACGGGCAATGTTAGGACTGAGTGTAGTTTAGAAACGGTTTGCCTAGAGAAAAAAATAGGTAATTAATTAATTGCCCATCAATTTGTAATTATAGGGGGCTAAAATTATGGCTACTCACCGTCGTGTAGAAAGAGTTTCTTCCCTGATTAAAAGGGAAGTTAGTCAAATGTTAATTAACGGCATCAAGGACGATCGGGTTGGTGCAGGAATGGTAAGTATTACTGATGTAGATGTATCCAAGGATTTACAACATGCTAAAATATTTGTCAGCATCTACGGTACCCAGGCAGCGAAAATAGAAACTATGGAAGGGTTAATAGCTTCTACTCCTTTTGTCAGAAAAGAATTAGGGCAGCGAATTCGCCTGCGGCGTACTCCCGAAATTAAGTTTATTGAAGATCATTCTCTGGAAAGAGGCGATCGCATTATCGAGCTAATTAACCGCATTACCCCCGTAGAGGAGGAAAAGGATGAAGACTTAGTTGATAGTTGATAGTTAGTTGTTAAATTAATGTACAGGCGGGTTTCAGAATGATTTTACCAGAGTTGACTAAGCTTTCCTTGAGAGAGCAAATCGGACAAATGGTAGTGGTGCGTGCATCTGGATATTTGTTTGATAGCCAAATTCGTTATCCTGCTTGGGAGGCAACCACTCCACAATTACGCTATTGGCTTGAGGAGCTGAACTTAGGAGGGGTAATTTTATTAGGGGGAACTGCAGCAGAATTAGCTTATCGTAGCCAACAACTACAGCAATGGGCCAAAATTCCTCTATTTATAGCTGCGGATATCGAAGAAGGAGTTGGACAAAGATTTGCTGGGGCTACTTGGTTTCCGCCACCGATGGCTCTGGGTAAAATTGCTAGTTCTAATCTTCCCCTCTCAATTAACCATGCTACTGCTATGGGAAAAATTACCGCTCAAGAAGCTTTAGCTCTAGGAATTAATTGGATTTTAGCGCCCATTGTGGATGTGAATAATAATCCCGATAATCCAGTAATTAATGTACGCTCCTTTGGCGATCGCCCTGAAATAGTCACTCAACTAGCCACTGCTTTTATTCAGGGTGCTCACTCTTATCCCATCTTAACCACTGCCAAACATTTTCCCGGTCATGGAGATACAGCTACTGATTCTCACCTCGATCTACCTGTGATACCTCATGCTCAAGAAAGATTACAAAAGATAGAATTGTTCCCTTTCCAAGGAGCAATTAAAGCGGGAGTAGATGCAGTGATGACGGCTCATTTAATGATTCCAGCCTGGGATAAGCAATACCCTGCTACTCTCTCCTCTGCGATTCTCACAGAGCAATTGAGAAATAATTTAGGTTTTGAAGGGTTAATTGTTACTGATGCCTTGATCATGGGTGGGATAACCAAGTCTGTACCTCCTGAAGCTATGGCAGTCAAGGCGATCGCTGCCGGAGCGGATATTTTATTAATGCCCCCAGATCCAGAATTGGCAATTAATTCAGTCGAGCAAGCAGTTAAATCTGGGGAATTATCCCCGCAAAGAATTGCTGCCAGTGTCAAGCGTATTTGGCAAGCTAAACAAAAACTAACTCAAGTGCCTGGCTTCGGTGAATTAACCTTTGACTTCCAACCAGAATCTTTTCAAGTAGTTGAGCAAATTTTAGAGCAAACTACTCTCACCGGGGGGAATTTACCCCTAAAACCCTCACCCGCAGGCAGAAATGCGATCGTTACCGACGATCTACTCAATAGTGATTTTCTAGATCGGCAAACTCCCGCAGTCACTTTACCCCAAACCTTGGGGTATCAACTACAGTTATTCGATCGTCACAATCTCCATTTAGCCAACCATGATTCTTGCCCAACCTTATTACAAGTTTTTATTCGTGGCAACCCTTTTCGAGGTAGTGCCGGTTTAACTGCTACTGCCCAAGAAATTTATCGCCATTTGCTCACCAAGGGCATGATAGAAGGGTTAATTATCTATGGTAGCCCCTATGTACTCGACTGGTTTCTTCCTCTTCTGCCGGCTGAGTTACCTTGGGTGTTTACCTACGGACAAATGCCTCAAGCTCAGGCGATCGCTTGTCAATTACTATTCAATTTGTCAAGAAGCGATAACATCATCGCCGGAAATTTCTTGTAACATTTATTAATAGAGTCTATACAGTTTATGTTATAGGAGTTACAAAATTCATCAGAAAATGTAATTAAATATACAGCACAAAACCCTTTACTATACTTTGAAGTTGTTCTATAGTAGTAAGAGAGCAGAGTCAACTTTAGTTTTTTGGTTAGTACTTATGAGCGCACAAACATTGTCGGTATCCTCGATTCACTACTCTATTGATATGATCAAAGATGAAGTACGTCAGCTAGTAGATCAAGGAAAAGTGAGCCGCCACCAACCTATCTACGTACTTTGTCAATTTATTCCTGCGCGTGAGTGGGTTTGTGTTGAATGTGAATTAGAGAGAGGTGATTATTTACTTAGAGATCAAATCGGAGATTTAATTCCTTCAGAAAGATGGGAAGATGACTAAACAGAAATTAACGATTGATGGTTGATATAAGCAAATAATAAACAATCAACCATCAACCATCAACCATCAACCATCAACCATAACTAATAATGAGATTGAACCTTGCCGTTAGTGATTTGTGGGCTTTCTTCACCACAGGGTTTAGTCTAGCGCTCGAAAATGTTCTTGACTTTTCGCAAAGCAGGAATAATAGAGCTTGCTAGGGAGCGTTCCTCGGTAAAGGCAAAAGTCTCTCCTGTGGTTCCATTCGTAATAGGATAGTTCCTGGAATTGTCCTTATCTCGTTCTAAGATAATACGCACAGGAACAACGGGATTAATTTCCTCAGGTTTAGTCGGGATATAGGTAACTTTCAAATTTGCCAAGCTTTCTGCGAGCAGCTTATTCTCTGCGACAATAGTGGGAATCGTCTCTTCAGGAATCGATTTCTGGCCTACTTCCAACACTTGGCCCTTAATCCCCCCAAATCTTGAGCTTGATTGGATGTTAGGAACTACTTCTACACTCATACCTTCTCGAATGCGGTCGATCTCTGTAGGACTAAAGAAAGCAATAGCAACGGTTTTGGGATTATCTTGCTTCTGCTCCCTTGTTTCTGCTACTTCCAAAGTTGCCAGGCGATCGCCTTTACCGACTACTAATCCTATATCTGTAGAAACATCGATAATTGTGCCGTCTTTGACACTGCGAACTGTACTATATTGCTCGCTCAGAGCTTCTTGGTTAATAATTTGTCGCTTTTGCTCCTCAATGGCTTTTAAACGATTAACTTGGTTCTGTTGGTTCTGATTTAACAATGTCTTGTCTTCCTCTTCAAGCGCAACATTTTGAGCCTGCAAACTGTGATTGGCTGCTTCTAACTCTTGAATGCTGGCATCTAAAGCTTTTAACTGTGTCTGAATCGTGGCGATCGCATTGGCATTATCGACTTTAGCTCTCTCTATTGCGGCGACTCGGGAGTCTAGGGGAGCCAATATCTTTTCTTCAACCAATTTGTAGATGTTCTCAGCTTTGGTTGCCAGTAATTCTCCGTAATCCTCCATTTCTTTGCTTATAGCGATAAATTTCTGACGCTGGCGCTCATTGGCCTCTATTAGCATCTGATTAGATCCAATTTGGTGGTTATTTGTCAGAATCTGGCGTTGAGAACTGATTTGTTGTAACTGCCAGCGTTCGTTTTCAATTTGCCTCAGGGTAACATTTTCTATTTCTAAGTCTCTCAATCGCTGCTGTTGAGCAGCCAGTGCTTCCTGCAAATCAGTCACATCTAGTAGGAAGAGGATTTGGTCTTTTTTGACCTGTTCTCCCGGTTGCACGAGTATTTCTACAACTCGTGTCTCATTGGCTTGTGGGCTTTCTACTGAGAGCTTTTGACTGGGAACGAGGATAATCGAACGCCCGACTACTTTATCGGGAATTTTCCCGGCCAACCCCCAAAATACTAATGCTCCCGTTAAAAGTGTTAGCGGCAATAAACGCTGAGCCAGGGTAGTTTTTCTTTTGGAAAGGGAAGAATCTGTCACTTCTTCGTCGAGCAAGAACCTCAATCCCTCTACTGAAATTTCCTCTGGTTGCGCTTCTTGCTTCCTCTGTTCCATAGTCTTTTTCGGTATCCTTGATATTTGATGTGATATTCTTGTTTTTGATAGTTGCATACTATCTATTATTCTAGAATAACCTAGCAAAGTAATCTATGTCTCCTTGATGGTCTTGGTTAGATGTGATAATTTTCCTATTTCACTAGAGCAACTGAAAGCGATCGCCTTTTGTAGATCATCTTGGTAAGACGGAAGATAGGTTTATAATACTTATGATCAGTAGGCATAACAGTATATGACGACAAAGACCGATTTTTTAGAGTTAACTGAATTAGATAACCAACTGTCCAAGCGTGACATTAAATTAGATCCTGCTGGATACTGGATTATTTATCTAGATCGAGAAGCAAGCTTAATTTGTGCCAAACACTATACCAACGTTATTAATGAGCGGGGTTTAGCAGTAGATCCCGAAACCGGCAAAGTAATTGCTGCTAAAGGTAAAGTTGAACGTACTGCCACCACTTTATTTACCGGTAGAACGGCTAAAGAAATCTGTGTTAAAATCTTTGAGGAAACTACAACTACCCCTATAACTATGTTCGATCATGCTGCTTATTTAGGAAGAGAGTTTACCAGAGCAGAATACGCACTTCGTATGGGTAAGGAGTACATTCAGGATTAACTCTAAAATTTACATTCAAATTTCCTTGTTTTCTCAATTAGCCCAGTACTTATCATCCTTTTACCAAGTGTAACCAGTTAATATCTTACACAGAGATATCTGCGAAGTAAATAATGCCAGAAGAAAATCATCAGAATAACTCATTTCTTCCTAAAATTGCCCGACAGTTAAAAAAAACTCTATCTTCTACTATCAGTGCTATAGCAGAGGCAATTTCTAGTTCAGTTCATATTTCTGAATTTGCGATCGGTCCAATTATTGGTTCTTTAATTACGGCAACTACAACCCTAATTATTGGCCTAATCACCATTTCCAATATTTTTAGCGAGCAATTTCTTTATCGTCCTCTACAAATCCAAGAATCTAATGCCAACTTCAACCTTTCTCTAGACAGTTATCACCATAAAGTTGTAACTGACTACCTGAATCAGATGGCACAGTTAATGCTAGAGTATCCTTTGGGACAACTGCAACAGAATCCCTTTCTTTTAAGAGCTATCACCCAAGAAACTCTTCAAGAAACTGATGGAGAGAGAAAACGCTATGTAATTATGTTTCTCAAAGACGCCCAGTTATTGAGTTCGCCCTCTAAAACTACCCCTCCTTTACTTGAGAGTGCGAATTTGAGAGAAGCAAAACTTGACCATTTAAAATTAGGCAAAGCAAATTTTCAAGGAGCAGATTTGAGCAAGGCTAACCTGGAAGCCTCAAATTTGCAGATGAGCAACCTAGCTCAGACTAATCTGAATAGTGCCAACCTCAGTGGTGCGGACTTGCGAGGAGCGAACTTACAAGAAGCTGATTTAAGCAATGCTACGCTGGTTAATGCTTGCTACAATCTCTTAACCCAATTTGCGCCTCAATTTGACCCGACTGCGGCTAAGATGCAATTAGTGCAGCCTTTTACTCCTTGTAAACCCCCACCTCTAGAACAAGAGAAAAATTAAACTTGAATCAACCAGTCAATGGAAAAAAAAGTGGTTTTCTTAGCCTTTAGAGAGCCGGTTAAGTAATAAGAAAATTAGTAAAAATTCTTAAGCGATTAGAATTAGGATGCGTCTGGGACGCACCCTACTAAATTTTGTGTAAAAATTGATAGTTGATGGAAATTAGCAATCAAGTATCAACAATTGCTCAGGAATTCCCTCGACTTTATCCTAAGTCAACTTTTACTACTTTTTGTTTTTCTTCCTCAGCTTTAGGTAAAGTTAAGTGAAGAATACCATTTTTATATTCTGCTTTAACGTTGGTATTTTGAATGCGCACTGGTAAAGGAATTACTCGACGAAAAGCGCCATAGCGGAATTCAGAACGAGTTACACCTTTGTCTTCTTCTGTGGTTTCTGACTTGCGTTGTCCGCTTATTTCTACCGCTTCAGCGGAGGCTTGGATGTCAATATCTTTTGCTTCCATCCCCGGAACTTCCAACTTAAGCTCTACCGCTTCGGGCGTTTCCGTAAGTTCTGCTGCGGGCATAAAGTCAGCCGCTGCTCTTTCGCGACGAGTGGGATACATGGAGTCAAAAAGACGATTCACTTCTCTTTGTAGTTCGTTAAATTCTCGGAACGGTTCCCAACGCATGAGTGGTGTCATAGTATTAACCTCCTTCTAAAAGGTTGGAATTGTTTTACCTACTATCAAGATACGATAAAAACAGTATTCAATATTACGGTTTCAACTATTTATTTGTGTGTAATTGCCGTACAGTGTAGTTAATAACCATGGCTGTTTATAAAGATCTCCAGAAACTAGTATTTTTATAAGGTAGACCAGGACTTCTAGGATAATTGTTGGAGATGTTTAATGTTGGTTCATC
>JAAUYA010011699.1_pt1 | contig 10863 bp, 14 predicted proteins | sample 7278161 | NCBI WGS metagenome assembly JAAUYA01 (sample SAMN14350120, study PRJNA611818) | marine sediment metagenome | isolation source: surface marine sediment (3m) | place: French Polynesia: Moorea | collected 2018-08
AACTCATGAGCCAAAAAGCCTTGGGAAGCCAGTGTCCTCTCGCCGACAATAGCGCTCTATCTTCGGCCTAAGTTTTCGCGGCGAGCGAACCCTGGCTTTTTGAGAAGTTACAGCTTTTAGTTAATAGAAGCTTTCAACTGCTCAATTTGTGGTTGGACTTCTGCTATTTGTTCTTCTAGTTCAACCATTCTCTAATTCATGGGTACTTTTGACTCATAACCCAGATCCCTAGCTAAGGGAGCAACTATATTTTTAGTATAACAATGTATTTGACTGAAAAATCGTGTTAATTTAGAATTAGCTTGGCCATAAAATCTTTATTCATCAGCAAAAGTGAGCAAGAGAATTTAGAGCATGAAGCTGAGAGTAGAGTTAAAGAATAATTCTTAGAGAGCTATACCCCATCATAAAAATTTATTGAAACACATCTATAACCCTTTCAAACAGTTTTATGTTATAATTTTTGATGAAATTGTCATAAAGGGGCAAACATCGCTCCTAGTGCCTTAATTAAGGGGAAAAAGTTGATGGATAGTAAGAGCCAGACTAGCAAATACGGTGCAGAACAGATTCAAGTACTCGAAGGGTTACAACCAGTAAGAAAACGCCCCGGAATGTATATTGGTTCAACAGGGCCGAGAGGACTTCATCATCTGGTTTACGAAGTAGTGGATAACTCCATTGATGAGGCTCTAGCTGGCTACTGTAGCCACATCGAAATTGACCTTAATCCCAATGATTCAGTAACTGTTACCGATGATGGTCGTGGCATTCCTACAGAAGTTCATCCTACCACAAAAAAGTCCGCCTTAGAAACAGTAATGACAGTCCTCCATGCCGGCGGTAAATTTGGTGGTGGTGGTTATAAAGTTTCCGGTGGGTTGCATGGAGTCGGAGTTTCGGTGGTAAATGCTCTTTCTGAGTGGGTAAATGTTACTGTCTGGCGCGAGCAAAAAATTCATACCCAACGCTACGAAAGAGGAGTGCCGGTGACGGAATTGACAGCGAAACCAGACAAGAACCATCCTACAGGTACTTCAGTCAGTTTTTTGCCAGATAGAGAGATCTTTACTGATGGCATTGAGTTTGACTATAACACTCTAGCTGGAAGATTAAGAGAACTAGCCTATCTCAATGGCGGTGTTAAAATTACCTTTAGCGATCGCCGAGTGGAGCCTCCTCGGGTGGAAAGTTATTGTTACGAAGGAGGGATTAAAGAGTATGTCGCCTATATGACCAGAGAAAAACAGCCATTGCACCAAGAAATTATCTATGTGGAAGGAGAAAAGAATGGAGTACAGATAGAAGTTGCCCTGCAATGGTGTATTGATGCTTATAGTGATACCCTCCTCGGTTTTGCCAATAATATTCGTACTGTGGATGGTGGTACTCACTTAGAAGGCTTAAAAACAGTTCTCACTCGTACCATCAATAATATTGCCCGTAAACGCAATAAAATCAAAGACAACGAGTCTAACTTAGGGGGTGAAAACGTCCGGGAAGGTTTAACTGGGGTGATTTCGGTTAAAGTACCTGAGCCAGAGTTTGAAGGACAAACCAAAACTAAACTAGGAAATACCGAAGTAAGAGGAATTGTTGACTCTTCAGTGGGGGAAGTTCTCAACGAATATTTAGAGTTTAATCCACAAGTAGCAGATTCGATCATCGAGAAAGCCGTCCAGGCTTTTAAAGCAGCCGAAGCAGCGAGAAGGGCAAGGGATTTAGTCAGGCGAAAATCGGTTTTAGAATCCTCCCCTTTACCCGGTAAATTAGCCGATTGTAGTTCCAGAGATCCAGGCGAATCAGAGATCTTCCTGGTAGAAGGTGATAGTGCAGGGGGTTCAGCTAAGCAAGGGCGCGATCGCCGTTTCCAAGCCATTCTGCCTCTACGGGGCAAAATACTCAATATCGAAAAAACAGATGATGCCAAAATCTATAAAAATAACGAAATTCAGTCCCTAATTACAGCTTTAGGTCTAGGAATTAAAGGAGAAGATTTCGATGCCTCTCAATTGCGATATCATCACATAGTGATCATGACAGATGCTGATGTTGATGGAGCGCACATCAGAACCCTGTTGCTGACTTTCTTCTATCGCTATCAACGAGAATTAGTAGACCAAGGTTATATTTACATTGCTTGTCCTCCTTTGTATAAGGTAGAAAGAGGACGAAATCATTACTATTGTTATAGTGATAGAGAATTACAGCAAAGAATTAACCAATTTCCAGCTAATGCTAGCTACAATATTCAAAGATTTAAAGGTTTAGGGGAAATGATGCCTGCACAACTGTGGGAGACGACCATGAATCCTGAAACCCGCACCTTGAAAAGAGTAGAAATAGAAGATGCAGCCGAAGCCGATCACATATTTACTGTGTTGATGGGCGATCGCGTTGCACCCAGAAGAGAATTCATTGAAACTCATGGCTCAAGGTTAAATTTAACTGATTTAGATATCTAGTGGTTGAATGCAGAATTCAGAATGCAGAATTCAGAATGAAAAAGCCTTATTTTTCAGTATTCCCTATTCCCTCACCTAGCCAAGTATCTTATTACTTTTGAAAAATAGTATTACTAATCCTTTGATTGATAATCAGGACAATTTTCACAAGGACCAGAAGGATTGAGCGCACAGCGAAGATAGGGAGAATGGGCATTAAAACGACAGCGAGGATCGCCAATATGAGTAGGATAAACCTCTTCATCAGGAAAATTATCCTCTAACTCCCAATCTAAAGGTCGATTAGCGATCCTTTCTCTAATTCTTCTTACTCTCATTTGAAACCTTTGCTTTGCCCTGCGGATGAAAAACAGAGAAAGCAACAATAAAACTAAGGGAAGAATCAAGATCAAGATTAACTTTACAATCACATCACTGCAAGACTAATAGTCAATTAGGAGAATATAAAAGGAAACTATGCTTAAGCTACACCTTGATACACTGGAGCAATCTCATCCAGCCAAGGAGAACTTTCGGGTGAGCGAGAAAACCCACGCTCGATCTCTTTCATCTTAGCTTGTTTTGCCTGTAATGCCCTTTGTAAAACTTTCATTGCTTTTTCTGGGTTTCCTTGACCACAGAAGAATAAATCAGCGGCGAAATAACCATATTCAGGCCAGGTATGAATCGCAATATGAGATTCCGCTAACGTTGCTGTAGCGGTAACACCTTGGGGACTAAACTGGTGCACACACATATCAATCAAGGTTGCTTCACCGGCAGAGATAGCTTCGAATAAAGCTTGACGAATTCTTTCTGGATCGTTGAGAAGATCTGCCGGTGCTTGCCAAGCGTCTACAACCAGATGAGTACCCACTTTTTTCATGATATTTGGCTTTTTCAGCTAAAACTACCTTTTAAAACTAAATATTTCCATCGCCTAGCATAAACAAATTTAACTCTGTCTGTCAAGCTCTCAGGGGTTCAAGTTGCTCGGCACGCTGGTTAAGCAATCTTTGTCTGGATAGTAATAATTGATGATGATTAATTAAATTACATCTGCTAATAACAAAGCAGCTACAAATAGTAATAGTAGTGCTAAGAAGAAATCGAGAATTTGAGGTGATAGTCTTTTGGCTAACCAATAACCGATGACTACTCCCAGTAAACTCGTGGTAATTAGAGCTAGTGATGCGCCGATAAAAACTATCCAAGGAGAGCCTGATTCAGCTGATAAGAGCAGGGTTGTCAGTTGGGTTTTATCCCCCATTTCAGCAAAGAAAATAGTTAAAAATGTGGAACTAAATACAGTCCAAAAACTCCATTTTGCTTTAGGTACTGGGGTATTTTGCTCTGTTTCTAACAATTGATTGTTGACTTTTTCTGGTTGATTTGAAACTCTAAAATTCACAATTACAATTATTTTTTAGACATAAACTTTGTGGTAAATTTTTTGATTAACCAACTTAAAATTGCTCCTAAAATTAGGATAGCAATAGCAGGATTAAATAGAGGTTGCCATAATTGATACCAGATTTCCCATCCTAAAGGAATATCTAAAGAACGACCAATAACGGCGATCGCAAACCAAAAAAAACCAACTATCACTACAAACACATCTGCAATCAGTAATCGGTCTAACCAAGTGAGAAACTGTTCTTTCATCAACTAATCCTTACGCGACATTACCATAAATTATAAATTATTAAGGAATAGTTGAAGCGTTAATTGTTTTCCACTATCAACCATCAACCATCAACTATCAACTATGAATTGTTTCCTTACCCAAGTTCTAAACACTTTCATAGTTTTATTTCTATCCTTGGTTTTGACTTGAAGCAAATAGTGAGGAATAAATTCTCTCAGGGGTAAATTAGGAAAAGTTGGACTAAATTCTGATTCAACATACTTTCCATCTTGTAAGATATTAATTTGTAACTGACCTTTTTCAAATCGCCAAAGTTCATTCACACCTAATGCCTCATATATATGGGGATGAGTTCGAGATGTGACATCAATTTCCAAGGCCAAATCTGGTGCTGGATCAACTGCTAAATCTAGTCTATCTTTTCCTCTAACTGTTGCCTCATGTTCAGTGTAGAAACAATTATCAGGTTCTATTCCTTGAAGCATTTCTTGATTTTTAAAGGTTGTTGAGCCAAGAGAATAAAATTCTATATCTAATTCTTCCAGAAGAGCTTTAAGCAAATCGCTAACAATTTCTTTATTACTCTCATGTTCGCTCAAGGGTGTCATAATTTCCAAAATTCCCCTAGAGTAAGCAATTCTAGCTGCACGGTGTTCTCCTAAATCTGCTAAAATATCCTCAAATTCTTGCCAAGTTACATCCCTTAGCAGTAACTTTTGCCCAGGTGGTATATCAAAGCGCTTTAATTCTAATAGCATTTAGTTATTCCTATCTTGGCTGGTAAGATTAGATAGATTGTATCATTTTGCTCCATAGGGTTGATTAGACAGAACATTTCGGTATGATAAATATTCAGTGATTCCAGGAAAATGCACCAAGTAGTTGATATTCGTGAGGCAACAGGAAATGATTTAGAAGCTGTATTAGCTGTTGAAAGAGCAGCGTTTGGTGGTAATGATGAAGCAGAATTAGTAAAAAGGCTATTGCTCGATCCTAGTGCTAAACCCTTACTGTCTCTGATAGCATTTTCTGGCGATCGGGCTTTGGGTCATATATTATTCACGAAAGCATCACTGTTGAACGCACCAAGAGCGATTTCTGCAAGAATATTGGCGCCATTGGCTGTTGTGCCCAATGCTCAAAGACAAGGAATTGGAGGCAAACTAATTAGTGAAGGATTGCGACGTCTTACCAAAATGAACGTTGAATTAGTCTTCGTACTGGGCTATCCACAATACTATATTCGCCATGGTTTCAAGCCAGCAGGTTCCCTGGGATTTGGTGCGCCATATCCCATACCAGAGAAAAATGCTGACGCTTGGATGGTACAACCCCTAAAAGAAAATGTAATTGGATCTGTTTCTGGAAGGGTGGTTTGTGCAGAAACTTTAGATAAGCCAGAATATTGGAGAGAGTAAGCAAGGGTTTTTTGGGGCTTTGTTCTACAGAATGATATTTAGAAATTTTCTTGGAGTAAATATACTGAGACTTTTAGTATAATAGATCACTAGACCTCGCAGGGTGGGTAGTGTGATTGCCTATGGTTCCAAGTCCCCAGATTTCAACAGTTCAGAAAAGTTGTTTGGGGAATGATCGCACTTGAGTCCAGTCAGCAAGTTGAGCAAGAAGTTGGTATGGCTGTGATATCCTTTTTGTGTCGGTCAGAACTAGTTAAATGCTCTAAGAAGGAGAAAAAGTTTTGAACAGTGATCTTACCAGGCTACATGAACTACAAGACATTCTGGAGCTACTTTATGAAAAACTGAAATCTTATGAAAGGGAGTTATTGATCTCCTCTTCCCCCTCTGCCAAGTTTGAGCTGAGGAAGAGGATAGAGGACGAAATTCTCCCCGATATTCGCCGCTATGAAGCAGAGTACTGGCAACTTTACCCCCAGGAAGCTATTGTTATCACTGACGAAGAGGCAGAAAATCAACTGGCTCAAATTGAACCGGCTATCAAATCCATAGAAAATATTCCATCCAGCTCCTATCCAGCAGAACTGATTCCTCTGCTGCAAAATGTCCGAGCCAGTTTAGAAGATTCGGAAAAGACAACATCAGACAAATTGAAAGTAGTTTTGCCAATAATTCCTATGATTGACTCTTACGAGCTAGAGATAGATACGGAAGTCCCTATCTACAAAGTTTGGGAGAGAATCAAGGAAATGTTTAGAAGAAAAGGATTAAACTCTGAAAATCCACAAGGACAAAACACAAAAACAATCAATGTTTTTTGTAGCTATGCAACTAAAGATCGAAGTTTCTATGAGCAATTAGCAACACATCTCTCCATAATGTCTAGAGAAAAAATTATTAATCAATGGTATGCTAGAGAAATTGAAGCCGGTTATGACTGGAGAGAAATGGTTTCAAAAGAATTAGAAGAGGCTTCAATAATTTTAATTTTGGTCAGTTCAGACTACTTGGCATCAGATTATGCTTATAGTCAAGAAATGGACTATGGATTGAAAAAACACGAAAAAGGTGAGTCAAGAGTTATTCCTATTATAGTAAGACCTGTAGATTGGTCATCTGTACCTTTTAGTCGCCTTCAAGCTCTCCCTCGTAACGCGAAGCCGATTTCGACTTGGGAAAATACTGATGAAGCTTTTGTTGATATCGTTTCGAGCATACGCCGAATAATAGAAAGTGAATCTGCTGTAAAGAAGACGAGTAATTCTAGTTTTGTCGATGTCAAGACCGAAGAAATATATCCAATTGATAAAATATTTAAAGAGTCAGGAGTACCAACGGTTACCTTTATTGAACCTGTTAATTTTTATCGACTAAAACTGGCTTTACGCTATCATGGACGTGGACTTATTAAGGATATTTATCTCTAGTCGATCCAAAAAATAAAAATTCTGATTTAGGCTCAGCTATTGGAGAATTTATTTCAGAAGAATATCTAGAAAGGCTGAAGCATGAATTTCCTGATTACCAAAAATTCATATTTTATGATGAGTATGCTTTAGCTCTTGTTATCGATGATCCTCAGCTTATTTTTTATTTATTACAAATTCCTGTTAGTCAGTTAAGGAGAGCAACTGGAATGAGTGAATCTAAATCACGCAATAAAATTTTTATTAGTTATAGTCATCGCGATAGTGATTGGTTAAAGAAACTTCAAATATATCTTAAACCTCTGGAAAGACGTGGGCTAATTGATAGGTGGGATGACACAAGAATTAAACCTGGAATGCCATGGCGAGATGAAATAAAAAAAGCTGTCGATTCAGCACAAATAGCAGTTCTACTAGTTAGTTCAAATTTTCTCGCATCCGACTTTATTGACGAAAATGAACTTCCACCACTTTTAAAGGCTGCTGAAAACGAAGGAGCCTTAATACTTTCCATAATTCTTAATACCTGTAAAGCTCTTTTTGAGTTATCAGAACTTGAACAATTCCAGACTGTTAATCTTCCAAGCCAACCTCTAAGCAGTATGACCGAGAACGGACACGGTGAGGTATTTGATAGTTTAGTAAAAACTATTCTAGATATTTTGCCTCCTGCTTCTACTTGAGATCCACTTTGAGTCCAGCCAGACAGTTGAGAAAGAAATTGGTGATGCTGTGATATCCTCTCGGTATTGGGCGATCGCTTTCCTCGGATTACGGTGATGCCACATAAGTCAGGAAAAGAAGTACTTTGGGCAAAACTTGAGAAATAAAAAGCGAAACCCATAGTTAAGCACTAACTAGGGTTTCTAGTTGTAATTCGCATTGTTTAAAAATATAGTTAACAACGGCAAAAAGTTGTTCTAATCTTTGAATACTATAAAAGCTTTCATTCTTAATAAAAATACTCTCCTGTAGTTTGCCAAATTGCCAAATTCTCCCATTAGAAACAATTCCAAAAATAATCATTTCCTGATTGTCATTTAATCTTTGTGCAGTAATCATTTCTGCTAAACATTGACCCCATCCTTCCTCAAATTTATCCTGTTTAGCTTCCACTAATAAAAAATAAGGTTGATCAAATACAACTTTTCCTAATTGGGAACGTTTAGCGAGGATATATTCTGGAAATCCTGATAAGTTTTCATCATAATTCAGCGATTGATGACTCCACAATGTAAACTTACTGCTGTAAGGTTTCCAAACTTCTTTTAAAACAGGATAAATTAAGTTTTCACAAATAGCGTATTCTGAGTTATCAACGACCCCTTCTCGCATTACAAACCTTAAATCATCACGGAAAGACTCAGGAATACTAAAGGCCAATTCTTCAATAAAGTTGTCTTCTGAGTAGGTGACTTTGAATTCTTTAAGGACAGTGCTGATCTTTTTATAGTTACTGAATGACATAATGGCTGATTTTTTACAAGAATTCTAAACGGGTTACTTTTAGTTTAAGAGATAAAATCACTAAAAATTCGGATCTTTTATAGCGATAGTCTCGATCTTCATTGATCTTACCTGGGGAGACAACTTCAACTATTTTAAGAATTATCAACTTTACTATTAACAAATTCCAGATAAGACTTACTCAATTCCTTGACTGCTGTCTGGTAAAATTGTTGACCGTGTTCAGGAGTGGCTAAAGTAGGATTTGAACCCATACGTCCATCAGGGTAATGTTGACGAAAATTTTCGGCACTGTAGATAGGATGTCCTTCGCCCACTCCTTTGGCGATCGCAGCTCAAAGGCTAAATTTGTTACAGTCTTTAATTTTCCTTAATCTGTCAGCCATCAACTTGCTAATCCAGTTCATCTTGAGCAAAAATAGAAATATTCTCAAGAGGACATAGCCTTGAAATTCAAACACAGTATTTTAATTATTACGATTATTTGTATCCTTGCTACTGGTTTGGGGATTTATCTCCTTGGGGGTATAGAGCAACAACAGCTACAAACTCTATTACAGAAATTAGGGCTCTGGGCACCAATTTTTTACATTTTACTCTATACCATTGGTACGATCCTAATTTTGCCTTCAACGCCGCTCAACTTAAGCGGAGGAGCGATTTTTGGTATCTGGTGGGGTACTCTTTGGACAACGATAGCGGCGGTTACCGCTGCAGTAGTAGCTTTTTATTATAGTCGTACCATTGGCAGAGATTGGATCGCAGAAAAATTGCAGGGACGTATTGCTGCTCTTGATGCAGAAATGCAGCAAGGTGGCTTATTCTATATGTTTGCTATTCGTCTGTTGCCAATTATTCCCTATGGGATGGTTAATTTTGCTGCCGGTTTAACTTCTATTAGTTTTCAGGATTATTTTATGGGAACTATTTTGGGTACAATACCAGGTATTTTACCTTTTGTGATGATGGGATCTGGTTTGAAGGCAATTACTCAAGGAGATATCTTACCCTTAATGTGTGCTTTGGCTTTAACAGGAATGTTAGTAGCTGGGGCGACTTGGTATCGTCGCCGCCGTCAGTCTCCTGTGCAAAATTTGACCGAACTTGAAGGACAATCAACCATCAACCATCAACGATCAACAATTAACAATCAACAATCAACCAAGCATAGATTATAATAAAGCCAAAATCACTGGCTTAAGTGAACGAGAAAGCAATGATCAACCCCAGTTTACAATATCCCCTCTTTGGACCAGAAATTAAGTGTCCCCACTGTCGGCAAGTAATACAAGCTTTAACGCTGACAGACACCTATTTATGTCCCCGTCATGGTGCTTTTGAAGCTAATGCAGAAACAGAAGAATTAATTCATTTACAGTCAGAAAGACATTGGCGACTTTGGAATAATCAATGGTATCGACAGCATACTCATCCCGATGGGATCAGATTTGAAATTCACGAGGCTTTGGATCGTCTCTATACTCAAGGTTATCGTGCTACAAAAGTAATCGTTGCTTATCGTTATCGCAAGTTAATTAGTTCCTATTTAGAAAAAGGAAATGCTTGGGATCATAAGGGAGAATCTACCTTATTTAAACTGTATGGACTGCCGGTAGAATTTAGTCCCGAGCCTTCTGAGGATTCCTGTTGGGAAGTAATTAACTTTATTTTGGAAAAAGAACCTGGTACTCCCTCCCGCTATCCTTACTTTCGCTTATTTGAATGATGCATCATATTTCTATTCGTACTGCCGATATTATCAAGGCGATCGCTTTTTATGAACGCTTAGGCTTTACAGTCAAAGAACGCTTCACCACTGGTTATACCCTAGCTTGTTGGTTAGAAGGTTTAGGGGGAAGACTCGAATTAATCGAGATTCCTGAGCCCTTACCTGCTCCCGATGCTTTTAGTGATGAACACTATGTTGGTTATTATCATATCTCTTTTGAAATGAGTAATTACACTCCAGATTTACCTACTTGGTTAAATCAATTGAAAGCCAGTTTTGCGCAAGCAGCCCTAGAAGCTCCTCAACATTTTCAACCCCTAAAAGTTTTATTGGAGCCACAACAGCAGCTCATCGGCGATAACATCTATGAAGTAGCTTTTATAGCCGATAGCGATGGCCTTCCTTTGGAGTTTATGAGGATGATCTCTAAGCCAGAAACAGGTTAAAGTATGAATGTTAAGTTTTATAAAGTTTGAGGTTATTTGATGTTGGAACTATATCAATTTGAATTTGCTCAGTATTGCGAAAAAGTACGCTTAATCCTTGATTACAAGGGCTTAGATTACAAGAAAGTGGAAGTAACCCCCGGGATTGGACAACTAGAAGTATTCAAAATGTCTGGACAGCGACAAGTACCAGTGTTAAAAGATGGAGACACTGTGATTGCTGACTCTACCGAAATTGCCCTCTATTTAGACCGCAAATACCCAGAAAAACCCCTTATTCCCAC
>JAAUYA010171388.1_pt1 | contig 10854 bp, 14 predicted proteins | sample 7278161 | NCBI WGS metagenome assembly JAAUYA01 (sample SAMN14350120, study PRJNA611818) | marine sediment metagenome | isolation source: surface marine sediment (3m) | place: French Polynesia: Moorea | collected 2018-08
AATCAGCGCTTATGCTGCCCCCTGAAACCCTGGCAGAGCCTAAAGCTGTATTTATGTTGAACGGCTTAAATTGCTCGGCCGCTTTTTCCGCCGCGTCGCGTTGAGCTGCCGCCGATGTTTTTGCGGCTTTCTTTTGCGCGTTGCCGCCAATAACAGCGCCAACAACACTACCAACAACACTACCCATTGCCTACCTCGATATCGACAATTGTGCCGACGATATAACCGCCAAATAGTCGCGCCATTGCTGCGCCGTTGTGTCTAGTCGCAAACCGAATAAGGGGCTTGCCATGCGAAGCCGCTAAGGCTTTAGCGCGTTTAAGCAATGCCGGCGCTTTGCCGTATGCCTGCCAAACCACCAGCGCACCATATTCATCGTCCAACGAATACGAAAACCAACCGCCGTCAAACTCCTCAGTGGGCTTATCCCATAAAAAGGAGGGATCGCCGGACCGGTCTAGATAGTCGCGAATATCGGCTTGGTTTGGCATTAGTTAACAAACGCCTCTCGACCAATCGCACTAATCGCTTTGGCTAGACGTTTAAACAATTCCTTAGCCTCGGCCAAATTCGTTACGTTGTTGTCAATCCAGTTATCAATCTGAGTCGGGCTGGCGTTGATGATCTGGCGCACCTGATTATCGGCTTTGATCTGTGCGGCCTCGGCCCTTCGCTGATCTTTAATCGCTCTATCCGCTGTCCGTGTCGCTTCCTCGTTGTCAGCAAAAGCTTCTTCTTCCGGGGTAAACGGAACTGGTCCCGCGCTGGTCGCTTTTACTCTAGGCATTTTTCACTCCGTACAAACGTATCTCGCCGTCAATGGTTCCGGTCGAAACGGTAAAGTTAATTCCGTCAGCGGCGTTTGTTGACATTCTTGTTGCTCCCGTAAAATCGCCAAACGTTTGTTGTTGCTTAGAAGCACCTCCGCCTGCTGTGGTGTAAGACTCATAATCACCAGCAATAACGTTCGCCCGCCTTCCAGATCGCGTACCCAACACCTGAAAACTAAAGGCCCAGTTTCTATCTAAGTCGTAGATTTGCATGTAGGTTTCGCCGCTGCTAGTGACGTAATACGCACTGCTGCTGTTAACGACTGAGCCAGATTCTTTCAGCCGAAAAGTAAAGTTCGGGTTGCCTGTAGCAGTGCCAATCCCGAAAACAACAAAACTGATGTAGTCGTCTGCTAATGCGCCCGCGTTTATGTCGGTGATATTCATATCTACCGATGAGGCACCCGAGGCTGAAACTGAGCTCAGTAATTCCCACGCGCCACCAGGGACGCCGCCAACCTCATCATCAACATACTGTTTGGTCGCGGCATCCGTTGACGCGCTAGGCGTTGGCACAGTGACCGTTCCGGTAAACGTTGGGCTCGCTAATGGCGCTTTTAATGCCACTTCGGCCGTCACCTCGGCATCTGTCGCCAAGTCGGCCAAGGCCGTGCCACTGTCCTGCACCAATCCTGTGCTAGATAGCGTGGCAACATGCCCGGTGATTGCGCCTGAAACCGCATCTTGTTTTGTCGCAATAGCGGTAACGATGGCGTCGAATTCTTCATCGACGTCCGCGCCTTTAATAATCTTGTCGGGATCGCCTGTAGTTAAGGCATCCTTTGCTGAGAAATCTTTTTGGCGTGTGTAATCAGACATGTGCAAGTTTTCCTAATTTGGCAAGTATCCGCACTTCTTCGATGCCAACCGGGTTGCCATTAATATTAAATTCTAGCCCATAGCGGATAAATAGTCCTGAACCGGCAGCCTGGATATAGCGCTGGTTTACCTGCTCTGGATCGATTGCCCACTCGCCAATTCCCCACTCGGCCACGTTCCATTCGTCCCCGCTAATCGTCGGGATTGCCTCGCCAAAAAAGACTTCTTCGCCATTTTCGTCATAGTCAAAAGCGACTAAGAATTTAGGCGTGTAACCGTCGCCTTTGTATATTGTGGCGGCCATCTTCTTTGCAATTTTGATATTCGGCCGGCGAAGGTCCAGCCAAGCGCTTTTTAGCGTGAGCTTGTAGCTTGCCGCATCATCGACATATCCATCGTGCAAACCGACCGCATCGCCAACCGCGAGAAACAGGCGATTATTATCGGGATCGTAAGCCATCGCATCGGGCTCTAACGTCCACACAGAAGCCCGGCTTGCGCCTCCCGGCATGTACTGGCGAACGTCAAACATATAACAATTGTCGCCAGAGCTAATCAGGTAAAAGCCATCCAGCGGGTTATATGTTGCTTGCACGTCGCTAGAGCCGGATAACTGCGCGACAACATCGGATCGCACAAAGGCCGAAATATCGTTAAGCGATGGCGTATCTTTGTTTAGCGTCCGAATTAGGGATCGGATGCCAGTATTTGACAAAAATAAGAGGTCATCGCCGATGTTGGCGATAGTGTGTTGGCTAACACACCCGACGCCGGTTATAGAGTCAGCAAGTGACAACGTGCCATTGGGATCAGAATACAGTTGAACCGACTCCTTGCCGAATATGCAAAGGAATTCGGAGAAAGCCCCGAGCCCGGTTATGTAGTCTCGGCCGTAGGTCCAGCCATCTTTTGATGTGGCCCCGCTGTTTCCGGTTGTGTCGATAAACCAGTTGTCCCAGTTGCACCCGGTTGTTTTGGGGTCCGGCTGTAGCTCTGAGCCAAAGACGGTTTTGCCGTCCGCACTTGTGATAAAAAGCCGGCCAAAAGCGGAGATGGCAACGCCGCCAGTTGGATTAGCAGTGGTGCCGGTAGCTGCCGCAAAGTTTGCGAAATTTCCGGTTCCGTCCCATACCTGGGGCGTTGCGCCCTGCTCCACGGCCACAAGGTACCCATTTACATTTACCAGTTTGATATCTGTTGACGCGAACGTGCCCCGACTTGTGAACGTATCAAAAGCCTGAGTTGTCGCCGTCATTTCGTAAATCGTCGCCGTGCCCGACGCGTCGCCGATACACATTAAGCGAGAATCCGTGCGCGATTTGCGCCACCAAAAAAGCCGGCTTATCGAATCCGGCCCGCCGTCTGCTAACTTATCAAAACCCTTTCGGGCGGCTATCTTCCCCGCTTCATCAAAAACGGCATTCTCAAGGACAGTCGCAAACTGCTCTTGGCTTTTGGCGGTTTGCTGCTCAGTGTTTAGCCCCCTAAAGCCCGGAGCCCGCAAGCTTGCTTGTGTCAGAGGACTCGCCACTGGCCCGAGCCCCCATTAGCCGAATTGTTTAAAATCAGGTACCGGGAAAGCGTGCGCCGGTATTGATCTAGCGCCTCGCTGAACCGCTCGCCGTTATCTTCGCCGCGCTCTTTGATCGCGTAAGCATAGGCCCGCAAAAATACCGGCTCGGCAGGGACGGAAATCGTATCGGTACCGTTTACCAAATCACTGCCAGGAATCGCGCAGTTTACCGAGTAGTCGCGTGCGCCATCCGGTGTAGGGTAAAGGCGTAGGTTTAATTGCCCGCTGCTATCCAGGCCAACAATGGCCCACTGTGCCGGCCGGCCGTTGCCGGTCTCCAATTGCTTGAGTTTGATAAGGTCGCGAGCATTGGACCGATTAATCTGTGCGCGGTTGGTGTCGTCAATGACGCTAAACACCGTTGCCCGCTCGTTGGTGTCTGTAAGGGCGTAGTCGGCAACGCCGCTGCTAGTGGTGATTGCTACCGTATCAAAAAGCCCGGTCCAGGGCGCTGCATCCTCTACGGCCCGCTTGGCATCGTTTACCAAGGCCCCGATTAGCTTGGTATATTTTGAGCCGCCCGCCGTGGTTACTTCCGGCTCGCGGAGTCGGACTAATACTGCATTAATCAATTCAAGGTAAGTCATCGGCCTATCGCATGTGCATGGGGGCATCCTTGCCCCCTAGTTTAGTCCATTAGGCGCTTGGCACGATGGCAACAACGCCACCCTGTCCGCCGCCGCTGCCGGCGGTCGGCTTGATGCACTTAGCGCCCCAGATGGCGTCAGCCGTCAGGAGGTTTGCCAAGTGCTCAAGCTTATATTGCGCCTGAACACGCACGCCGGTTTGCTCAATCAGAACAACCGCCGAAGCGTGCAAACAGACAACCGCACGGCCGTTTGAATCAACGGTTGGAGATTGCGACGAAACGCGAACCGAGCAACCGTAAAGATCGCCGATCACGCCGTTACGGATCGTGTTGGCACGGCCAACCTCACCAACGTTTGATTGCGTCACAAACTTATCGATGCCGAAAATGTCATTTTTCGAAATCGGCGGAATCAGCAATGAACGCTCAGACATGGGCATGTCGTTATCGTCCAAGGTCTGAATCATGCGGCGAATGCCAGCGTCAGTGAGGTCTGATTCGTTCGTGCCGGTGTAAGCGGTCGAACCGTCGCCACCGATAACCGCGCCGTCGTAATCTTCCGCACCATCGGCAGTCCCTAGCGCGCTAAAGCAGGCCCACAAATCTGTGTCCACCTGACGGGAAATCGCGAATGCCGCCTCGTCGGTGTACCATTGACGCATCGACGACAAGCCCTGAACGGACACGATATCTTCAATCAGCTTTGAATATTCAAAGTGATTGTTGAGCGCAACCTGTTGCTCGGGCTCAGTGTTCTGAACCAGGGTAACAGCCGTATCTTCCACCTTCGCATTCGCGCTTTGGCGCTCAGGCGTCGGAATGTGGACCGTATCGCCTTTTTTCCCGCGATGGTTCATTACACGAACGGCGTTACGCGCAACCAGCATGGCTTGCATTTCGCCGTAGATTTCGTTTGCCCACACTTCCGGCAGGAATACCGCGGCGGGGGTTACGCCAGTTGTACCACTTGGATATGCCATTTTTGGCCTCCTTTAATTAACGGGTAGAGTCAACCCGGCCCTCCCGGTATGCCTTCATACCATCGCCCGCCATCCAACGGCGGTAGGCTTCCGGGTCGCTTTGGATCATTTGGGAGACCTCGCTGGCCGCGTAAACTCGCGCCCCGCCAGTATCGCCACCACCCGCAACCAAACTGGCGGCCCCAATGGCCCCCTGCTTATTCGCTTCGGCAGTGGTCAAATCGTCTTTGTAGCGTTTCAACAATTCCACGGCAGACGGGACGTCGAATTGTTTATCGGCGATTCGATACATTTCCATGCGTGCGGGGTTTGCTTGCACCCATGATGCAAAATCCTCAGTCTTCACCGTGTCCTGCCAGTCGGGGTAGGTCTCAGATAGACTTTGGTCGAATTTCGTCGATTGACGCTGGAGCAAATCGCTCTCTAATACTTGCAGCTTTGGTGCAAGCGTACTTTCCAGCGTTTGCTGGATCGTTTGCTGAATGAACGCTTGGGGGTCATCCTCAAAGGTGACTTGAGCGGGCTCATCGGCCGTCGGCTGCGTGTACTGTGAAAGCTGTTCGGTCAATTGCTTAATCGCCAGCCTTGCCTCGCCCAATTCGTTACCCATGCGGTCAATCGTGGCGCGTTGCTTATCCGCGTCAGATTGCACCGGCTCGGGGTCCGGGGCTTTTGGCGTTTCCACCAATACACTGTTCGCCTCTGTCGTCGGCGCAAGCATTGCATCTTGCCCCGCTACCGTTGCCTGCTCAGTTGTCGCCATGATAGTTGCCTCCAAGGTCATCGCGTTTGTGCGCTATCTTCGCGGCCTGTTCATGCGTCTTCGCCCATTTGTCATAAGCGGTACTGAAACTAGGATCAGTCCCGTCTAATGCAATGCGCGGAGTAGACAAACAACGCCCCGCCGGTTTACCGCACTGAGGACACTGCGTCCTCATCTCTTTCATTTTAGCAAAAGCCTCAAATGAGGTTCCGCAGTGATTACAAAAAAAATCGTATAAAATCATTTTAATAATTCCAGCAGCAACGCCGCTATTTCCTCCTCCGTGTCGCGCAACGCTTGCTCATCAATAATGCGAGCGCGTAGCCGCTCCAAATCTGAGGACATTGCAGACACCAAAACCTCCAAGTGTGTAACATCAATGACCTCCGGCGCTTCGATTTCGAACACGCCTAAGCGCTTCGTTTTCACCCGGCGAACACGCCCGCCACGGGTACCGCCACACTTCAAAAGGCCCATTGTTGCAATGCAATAGGGGCCGCCTGGAATATGGCCAAGTGTTGCGGCCTGAAGCGGCACGACGGCCATCAGTCACGCGTCACCGTCGTTGATGTGGTGCCATCGCCGCTAATCGTCTGTGAGATATCGCCAGCCGTGCGGCTGGTTGGTGTTACCGTCATCGGGTTTTCTGAATCGAGCCCTAACAATTTCCAGATTTCCAGGACCTTCGCATATATCGCTTCAACACACGCCGCCTCGTTATAACTCAGCGTGACCGTTTGCCCCGCTACAGTTAGCGCGGCCGGAGTGACGTCTAGCTCTAGGGCTCCCGGCACCTCATAGGTTAGCGTGACGGTTTGGCCGTTAACCGAAACCCCTGCCGGGGTAACGTCAAGCAATAACGCCCGGATATAATCAAGATCGACTGATTGCCCAGTAACCGAAACGGTTGCAGGCGTTACGTTTAACTCAAAGTTGCCAGCCGTGGCATAGGTCAGCGTGACGGTTTGACCGTCAACCGACACGCCAGCCGGCGTAACGTCCAGCGAATAGCTCTCAGGCTGGCCATAGGTCAGTGTGACTGTCTGTCCGGTTAGCGACACGCTGGCCGCTGTAACGTCTAAGTGGCGGTCAAGTTCCAGGCCAACCGATTGCCCGGTTAGCGAGACAGAGGCGGCGGTTACGCTTAATTCGTAAGCGGCAGGGCCGCCGCCAGAAACGCCAATCAGATAGGGGGCTTGATTGGCGGGTTTTAGAATCCGATAAGGGTCAGCATGCAGACTCTCCACGTCCGCATCGGAAAGCTTGCGGCCATAGAAAGCACACGCGACTACAGTACCCGTTGTCCCTTCTGCCGGAGACGATCCATGCGCCCCAAAAATAATATTCCCGCCTGCATCGTCATCAATCGGCGCACCGAACGACTGGCTTGAAGTGTTATATTGATCGCCTTCAAAAAACCCGACCATATTTAGCGACGGCTGGTCAAACCGAAGCGCAAGGGTCACAACGTCGCCCTTGTTAACAGCGCCAGAGATATTAAGGGTGCCCGTTGAACGGTAACTTCCGGCTATAAATAACGAACCCCTGACGATCAAATCGCCGCCGAAATTGCGGATATTGATCCGCACAAAGTTGTTGTCAGAACCAATAATACGAGCAGTCGTGTCATTTGGTAGAACACCCGGCAGGATATACTGAACGACCACCGTACATTCTGACGTATTATGCAGGTTCCAAGATCGATCTACCTGTACATAATCAACGTCCGCTGATTGAAGACTTAGCCCAGCAGGCGTAACACTAGCGCCACCTGCAAAGGTTGGGACGATATACGGTGTGCGAATATCTCGCGCCCCATAGTGTGGGGACATGGGGAAGTAGCTAGACAATCCCCGCGCCAACGGATGGGCCCAATCAATCTCGACCGGACCAACTGGCTTAACCCCCGGCGCAGGCCAACCCCTCGCCGCGCGGGCGAGGTCGTTATCTTTGGGTAGCCAAAGCGGCATCAGGTGCCGTCGTCTTTGCTGATTATTGGGGTAAAGATCACGCCATGATCGGAGGCAGTCGAACAAAGGGCGTCGGCTGTGCTGTTCTCAACAACCACCTGAAAATACCGCGCATAGATCGAGCAAACACCCGACGCGGAAAATTCAGGCGTTGTGCTGGCTTCGTCAACCACGATAGAACCGACATAGGTTAGATTCTTTAGTTTATCCTCTGCCGACAAGGCGGCATCGGTTACGCCGTCATCATTGTCAATATGCGTTCCATCTGAGGTTTTTAGATAGATATCGACGGTTTCACCAACAACCGGCGTGGTGGCAAACTTACAATAAGCCCGCCACTCATAGAGCATATCTAGGTCGCCAGTACCCCGGTCATATTGATCGGACTGCCGGCCGGCGTCTGACGCCAGCGAGGTAAGCGTAAGCGGCTCAGTGCCACCCGATGCGAGGAAACTAATACTAGTTCCTCGGTTGATCTTCATAACCATTGTTTAAACTCCAGCCAATGCATCAACCAGAATCGGCACAACCGCATTAACATTGGTTTGCAGGGCGTTATCGCTTGCGCCCTGAATCGCTGAAACGGCCAAGCCTTTATTGGCTGCAAGCACGTTCATTAGTGCCTTTTGCGCTTCCGCGCCTGGGTTTGCGAATACCGCCGCAATCCACGCCTTATCAGCCGCCGTTGGCGCTCCGCCAACAAGGTTATTGGCCGCCACAACGACGGCGACCTCAGTTTTTTCCATCAAATCGGAGTCTGAAAACAGCCCGCGCAGCTCTTGATAACTTGCCATTACAAGCCCCTCCTTATGATATCGTGAAAGCGCCAGATGAATAATTAACCGTGAAGGTTTCACCGTTAGCCATCGTGACAGCAGAGCCGTAGTCAACCCAACCCACTAGCGCATCGGCGGGGCTTGTTGCTGAGTCGTTGTACAAGATCGCGTATTGAAACGGGCCAATGGCCCCAGTGGCCGTGACAACGGCATTGTCGGGCGTGACCGTTGTGGTTCCGCCGGTCTCTGAAACGGTAACGGTTGAATGCGTTACGCCGCCAGCCGTGTAGCCATTGCCCGCCGATATCTCGGTGATATTGGCTTTAATGGTATCCGTTGCCGCCGGCAAGTCATTAGCCAAAAAGGTCTTAAAGGTATCCGTGCCAAACGTATGCACGCCTTTCGCTAACTGTTCAGTAAAATCATTAAAGGTATTAAATGTATCTGTCGCCATGTTAGATATCCTCAGTCTCGCCGACTAAGCCTTCGTCGGTTCGTCTAATCTTAACGCGGCGTTTGCCGCCGTTAATGTTTATATTGACCTCATCGGCCCCCGGTTTGGGGGCCTCAGTCGCGCCCCCGCTTTGATTGCCCTTCGCCTTAATCAGTAGCGCAATATCCTCACGTTTGAGCTGCTCATATTTATATGCAAGCTCGTCATTGTGTTCCTGAATGCGATGCTGCGCTGAAATCAAACGTGCTTCGCCAGCCGGGTCGGGTGGAGGCGGTTTAGGCGTAAGCCTATCGGCCACCTCGGCATCCAGAATTGCCAACAATTGCGCCCGCTGTTCATAGGGGCCTGACTCAACAATAAGACGAAGGATTGCCGGGAATGTTGGCGACTCCGGCGGGATCGCTTGCAGGATTTCGATTAGCGTTGCCCGCTCCGCATCGCGTTGCAGGATGCCAAGCGCCCCTTTTGGACTAAAACGGAAATCGAGAGGCGGGTAGCGCTCAGGAAGATACTGCATGGCACGCCATGCCATCGCTTCCACAACCGGGCCGACTAGATCGGCCTCGATATTAAGCGCGGTTTGCTTAGATCGCCGGAGAAAGGTCTGTAAGGCCATACTAGCGGCCGAAACTGTCGTCTCTTTAGACGATAGCAGCGCCCCCTGGAATCCGAATGACCCTGTGGCCGCCTCAATCATGCGTTGATAGTCGGCAATGGCTTGCGAGCTACCACGATCAGGGCCGGAGAATTTGAATTCCCGAATGACGCGGTTGGGATCGCCGGAGACTAGATATTCTTTGCCTGGGGCGATCACCTTTTCGTCGGGATCGTCTCGAGTTTGGTCGCCAGTTAATGACGCTTCATCGCGCCACACGGTGGGGTAGTTAGCCAAGGCGAGTCCGTCAGCACGCGCCCGGATTTCGGTTTGCAAGGCTTTATAGGGGTGATACCCCGCTTCGACTACGCCGCGCCCCCAGAATGCGTCTGGTACGCGCTCAAACTGAAACGCAAACACTGAGCGCCGCGCCGGTATGTAGGGGTTGGGCAGAGCTTTAAGGCAAATCGTATCGTTGGCCACCAGCACAATTGCCTCAACCATTTCAATCGAGGGATCAGGCTCGCCATTTAAGAGCTCGGCCTTTTTGGCGCTTGGCGTTTTGTTACCAGGGAGAAGGACGGCAGGCACAAGCCCGTGATATTCAATAAGCTTAACTGACTCGCGGCGATGATCGTCGCTCAGTTCAATGCTCCACGCATCGGTTTTGCGCCTGCTATCCTGTCCTATGTCGCCCGCTTTATAGATACCTTTGCGCTGCCCCTCAAGGATTGAATGGCGAGGAACAGAGACAACGTGTGCAACGCCCGATGCGCTTTCAATGTCGCGGGCTGCCGGGTCTATACAAAACTCGCGGGGGCTTACTGCCGTTACGGTTATACACGGCTCCGTCCCGGTTGTGGCACCTTTCAGCACGGTACGCCCGAAGCTGTCCACAAGTTCTGTCGGCTTTGCGTATTCTTTGGTAGAAATCCCCACTTTAACGATGCCGGTGCCGTATAGGCACCCAAAGTGAAACGCGTCAGTTAGGGCCTGTCTGACGCCCCACTTATCGGCGTCAAATCGCAGCTTAGACGCCATTTCCTTTACATCGGCGTTGTTCGCGTCGTCGTCGCATACGTCAAACCAGACAGAGCGACCAAAGAAAGCGTCTGCAAGCTCGGCCGATTGCTTGTTGACCGCTTCTGATAGATCGGTAGGCATGATCTTTGATCGTTCGACCATGCGCTCTTTGTCGTCGGCCGACCATTCAGTGCGCCAAATGCGGTAATACTCGTCCCATTTTTCGGCGTAGTTGGTGTTTCGGTATTCTTCCCAATAATCGACCTTCTCAACCACCCATCGGGCCAACATATCGTCGCCTAATAAAGGGCGTTTATTACGCGCCGCTTCTTTAGAGTCTATAAGTATATTTAATCCGTGAGAGTCCATTTAGTAGCCCGCAATATTGTCTAAAGGTCGAAACCGATCCCGCGAATTTGCGCCAAAATTCGGTTGGGGCAGTTGGTCAATGTAGGAAAGCGCCTGTACAAGCTCGTTATTTG
>JAAUYA010135814.1_pt1 | contig 10837 bp, 9 predicted proteins | sample 7278161 | NCBI WGS metagenome assembly JAAUYA01 (sample SAMN14350120, study PRJNA611818) | marine sediment metagenome | isolation source: surface marine sediment (3m) | place: French Polynesia: Moorea | collected 2018-08
AATCCTCAGGAGTTTGATAGGATCGCCATGCAATATCTTAGGCTAAAACGGGTAAGTGAGAAATTATTTACATCCCTTGTTTGAGGTTGGTACCAACTGGAGCTGCCTGAGAGCTGCACTCGGGGGAGCACCCCACCTCGCCCCTAGGCACTTTATACAGATGATATGTCATACATTTAGCCACTTACATTACAATATTATAAATCTTTTCTAACTGATTTTGATGTCTTGTAGAACCGCCTTGCACAGATACGTGAAGATGTGGGACATAACTGCGTCAAGTATATGTTTAACTGCCTTGTGTATTGGAGGGATCAACAAGAACCACAATATGCCAGGCAAAAACTTGTTAGGTAAAAAGTAGTTACCTTCACATTGAACATTATATCAAGTCAGTGTTCAATGTGTAATTTCATATCAAACAAAGATGTTGAAAAGAGCCGGTGGTGGCGACAATGTGACAGTTATAAGCCATCTATGCGTCGACTACAATGAAATGATAGGGAGAATCTAGACCTACAAGCCGGAAACTGAGAGGTTAAAGCTAGTAAATCGGATAAACGGTTGTGAAGTTATGATCATTCAAAGTTTTGGGAAAGGCTTCCTGGCTGTTTACTGGCTGTATTGCCCAGATTTTGAAATGCCATTATTCTACATTAGACATGATTTACTAAGGCAGGGTGAGCCTGGCACGCCACAATATATTGTCGCGTGCCACCTACCCAGGGGCTCCAAATACATGAACCAATGGTGGGTCGCGACAATATAAGCGACAATATAAAGGAAGGAGAGCATTTTTAAAGCTGGGCAATACAGCCAGTATCTAGCCGGGGAGCCTTTGGGGAAAATAGGGGAAATCCTGGTTACAGCCAGATGGATGGGCTAATTATACCCATGGAAAACTATACTTTTTTTGGAAAGATGAGACTTTCCTCTTTCCAAAAATATTGTCATATGCCAGCGAGGTGGGGTCTCCAACAAACCACCTTGGCTCCAGGCGGCGACGAGACACGGGCCAGGGATCTAAAAATTGAAAAATACGAACCGACTGTGGACACGTTTTACTAAGGCAGGGTGAGCATGGCACGTCACAATATATAGAATTCTGCCTACCATAAAGCCATTCATCTGGCTGTAATCAGGATTTCCCCTACTTTCTCAGTACGTTAGTATCCTTTCCCCAAATACAGAATCATATATCAATCTCAAATCAGTCTTTCGTGCCCTGACTTGGAATAATGAAAGCACACTACTTGCACTTTTCTCTTCCTTTTATTCACCAGGACATTAGAGGAATCTGCAAGACATGGTTTGATAAATAGAGAGGACTTCAGATTCTTACAAACTGGAAGTGATGGTGTAGATTTCACAACAATTGCACCTTCAAGGTAAGGTAGACTATCTCCAAGAACAGAAACCTTTAATCTAAAGCCAAATCTGGCTGACAAAGAAGTCTTTCTTACGCCGTTTGTCAAGAAAATATACTCAGTCCAGTGTTCGAAATAATGACCGTCCTTCCACCCGAGGCGGACAAAAATATGTGTGGGCGGACAGAAGTTGGATCCAGCCCGCCCTGCAGGACAGGTAACTTTCAGGCATTAAATTTACTCAATATAGGCATGTCATATACCGTTGGAAAGCTCTCCTCCTGACTAAGAGAGACATTTTATTAGGTTTTGTGTCCCTTTTGTTTTGGGCCAGGAGCAATCTTTCTTAAAGACAAATAACCCATAACAGAAAAAGTGCGGGCGGACAACTTTTTGTCAGGGCGGACAATATCTGAAAGTAGCCCGTCCTGCGGGTGGGCTGTCTTTTTGACGAGTGTAGAACACTGCTCAGTCTCAAAAGAAACGCACCATAAATTCATTGGCTTCCCCTGTGACCAAGGGTCAAGGTCAGGTGACCCTGGCAGGGTTGTATTTTTTTCATGGGAATTTGAAAGAGGATAGGCAAAATGAAATATGTTACCAAGTTCATCTATCTACACTCTCCTGCAGAAGACACACAACTTTCCACGGTGCGTTTCTTTTGAGACTGAGTGTACACTGTGCCACTCATGATACACGTCTGACGCATAGTCACAGAAAATTGCGTCAGGCAGAAGATTTTGAAATGTTGCGTCTGAAGCCTGATTTTGAAACATTGTGCCTGACGTGTGATTTCAAAACATTGCGCCAGACGCCCGTCAGACGCCCGCCAGACGCAACATTTCGAAATCAGGCGTCAGGCGCAAGATTTCTAAATCATGCGCCAGACGTTATATTCTGTGACCATGCGTCAGACGTGCAGTACGAGTCTGGCTATGTAGCCATACAGATATTTTTAACTCATATTTTCATTTTCTCTCATTGCAGGCTAAGAGAAATATTGCAGACTATCAGGAACATAAAAAAGAAGTTCTCTCAACAATATTTGTTGCACATATTGTTGCTGTGTCTATTCCTTGGAACTATCAGTAATTACATTGTCTCTACTATGAATCCAGGCCCAGATCCTAGCTGGTTAGATAAGAACACACCGCTTGTGCAAATGGTCGGGGATATACGATCCATCCTTTATTCCTATAACCCTATTTGGGGCAACAAAGGCATTCTTGCGCTTTGGTGCCTAGTTATCACTACTACAGGGATAATAATTACTGTCATTATATTTCCAATGATATACTTTTGTTGTACTAGCATGCTCTGTCGCGATAGGGTCATTAGTAAGGAGAGCAAAAGGAGGTTTGCTAAATGGTTACATGGAGTCCTTCTAATAATGAGTTACCCATGTTTTGCTCTATTCTTGATTTGCGCTTTGCACCAATGTTTCAACCCGACTATTTTACCATTTGGGGCTATGTATGATGTGGATATGGGGGGTTACATTGTTGATGGAAACAAACTTTCAGAGGTCATTCAAAACCGTTTCCAATGCTGTGGCTATCACAATGCCGGTGACTGGGAGGGACACATCCCAGACTCCTGCTGTTCAAACCCACCATGTACCCTTGAAAACTCCTATAAACAAGGCTGTATTCCCTTCTTGCAAAGCATTGCTAATAGCGTTAGTAGATTTTCCACCATACATATACAATATGTGTGTTTACTATCCCTGATTACTGTACCTTTCCTGGCAATGCATTCCCTGAGAATTGCTTGCTTTGGTGTTCCACAATACAAAACACCGAGCGGTATTCAACAGGATGAGGAAGGGGATGTCGGGTCACATGACACTGAAGACAATCATTCGTTGGGTGAACCAAGGTCACATGACATGAACCGTGGCCATTCATTGGCTGAATTCCAAGATGAGAATGAAGTGCTCCAAGATTATCGAATCGAAGGAAGCAACAACAATAACGAACTTGACAGTAGTTCTATTGATACAGAGATGTTAGATGCTATACTAAATGGTGACAGTGATGAAAACATGGACAATGGTGACACCCAACTCCTTATTGTTGATTAATAGAGGGCTAGGCATGTTATCAACTAACTAAAAACAAGATAATTTATAAGCAGGGAGATAATGCACTTGGTAGCGTCCATCCATATGTTTGTTTGCTTGTCAGCACTCTCACGGCTGCACCGTTTTTTCTTTGATTGCCCTCAAGTTTGGAGCCAAATAAGACAATATTTGCAGTCTGAGAAAATTGTGTGTATTTCTGTAATTAGGGGGCTTCTGAGTCATGATAGTCTCGCAGATGTGGTCGATCGGCTTTTAATTTTATGTGTAGACAACAATTAATTATCAACCGTATGTCTAGGTCGCCCATATACAGCTGGATAATCATCGGAGACATTTTGGTTTAAGGAATGACTTAACAGATCATTTTCCATAGCATTCATGTTTAACGTCGGGCAATCTCCTGCCTCCATTTTTAGTCCGATTTGCATACAAATTTGCACAGGAAACCTTCAACTGATACACTCTAATGGTATAAACCATGAACTGTACTCAGAACCTACTTTTCCAGCACCCCAGCTGTATCTGTTAAGACATACCTTAAAAAGATTTGATCACAATTAAGTTCTATGAGCTTCTATGGTACACTGTCGCGCATGTGGTTGGAAGATTTGTTCATCAATACTCATTACTCACTCATTTCTCAGGATCGAGAAGGAATTTTCTAGAAAGTACAGTTGACGCAAAGGGTGGGCTTTTAAAAAATGCTGTTCACAATTTTTCCGATTACTAATGGGCCGCATTACATAGGACTTCCGACAAGTATCTTTAAACTTTATCCTTTTCTATCAACAATATTGGTTATGTTTCAGTTGGGGTTCTATATGGTACTACCAGTGTAGCTGTGGGCCACCCACTCGACACAATTAAAACTAAGATGCAGGCTCAAAGAGGCTTTGAAAGCAATGGGATGTGGAAGACGTTCATCAAAACATTACGGACACAGGGGATCGTTGGCTTGTACAGGTAACTCGCTAAATTTCCAGAACTTGTCAGACCTTTACTCAATTACAGACATAAAGCCTTTATACCGCTTTGCTATAAAATGTAGATAATGTGATTTGATGAAGGATTCATTGATTTCATTCAATACAGAATCCTTGGAAGTCCTTGGAATGGAGCAAGTGTCAGCTTAATTATTGGCTATTTGTGTAAGATTTAATTCTATTCTGAATGCTTTTTTAGAGGATGTATTCCACCATTATGGGGTTCTGGAATCTACAGATCTGTTCAGTTCTCTGTGTTTGAAGCCGGGTAAATAGCTTATTATAATTTGAGCTTATTGGCTTATTGGGATTGGGACTCAGTTTAATCAACATAATATCCAATATAAGAATACAATGGCCTATTTTTTGGTCTAAAGTTGAATTTACTGGGCAACTTGGTAATTACATGTCCATAGTTTTTAAGAACAATGTTCTGCTGTTTTCAGGTACACATACATGGACAACCCATTTGGTCGAGCTGAGATCCCTTACACTGCTGGACTGCAAGTGTGAGTCAAGTTTACTTCTCAGATTGACAAAAGTCGTCATTGTTCAAGAGTTGCAGTCACAACACTGCCCTTAATTCTACTGATGTTTGCAAATGTGTGACGTACATTGTATATCTATCTTTGAATTTTAACTACTAACTAATGGAGTATCATTATTGACTCCATACTATTTGTTGTAGGCGGGTAGTGATTGCTGGGATGCTGGGCTCCACGTCACGTGCTATTATTGAAACACCTCTTGAATATGCGAAGGTAATAGGGGATGGAGGCATGGGGAGAGGGAGAGAACGAGGGAGGAAGAATGCCTTAGAAATTTTAATTGTATATTTCACTGACCAAAAGGTTTACATAACTGAAAGGAAACCAGGAAATTCTCTGCATTTCTGTATTATGTGTACAAGCAGAGAGACCATTTAATCATATTTGAAAAAAAATGAACATACAGATTTGAACAATAAAGTAATTCTAACATAATTTTGCAATATTAAATGTTGTATTGATAATTTGTTTACAGATCAGACGTCAGACTCAACAGACTTGGACATTCAGAGCCTTATATACAGTAAGCATAGACATTTTTAAATGTACACAGAATATGGTAGATATACACAGTAGGAGGTTTCCGAGCGTTCCGGTCTCTTTTTGTTTTGGGGAACTGTAACATTTTTGATCTGCTTCATATATTCTATGTATAATTGGTACATTTTGAAAATCTAATGTATTGAGTGAATACAAGAAAATCAGTCATGCTATGCTGAGAAATCTCCTAAGTACTGATACAGACAGTAATTGGACCCCATTCTTCACTCGGATCCAATTTAAATATTTCCTATTCATAGTTGCAATTATCAGCACTGGTTGTATTCTTCTTGTTTTCCTAGGGATTTGGAGTAACATGGGTCCGGACACTCGGCCTGATGACCACATATTTCATCCTGGTCGACACGGGGAGACGCCATTTTGCGGAGGAGTTTAAACGCCCCCTGATGGGACCGTTCCTAACGTCTGGTATCGCTGCTACACTCGCCTGGTGGATTGTGTGGCCGATTGAATACATGAAGGCTCAAGTACAGGGGGGATATGGAGAGTAAGTTTCTATCCACTTACTCGGTCTCTGTCCACCCGCCCACCGGCCCGCTCTCCCACACACCCGGGCCAACTCTCCCTCCTGCCTGTTTGGCCCATTGAATACATTAAGGCTCAAGTGCAGGGGGGTTATGGAGAGTAAGTAAGACAAAAGAATATGAAAAAAGTCAAAACTACAATTTACCCGTTGAATTTACTTTTTAAAAGAAATTTGACAAGCAGAATTTTGTTGAAAAATCCTAGTTCCATGCAAGATAGAACTATATCAGTAGTAAAAATGAGGTGCCACGGCAATGTTTAGTTGGGACTGATGGCTATATATATTTTCATTTAAAACAATGGATCCCCACTAAACATTGTCACGACACTTCACTTTCAACAATCAAATTAGGATTCTTCCTCCTATATTTGGAGTAAGATCCTATCAGTGTTTCAGGCTCTCATGTCAGTCCATATGGCCATGTAGGCTATAGGTAATGGCCTCTTTTCATATTTTCTGTAAGCTTATCCTTCTCAACTTCCTGGCAGGGTAAATAACATGTTATGCACGTTTTCAAGCTTGCATCCATATCAAAATCCCTTGAAATGTCCATTGATTGTGTTGAACGTCCAGAAAAATATGCAGAGTTTGACATTTTGCCGCCATGGGGTTTCCTAGCCGGAAGTTGTGGTAGACCAAAAAATTGAAACGCGGACCTTGCTGAAAACTCTGAACCGCAACAGACAGAAAATGACATTTCCACTCTATATGTTTTCGGTATACCTTATTGCCAGCTTGTTTAAGCCATGTCTCTTTACCTTTCCAGTAAGAACATGTCAGTTATACAACGTATGAAGTTAGTAATGAGAGAGCGCGGAGGATTCTTTGGATTATATCGCGGCCTCCTGCCGGGCACATGCAGGAGCTTCCTATCAAATGGAACCAGTATGGTCGTCATGGTCTGGGCACAGAGGAAAGTGTCAGAGTGGGGACTCAGGGGGAAATAACACACGAGGCAGGCAGATCGAGAATGGAATGATAGCTTATAATGTAAAATATGTGATGTGTGCATCTGATGCATTTTAAATGTGATTCCAATTGGGATCGACAATACTTGAATTCACTAGAATCTGTTGTACTAGTATACATTTTTTCTAAATCTGACAAAAGAGTCAGTTTGAAGTGTGGTTGAAAATGTACTATCCACAGGGTAGTCAGTATTTTTAAAAGTCCTGAGAGAACCATGTATGGAAAAGCTGTTATACTAGAATTATTCAGTAGCTCTTAAAATCTTTTTCAGGATCAGGTCCATAAAAGGTGCTGTAAATTTCATTTTATCATAAGCATGTGTGAAGATTGTTATATGTGTAAAACAACGCTGTGTAATTTTAAGTTGCAAAAGATCTTAAAACCAATTGGGTAATTAGAAATATGCAAATTTATCATGCTGAATCAATTGTAAATGTTTATACCAGTTTGTATCCTTCAGTCTCCAGACTTATGTGTAAATAGTTTTATTACCCAGGTCTAGTTTCTAGACATAAAGTTCAATCTCTCTATCTGAATTGTCGATGATGATAGAAAAAGAAAACACGGAAAATGTGCCATTAAAAGGTTAAACATTGTAGCAGATCATTTTCCTAAATGTTGAATTATCCGGTGAATGAATTAACTTGAGTGTGAGTGTGTTACCATACAAGTCAGTTCTCTTGCTATTACCATATGGCAGCTAAAATATTTTTAGTATTACTATAATGTATAAAATTAACTGTCCTTTATCTTCCTAAACACTTGATATTTGTATGTTGTTTTGAATATACATGTTCAGATATATCAGTATTCTTGTAAATAACTTTCATGCTAGATCTTAATGCTGTTAGGTACTTCTTAATGGCCTTAATCGCAATTCTTACACTTTTTAATCTCGTTGTTAGGGATCGTCCAATATATTTCAAGAGGATTTGGGTGGGCGGGATATCAGAGCCAATATGCTTGTTAGGATTTTAGATTTTAAGGATTTGGGGGTCGGTGAATGGGTAGGGTCTATAAGTTGAATTGTAAGGAATTTGAAATGCGTTGACTTGTAACTATTGGATGAGTCAATGAATTTCTGGATCTAATTTCAGGCTTGATAGCATATTTTTGTTTTCTTTTATATATATCAAAATGTTAATTTACAATGTTTCATTGTATACTAATAGTGAGAAAATTGATAGTTTTGAGTGACATAATTGAAATCTGGTCTATACTACATAGGGTACACAACTAGTCCTGTCTAGTGTCTATTACTGCTGTTTATTTTGTTTATCATTGTTTGTTTACGATTATTGCCATTAATAGTCCAGGCATTATGGCTCCCCACAGGGGGGTACGTCAAAGTCCGTGCAATATTTAAGATTTTTTGACAATTACCTTTTACGATGTCTCCAAAACAACATATAAAACTTTGGTGGTCTCGGTTGCGCGCAATTTTTTTTGCGGCCATCGGAAGGTTGTTAGGGTCGGCAGCCTATATGAAAAAGTTAATATTTTCCCCTACCCCTTATTTCTATGGTGCCGACCCTGCCAACATCAAAAATGCTGTAAATTTGTTTGCGCGCGACGTAGGACCCCAAACTATTTGTATGTATTTAAGCATACCTAGTAGAGATATATTATCACCAAAATCTAAATATTGCAATGGGTTTGACGTCCGACCACATAATGACTGGACTAATAAGAGACCTTGTGGGTGTCTTTTATATTCCTTGCCAAAAAAAACTCAGTAGAATTATATAGTGTGATTTATAAGTCAGGGATATTACTTAGATAAGTGACTAGTTTATGCACTTTGCCAAGTAAGAATCACCTTGTTGTATCGTCAGAATTTTGGAAGAGTGTAGAATAAATTCTTCTTTAAAGATTGTATTAACAAATAAGAGACCCTGTGAGTGGCTTTTATATTCCTTGATGATAACTACACATACATTGTCATTGCCATACAAATGTAAATGTGACTTCCATTACTCAAGCTCAAACCTTGTTCATTGTAGAGTGCTGCTCGGATTTCTTATGAAAAGAAAATAATTTCACATTATTTACCATATTGATTTCAGGACCTTCATAATGCAGACTTCCTGCCAAAATTTCCACAAGAGATTTCCAGAGTTGTGCATTTGAATCGAGGTTACACTGATAGAAAAAAGTGGAGCCGAAACGGCTCCAGGGTGGAGCTGTTTTCATGTCCAAAGGATGACCCCCATTTAAGTACCGTTTCAGTACCACTTTGCAAAGTGGTGGAGCTGTTTTCCAAAACGCTCCATGGTGGAGCCATTTTGGTTCCACTTTTTTTTCAGTGTAGGATATCACGTCCCACATGTTTACAGATCATTTTCCATATTGATTCTGTCTGGCTCATATCACACTGTAAAAAGTATACAACGAATCATGTTACTTTGCTTAAATTGAATCCCAATTTTTGTCCTATTTGCGTAACATGTCAGATGTTAAAAATGATGCTATGTCTTGAATTATAGATCCCCAACTCATGTATGTTGCGGTCACCCGTGGGTATGACACATGTTTTCGGAAAAGGCTTCTGATGGGTTATGCGGACTGTTAACATTTAATGTTTTGGTTGAAACACCATAAGGGTTTCAATCGTAAACTTGGGCCTTTGTCAGACACACTGTAAGCAGGTGCTTGACTTTTCCCGTCCTCCCGGAAGTGACCTGATGACAAGCTAACACACGTAGCTTCCCTCCAGTTCCTGCCTTCGGGTCAATATGAGTTGTGCTTTGGCTATTGTTTTTCAGGTCCGTTCCCTCTAAATTCCCACAAAGGAGAGGTTACCTTCTTGGAGCATGTTTCCGGGAGTCCCTAGTCGTTAGATTATACTCAGAATTCGGCCAGATCCACCTTAGCATTGGAGCTCAGTGTGACCACCAATGGGTGACTACCACAATGTAAGCAAATTGTCATTATTCGTTATGGATTTTTCAGACTGCATAAAAGGAGGTGCACTTCTGCACTTTATTAAATTGAAAATGATTTTCATAAGTTTTGCGAATATAATTCATGTATGCTTTTACATCTCAGCTGATAGACTAAATGTCCCATGTGTTAATATCTCAGCTCTATACCAAGGACATATGTTTCATTGTTCTGAGGAATATTCCATGCTTTTGGGAAGAAATCAATCTCCTGTCTTTGTCTCGTTTGACACGACAGATGTTAGTCATATATCAAAGCTGGTTAGACCTTGATTTTCATCAAAGTGTAAAGTATAGGATAATGATTTATATGAAAATGCCAAATATGTCATATCACATCCCACAATGTGTCCATATCATTTCACATATTGATTCTGTCTGAGGACTTCTGTGAGTCCTTGATTGTTTCTTAAAACCAGAAATAGCTGCATTATTCTTGCTTGCCTTTTCAAGACAGATGATTGCAGAGGAACGCATTGAGAAAAAAGACCCTTTTTAGTAAAATAGTGCCTCCCACCAAAAGGGCACTGTTTGTCGAAACAATGCTCTTTCAGCACCATTTTCTGTCATGGAGATTACATGCTCAACAAATCAATTATTATTAGAGTGTAAATGACATTCCTATTCTAACCTTTGGCATTTTCTGGGAAGTATTTTAGACCAATATTCCATTGCGATTTCAGTGCCATTCCATTAAATCCCGGATATAAAACATATTGAATTGAATTGTTTATTACACGAATTGTTGTGATACAATTCGTGTAATAAACAATTCAATTCAATATGTTTTATATCCGGGATTTAATGGAATGGCACTGAAATCGCAATGGAATATTGGTCTAAAATACTTCCCAGAAA
>JAAUYA010111806.1_pt1 | contig 10799 bp, 5 predicted proteins | sample 7278161 | NCBI WGS metagenome assembly JAAUYA01 (sample SAMN14350120, study PRJNA611818) | marine sediment metagenome | isolation source: surface marine sediment (3m) | place: French Polynesia: Moorea | collected 2018-08
GCGATTTCGGTGCCGCTTTTGACTTCACTTATGCGGGCGGTTTTATCAAAACTGCCGGTGGCCAGATATTTCCCGTCGGCACTGAAGGCCACGGCATACACCCCACCTTTATGGGTGATGCGGGCGATTTCGGTGCCACTTTCGATCTCAATTATGCGGGCGGTTTTATCCGAACTGCCTACGGCCAGACATTTACTGTCGGCACTGAACGCCACGGCTGTCACCTGCTCCTCGTGGGTGATGCGGGCAATTTCGGTGCCGCTTTCGACCTCAATTATGCGAGCAGTTTTATCCATACTACTGTCTGTGGCTAGATATTTCCCGTCGGTACTCAACGCCATTGCTGTCACCTGCTCCTCGTAGGTGATGCGGATGCGGGCGTGTAACTTAGGTAACAGTTCGAGGCTATTGCGGAGAGCGCGATCTGCTTCTGCTGAGGTCTCCTTCATCTGTTGGAATCGTTTCATTGATTCGACTGCTAGTAAGGCACTCGTTTCATGCAAACCTGGATATTGACTTCTAATCAATTCCGATGTAGCAGCTAACTGGCGGGCGAATGCTCTTTTAGCTTGTTTATTTGCTTCTTTCCACTGATATACAGCAAAGATGGCGAATCCAGCAAAGATAGCAGATGCGATAGAAGTCATCATGAGCTGGCGATTTCTACGTTCTTTCTCCTGCCTAAGTAGGCGATCGCGCAAAGCCACACAAGCGGTGACATAATTGGTTTCCATTTGATTCAAAAACCGGGGCTGCTTCAGCAGCACTTCGGCATCTTCTAATCTTCCCCCCCGATGCACTAAATAACTTTCCTCTTTTTGATGCCCCGACCACTCCAGGGCTGCTTGAAGAATCGTCTCCCGCAGTTGCAAATTGCTGCGATTCTCCTCCAACCATTTTTGCAACCGCTCCCAATGACTAATTAACGCCTCATGGGCCACTTCTACTTCTTCTTTCCCCGTCACCTCATCCCGACTAGTAACCACTAGTCGCGCCCCTTCTCCCGCTAGGCGCTGCACCAGTTTCTTCGTCACTGAGAGATCATCCCCAGAAGGCACCAATTCTTCTAATCCGATTCGCCTTCTAGTGTCCCGTCGCTGTTCACGCTCAACAGTCTGCTCATCCAATCGGGTTAAGCGGATAAAAATATTCTTGATTTGCTCTTGCTCTACAGCGGACAAGCTCTCATAAACAGTATCAGCAGTCTGAGAAATAGCCTTGTGGACTCTCCCGATCGCTTCATACTCTTCATAACACAACCACCTTCCCCAGCGGCGATTCCACAGGGAGCGCAAAGCATATTGCAACAGAGGCATGGCCCCCGGTTCTTGCTCTACCTCAGCTAAAATAGCATTATTCAACCCTTCTTCAAACTCCAGGTAAGCTTCGTCTGCCTGCATCTTCATCGCCTTACCCAGTTGCGCCGCATCCATCGGTCCAACAAATTGGGTATTCTGATTCATGCGCTGCCTTAACTGTTCGTAGAGGGTACATTCTCCCGAAAAATCTGCCCGCATGGTAATTACCACTTTCATCGATTGGGCCAGTTTTAATAATTGCTCGATGAATTCCCGCCGCTGCCCTTCATCGCTACAAATGGTAAATACTTCCTCAAATTGGTCTACCACCAACACCAAAGGTTGGTTTGGCACTTTCGAGAGGCTTGCTTGCAGTTCTGCCACTGGCTCACTACTGGGTGTCAAGTAGGCCATCTGTAGAGAAGGTTGTTGTTTCTGGAGTTGGGGAATTAACCCCGCTAGCACTACTGAGGACTTCCCACTCCCCGAGGGACCTAACACGGCTAAGAAATTATCTTTTAAGAGTGCTTGTTTTAACTCTGTTACTAATTGTTCTCGTCCAAAAAAGAACTTGTGGTATTTCTGCTTGCGGAAGGAAGACAAGCCGGGGAAGGGGCACTCTGCATCGTATTCTGGGGGTTTTTTATCTAAGGCAGCCAGAGCCTCAAAGCTAATCTCCAGCACTTGGCTACAGAGGAGATTCAACTCATCCAGGGCTTGTTGGCGTTGTTGGCGAGCTGCTGGTAGTTCCGAATTTTGGGTCTGCTTCAGGATTTGGACTTGCTGCTCAAAACTCTCCTTCAGGACTTTGGCGTTGGGTGCCCGTTCGGCCATCAGCTGACCCAATTCCTCTAGACCAAATTCAATTTCGGCATCAGTTAATTCCCTGCCCTCTAGGCGATCGCTAAATAGGGGCCGTCCACCCAGGCGGCTGAACAGGGCGGGAACCGTAATATCCTGACGGTTCCCTAATCCGGCTGTGGCTTCGTCCAGAGCTAAATCCACCTCTCCATGCTCCCTCAGCCGCCGGTAAAATTTTTCTCCCAATTGTAAGGCGGTTTCTACACTTACCTTGCGAGTCATGGCTACCACGGCTGGCATTCCCAAATCCCGCACCAATCGCTGGGCTAATCCTCCTAAAGCGTCTTCGGCTTTGGGGTCAGCTGTTTCGCAGCTACACAGGAAAGTCAACTGCGGTAAGCCTTGCTGGTTACCTATGTACTTCAGTTCCTTGAGTAAGTCCGCTCCCTTGACTAACTGCACTTGAGTATCTTTGCTCGCCCAAAACAGAGCCGTTTCTCCGTCCTTGCCCACCATGCCGTGACAGACAAAATGGAGTAAAGTATAGGGCTTTTGGGCATTGGTCAGTCGTGCCGATAGTTGTTCTAGGGTAGGCTCACCCAGAGCGCCTTCAAGATTAGCTAGGACATCGCTAGGTATGTCACCCAGGGCCTCCCGGACGCTCTTGACCGCCTGTTCTACATTGAAGGGCGCTAAATTATACTTGCCCAGATTGGTGGGACTAGCTACTACTATCAAGGCTCGCAAATCGCGACGTCCCATGGGGGGAAAGCGGCGATCGATAATGGTGGGGATGTAGAGGGAAAAAGGCACACGCTGGTCGCGGGCTAACAAATTCCACTCTCCCCCCGCATCGATGGGGGCGCACAATCGCTCCCAATGTAAGGAACGGAGTTTATCCTTGCTATCAGCTTCATTGGAGAGCAAAACCCGCAGGGGGCATTCTTGAGTACTCTTGCCTAAAGTCCGCACAAAGGTTTCTCGGATATTTTCTCGAAATAGGGCTTGACCTATTAGGGTGCCATATTCGAGATAGTTTTCTTGTGCTTGCTTGAGTTGAATGAAATCCTCCTCCCTCAGTTGTAGCGTCCCTTCTGTATGGGTAGTTAGTCCATCTGGTTGTTTGACCCGGACCACCACGGGCCAGGATTGACCAAATTTGCGCTGGATGGTGGTTTCAAACTCAATACTACTCATGACTGAATCCTCGTTTGTACGAGAGTGTTTATCTACCTTCGGTGGGAAGGCAGAAGAGGAGCAATGCCAACAAGTGAGATAATTGTATTTCTCCCTATCTCCCCATCACCCCGTCCCTACTTCAATGCCTCTAGTAGAATCTTAGTAGTTAAAACCGCCAGCTTCAATGGTTCGGCTTCTTCAGTAGGAGATTGCTCTACTGTCTCTATGGACTGCTGGAGTGCTTAACTCAATCGGCTTTGGGATTGCTGTAAGTTCGATGGAGAGGAAACACTTTTTTCCTCAATAGTTTTTGGCAATTGTAACTCTAATGGTTTGCTAAGTTCCCGCTCGATAAAAGTAACCCGCACGGCCAGGTGCCACCGGAATATCTGAGCAGTAAGACCAAATTGAGAGAGGTCCTTACCCTAGCATAAACTTTTCTTAACTTATTGTCTGTGAGAAAAAAGAACCTTCTCAATAAGTCCGGGGGAAATTAAGTCTGGGAGCAATACTGCTCGGTTAAGGAGAGAAAAAATCTAGTTCGCGAGGTGATAGACTCTATTGGCGAAAGCAATCAGTTTGTAGACAAATATAATACAAGCTGGGGAGAAATTCCCCCCCATACTATTCTTATAGCTAAGTCGGCTTTTCCCAAAGGCAATATTTATCTGAGAATGAGAGACGAATTAGGGGTCTTTTATGAAGATAAATCCTTTAGCCATCTCTTTTCTCCACGAGGACAACCAGCCTTTGCTCCTTGGCGCTTAGCCTTAATTACCATCATGCAGTTTGTAGAAGGATTGACTGATAGACAAGCCGCTGATGCTGTCCGCAGTCGCATTGATTGGAAATATGCTTTAGGCTTGGAGTTAACCGATGCAGGATTTGATTTTTCTGTATTGAGTGAATTTCGCGCTCGCCTCATTGAAGGGGGCGCAGAACAACAGTTATTTGAAGGTCTCTTATCTCGCTTTCGGGAAAAAGGATTGCTCAAAGCTCCCCAGAAACAGAGAACCGATTCAACTCATATCCTTGCTGCCATTCGCACCCTGGGTCGTTTAGAAAATATCGGTGAAACTCTCCGTTATGCTTTAAATACCATAGCAGCAGTAGCTCCTGATTGGCTCAAAAAAATTGTCCCTGACCCAAATTGGTATGAGCTCTATGGTCAACGCATTCAAGAAAACCGTTTGCCATCAAGCAAAGAGGAACGGAATACCCTAGCTCATCAGATGGGAACTGATGGCATCTATTTATTAGATGCTATCTGGTCAGAATCTACTCTAGTGTGGTTACGTCAAATTGAAGCCGTAGAGATTCTGCGACAAGTATGGATTCAACAATTTTATCTAGAATCAGGTTCGATTCGATTGCGAGAACCATCTAATTGTCCTCCTCCTGCTATCTTACCTGAGTTCGATATAGGAAAATAGCCTTAAAGCCTTAGTAGATAGCGGAATTTCATTTATTGATACGATGGGCATACCTATTTGTCATAATAAAAGAGCCAAAAGAAATAAAGTTTTTGATAATTTAGCTCATTGGGGAAAAAGTTCAGTTGACTGGTATTTCGGTTTTAAACTTCATTTAGTAATTAATGATCAAGGTGAAATACTTGCTTTGAAAATCACCCCTGGAAATATTAATGAAAGAAAAACAGTTCCTTATTTAACCAAGGATTTATGGGGAAGATTGTTTGGTGACAAAGGTTATATTTATCAAGATTTGTTTCAAGAATTATATCAAAAAAATATCAATTTAATTACTCCTTTCAAAAAAAAGATGAACAATAAGCTGTTAGAATTATGGGAAAAATTAATGTTAAGAAAAAGGTCATTAATTGAAACGGTAAATGACCAATTGCAAAATATCTCACAAATAGTTCATTCACGTCATCGTAGTCCCCTTAATTTTTTAGTTAACACAATAGCAGGATTAATAGCTTATACATGGCAGGATAAAAAGCCTAAATTACAATTAGAACAAGACGAAGTAAAATCATTACCTGCATTAGTAATTTAATTTTTGATCTTATGTAAAAATAAATCAAAATTAAGCTAAAAAATAGCGATTTTAGCTTTAATTTGTTATGCCTACTTATCTCCTAAAATTAGTCTAAAGATTGAAATGCTTACCATACTTTGTTTTCAGCTTTATTGTTACATCGAACTCAGGTATTACCCATCTACAGTGGTGACAAATCGAAGTAGAGGGGCAGCGATACAAAGATGCCAAACTCTACCCCGGTGGGTCAAAAGAGTGGGATTGGCTCGTAACGGGTACGCGGCACCGACCAGGAATTCAGCCAGCCGACGTGGCCGAACTGTTAGAAAAGGGGGCCAAAGTACTAATTCTGAGCCAAGGGATGTGGAAGATGCTGCAAGTTAGTCCGCAGACGTTACGGATGCTCACAGACTTGGGGATTGAGGTGCATATTCTACAGACGGAACTAGCAGCTAAGCTCTACAATAAGCTCAGGGAAACTTACCCAGTGGGAGGGCTCTTCCATAGCACCTGCTAATTGGGTGTCAATCAACTGGAGAAGAAAAACTACTTTATGAGAATATGGATAGATTCAGACATCGTACTTTTTTGAGGGAGAAAGATGCTTGGCACGCTAAGTTCAGAACAAATTGAGCAGATTCTTCGCGATGAAGTAATAGGTAGAATCGGCTGCCACGCCAATGGTCAAACCTACGTCGTTCCTATTACCTACGCTTATGACGGTGAGCGGGTCATCTGTCACACCAGTCAGGGCCTGAAAATACAGATGATGCGCTCTAACCCCGAGGTTTGCTTCGAGGTCGAACAAGTAGACAATTTGGCTAACTGGCGAAGCGTTATTGCTTGGGGTAAGTATGAAGAGCTGCACGGTGAAGCATGCCAAAAAGCGATGAGAATTCTTATTGAGCGGGTTATGCCAATAATGGCGAGCACTACTGTCCACCCATCCCACGCCGAAGAAGCTCTTCTTCAAGGGAAGGACTACCAGCCTTCACCACAAGCCGTCATTTTCTGTATTCACCTATCAGAAAAGACTGGACGCTTTGAGAAGCGCTAGAAGGGTTTGAGGACAGCAGAAAGGAACAACAACATCATTGTTAACGCTTAGTGTCACTTTCTTGTGGTTTCGTAAGACAAAAAATCACCAGCAACCAGAACAGATGTACTGATTACTGGTGATTGTTAAATCTTAATTAGCTTGCCGCTTTGAGGCGACGTTGTTTCTTGCCATTGGTTAATTCTTGAATTGGTTCTTCTTCTATAACTGCGTTCATCATCACAGCTTGAAGTTCGGCAGCCGTCATGCCGTTAACACAGGTCATTGCCCTGGTGCTTTCAATGTCGATGAGCTGGTTGCCAAATTCTCCCAAGAAGGTTTTGATTTGCTCCAACTGTTGATGCTCGCTATCTTTAACCTTGGTGGTGCGGAATTGGAGGGTAATGTCGCAGAGAGGGGATGAATAAACTTTCTGCTTGCCATTGGTAGCTAACCCGTCACGGAGAGCGATTTTTTTCAGGGGAGATAACTTTTTGTGTTACGCTCAACAATCCTCAGAAAATAAGGTTATTAACTAGATCCCCCCCCATTGCTTGGTTGGAAATTACCAATTACTATCCCTTTAATCTCTAATTTCGAACTCGTATTTTAAGTCTGGATGGAGTTGTGGTCCACGATGGTGAATTTTGAAATGATACTTGACCAGAGCCCGAGCCACGACGTCTGCTGGGACATTGCTTAAGGGGAAATGCGCCTGGACTTCCAAATGTGTGAGGCAATTAGCGCACCTAACAACATTCCGACGACTTAGAACTGAGTAGTGCCCCAGATAGTATTCTTTGTCCTTAACCGTTGCATAGGCTTTCAATATAAAGGAACCTTGGAATAGGGCACGGTCAATTCCCGTAACAACTAATTTTTTGGTACTAAAACGCTCATCATGCTCTTCTAACGCCTCTTCAACCTCTCCATCAAACGAACCAGGGCTATAAGTATAATTAAGTTGCGTCTCAATGTTGATGCAGTCCTCGGAGGTGTAGGGCACTTCAATCCCATTTTCATCTTCCTTCTTGAAAGGATGAAGTGGTGTATCCAATTTGAGGGTTGCATTAGGAGGAAACCCTGGGGTCGGACCTTGAGAATCCGTTGAACTCGTACCGGGATAACCTTGTATGATATCAATCGCATCGGTGTGACCGTTCTTCTTTTGCCACAACCAGAACATGCGGTCTACGTTACAGTGGTGAAAAAAGAAAATCGGATCCATCGCAGCTGTATTATTCTCGCCCATATCACCGTTCGCCCTAGCGATTATGCCAAACTCTTGTTCCTGACCTTCAATCACCTCATCAAAACCACCAACGGCGAGATGGATATCGTTATGGGGATCCTCTAGCGGAATCACGTCTTCAGCCGCCTTCGAGCCACGATTCCACGCCGCCGCTGAAGTGGTGTTGGAAAAAACAGTGTAGTTCGGCGCATTCAGGCAATTTTTATATCTCTGATAGATGCTAAATTTCTCCACTGGTGTTGTTGGCGCGGGTTTCTCTGGCGGTACTCCAGTCAGCCATTGCTTTATATTCTGGTTGAGAAGCTCGACAATATTTTGATTTTTATATTGGTCGTTGTGCTTTTTGGTCGCTTCTCGGGCATCAGGCGTACCGACTAACCCTGACAAGGGATATCGCACCGTCTCATAGCCTTTAGGTTTCGCATACCTATGATCCGTATCCCCTGCGCTCGGGAAATTCATGTCATCTGATAATGCCATGGGCAAGACAAACGAGCGCAGGGGATTTTTAATCTCTTTACCTGCCAGTTCGCCATTCTCTTTAGAATTGCTAAAGGTAAATTTCTCCTGGGTCAGAATGTCGGGAATGCCGTTTGCAAGTGACTCTGAACTCGTTTGATCCCAATATGGCATCATCACGCCTGAAACTTGACTTTGCAATGCCTTTTCTAGTTTAAAAACATAGACTCTGTGCCAGGTTGGGAACAAAACATTTCCATGATTGCAATACCCACCCCAATACAAGTAGGTGTTTGTCTGTGACAGATTATCAACCTGAGAGCGATAGATAAACGGCTCGCCGTGATAACCCGCCAGGCGAAAGAATGAATTGGGATTTTCTGGAGGGAGAGCTTTGATCCCTTTCCAAGCACGTATCAAGTTTTCGAGTGGTTTCTTGTTGCCTTTATCATAATCTTCTTGCAGTTCGCGTACCGACCGACGTACTTTTAGCTCTTTTGATATAGTCATGAGCGACTCCTTAATTTCGTAGTTCAAAAAATTTAATCATCTTGGAATTCACCCGATAATCAATACATCAACTTGTATTTCTTCAGACTGAGTTTAAAATTTAATTGATTGCTTTGTCTGTGAGAAAAAGTTAGATAATGTGTTGATTTGTTGTCTACGGTGGTGGTCGTTTGATTTCATCTCAAGTTCGAGCTCATAATTGGCTTCATTTTCCCTTCTATCGAGGTTAAAAGTTGTCTGTAGGAGCTTACATTGTCCTGGATGGAAACCAGATAGTCGCGAGTACCCATAAAGATCCCATTGTTCTTGCCGGTGCCGACGCTGCGGTTGAAGTAGATGCCGCCGTAATCGTGGCAGAACTCGTAGCCCCGGCCCAAGGGAATGCGCCAGATGACCCGGCCATTCCAAGAATCGATAGCGCTAATGTAATACATCGCACCTTGCGTGGCCGAGGTGTCGTCGCTCCAATCAGCGGTGTGGGCAAAAATAATGCCGCTCTCCCGAGCCAACATGGTCATGGCGAAGAAGGCATTTCGGTTATCCTCCCAGAGGATCTCCGAGGTAGCAACGTCCGTCTGCTCCCCCTCTTCTGAATCGCGGTCGGTGACCTTGAGCATGGCAAGGCCAGGCTCGTTTGTCACTAGCTGGGATATACCTTCGTTCGCCGTGTGGCCGAAGTTATTTTCTACCACTAAGCGGTTTTGGATGCCAATTAGGGATGCCTCGTCGCAGCTCCGCCTGTCGGGAAAGACCGGGGTCTGCTTCAAGAGGGTTCCGTCGTCGCGATTGTAGACCACCACATTCATCTGAGGGGTGGCGTTGTCAGTGATCGCGACGCATTTCGTTCCGTTTCCCGCCGTGAGAAGTGTCGGTGTCGTGCCAGAACCGATGTTTTTCTGTCCTGTCTTGAGCCAACCACAGTTTTCGTAGGACGACGAAAATATTTTGGTGATCTTCTGCTCCTTGACGCTGTAGCGGAGACCCCAACAGAGTCCTCCGGTGGTGGGGTCATATTTTGCTTCGTTGGTCACGACGTTGGTCACGAAGTAGGCTCCGTTTTTATCCACAGAGAAAGTGTTGTTGTTCCACTGTTTTTCCAGCGGGTATTTATCCATCAGGGTTGTCTTTGTCTTGGTACTGCCATTGCCATCGGGCACAATCTGCACAACGGCCATGTAGGCACAGGAGATCAGCTTCGGGGTATCGCTCGTATAATCGTACTCCCCGGCGAGCAAGCACCAGTAGAGGTTCGGGGTTTCCTTGTCCCACACCGGCATGACGGAATAGAGGCGGTTGTGCTCAATTTTGCCAGTGACCAACCTAACGATGTCGTCGCTAACCCAGTTCGGCTTAAGTTCCTCGAGCTCCCCATTATTGCCCCTCACATTGGAGGTCGGGAACGAGGCCAGAGTGTTGTTGAAGTGGATGGCGATTGTTTGGTCATTGTTGTCTTGGTAGAAGTAGCCTCCCCCGAACGTCTTCAAGTTGTAGTTGTTTGTTTTAGCTGCCGCCAGGATTTTACAGTTGGAATCGAAGACGATGAGGTTGAAGAACCCGTGTTTGTCTGCGGAGATGCCAATCATCTGGTTGTTTTTGTTGCACACCATGCATGGCGTGAAGCCGTATTCATTCTTCTGGAGGATAAGCTTAAGATTTTCTGTGGTCGGGCCGGTTAGGCTGACGGACTCGGAGCAGTAGCTGTCTTGGTGAGGGCTGCTCCAATTGTTCTCCCCGAGGTTAGGGTTCTGGGGAACAGAAAGGCCCGCGAAGATGTTCTTCGTGCTCACGGCAAGAGGGACTGTGAAGTATTGAACCATGTATTGGGGCTCGGGATTCATGACATTTTCTCCATAGTGTAGATTGGGACTTTGGACAAAATTTGACTTTCTGTCTTTATTCTCTACAATCTTAAGACGATTCTAGAGAGCTATTTCTGAATTTTTGGCAACTACTTAAATAATTAACCTAAGTTGCTAGTTATATAAAGATAGATTACAATTTAATTGATTGCTTTGTCTGTGTGAAAAAGTTAGATAAAGTTAGAAGTTATTTTGGTTGTGTTGCAAAAAGTTGTAAAGGAAAAAATAACCCTATGGTTATCTGATTTTTTAGACAGCTATCCCAAAGAGAGATTCGATGAAGTTTTTTTCTGGTTCTAACGGATTTTGTGGTCAAGTATTCTGAAGCGGTTTTCGACCATTCATCGAACTGGCAATGAGCAAATTGTGCAACCAGTTATCATGATAGCAAAAACCATTGA
>JAAUYA010195687.1_pt1 | contig 10778 bp, 2 predicted proteins | sample 7278161 | NCBI WGS metagenome assembly JAAUYA01 (sample SAMN14350120, study PRJNA611818) | marine sediment metagenome | isolation source: surface marine sediment (3m) | place: French Polynesia: Moorea | collected 2018-08
CCAGAATTTTGTAAGAAAGGGGTTTTTACCATTCATATGACCCAAAAAGTTATCTCCATAGGTCAAACCTTTTGGTCGTGTCGGGTGAAATAAATCTCTCCTGCGGCTGGGACTACATGTTGTTATCATGTAATTATGTAAATTTATATTTAAAATATTGCATTTCATATAAAGGGGAATTCCAGCCATAATGTATTTATCTCACCTTTTACATGTTTAAAAGGCGAACCCTCCAGCCAACTGTCAACAGGCGAACAGATGCCTCATTGCCACCGTTGGATCATGGAGCTCACGTTGCTATGAGAGGTATATTGACTGGGAAACCAGATCGCCTGGTACCCAGTCCTCAGAAATATCCAAATTCGCGCCAAAATGGCTCGAATTTAACACTAATGTATTTATCTCACCTTTTACATGTTTAAAAGGCGAACCCTCCAGCCAACTGTCAACAGGCGAACCCTCCAGTCTCTGACATTTAGCTAAAATTCACATGAAATTAGGAAGTACTGGACTATATGAGCTGGATAAAAACAATTTTGAATATTCATGGACTATTTTGGAAGTGTATTTTAGGACAGCCGATGGATCATCAGCCTGGAAATCTGTGTTGAAAAAACTTGAGTGAGGTTTTTGCACTGGATTACCATATTATCGCTCAATATAAAGGGACACGTTTTCAACAAAACTAGGACTTAAAACTCATTGGAATTTTAAGGATATTCACGTCAGTTAAGTCTAGACTCTATATACCACAATTTCCAACTGCTTGTGTAACATATGTAAAGATCAGGGGACTCTATATACGTGACAAAGGCTGCACAGCAGGGGGTAGAGTTTTGCGCCAAAATTAACTTTTTGTGAGGTGCGTCACGGAAGCAAGCATCTGTAACCGGGTACCTGTGAAACTGATGCATTCGTGATTTAACACAAGAGGACAGCACATTGGACATTGAACAGCTGATTTTGTGCTCATCATACACGGGCACCTGTCAGATAAAACCACCTGTCTGACAGCTGGAGTCTATGAATGACATTGTTGCTGTTCACGATCGTTCAACGACGCCTACCGTCCTTCTGATTTTGCGGGTCAGAATGACAGAAATGATCATCACTCAATGATGTCTAAAGCCAAGCCAATCCAATACAAGACTGTATCACTGATGGGGTCATAACACAGGGCCCTGCTCTACAACTGGTGATCATGAAGCCAGAGACTAGAAGGAATTCCCAGAAATCTAAATGTGCAGATTTCTATTCAGACCATGATCTAGATTCAGACGGGGTACCCTTAACAGACAAGGAGCCAACAGTCGGTAAACTTGTGGAAACCCTCAACCTGGATCAACCTGTTGCCAAGGGGAAGGATTATATTATAACTGAGAAATCCGGTTTCCACCAAATCCAGTTCCTCGGTCATGTGGCGGCCAAAAGAAGAAATAAGGTCAGAGATGACTGGATAAAGAGCAATTTGAAACTATCACTGGTGGATGGGTATGTTGATCACAAAGGGGATTTCATCAAGAACCATTTCGTTGTTGCCTGCAGTCTCTCCCCAGATACCGTTGTGGAAAATCTAAACAAAGTCTGTGGTCCCAAAAACATTCTTGTTACCTCTGACACTGCCAAATTAAAACAATGCCAAGTATCATCCAATGATGGTGCTTCTCTGGGTACTTTTAGTGTCTACAAGAAAGTTGATGGTTCAAAAATTATGGTTCAAGCCCAAGATGTCAAGATATCTGCAGCTTTAGAAATTATACCTCGCATACTGTCTGATGAAACCAGTACCTCCAAAATAGAATCTTCACTTCAGATCGGCAATGATGAAGGCTTGGGTGTTTATCCTGGCAACATTACCTCTGATGGTGCTTCTGGAGAGACAAACAGTGCCAAAGTAATTTCTCCGCCATCCAGCAATACCTCACCTTCTGATGGAAAGTTAGATGATCTCACTGAGCCTGCTTCTCCAACTGACAATATTGACAGAAAGTTAGATGATGAACACACAGAGACTGCTTCTCCTACTGATGAGATGGAGACCAAAGAAACATTTAAGACGGAGTCCAGTCAACCAGCTATGTCTTCAACAGACAATCCATATAACAATACTTCTGTTCCTGATTCCCCTAGGGCTTGCAACACAAATGTTGAAATCCCATCTAATCACAGCACTGATGTGAGCACACTTGACAAACCTGATGAAAGTGTTGACCCTCCTCCAATATCAGAGCAGTTGCCAGCTCCAGACATGAGCGATAATGAAGATGTGTGGCATGATGCTGATTCCGACCAACCCAATACCTCTGAAGCAGAACAAACAAAACGGAAGGGTTTCAGCACTCCAAAGCACAAGGTGAAGAAGAAGCGTAAATCTGGTAAAGTCAAGACGCCTGGTTCTCAATACAACTATGAAGGTCCAATTAAATTGCTGGAGAGTGCAGTATTGAAGCTACAGCTCAAGGATGAACAGAAGTCTTCAGAAAATGAAAAGCAAGATAAAGCCAGTCAGATGGAGGCACGACTACTTGATGCCATTGATAAGAAGTTAAGTTCTACCAGTGACTTGGAAACTAGAATTCTTCAGGCTATAGAAGACAAGCTGAGCTATGGTATGGAGTCCAGACTTTTGAATGTCATTGATGAGAAAATCAAGGAGTCCATTGAAGAGAAGATTGCCCTAATGAATGACCAGGTCAACCGTGCATCTGATGATATACGTACAGAGTTATCAGGAAAGCTCACAAGAGGGTTGAATGAAGTGAACATTGAGCTACGTAGGATTACTAACATCATCTCTTCAGAAAGCCTCAGAAAGCAAAGCCCTAGTGAATTTGACCCCCTCCGGTCAAGAGTCTTTAATATTGAAAATAAGGTTAATGTGTTGGTTGACACTTTAAAAGCTCTTCTCAGACTTAATGAGTTAAATGGTGCAGCAGAAAATATGAATGTCCCAGTGACTCAGAAACATGTGAGTGTAGGTACTGATACAGTGAATGATGGATTTCTGCTAGCTATGACCCAGACTACTGAATCACATGCTAATGACAATACCTCCAAAACAGCACACATATTCCTCCCGGGCAACATTTCAAAAACTGCAGAGAATCACAATGAAATTCCCACTTCAGAGAACCTCTCTCACACCTCTACTCATTCCAATAGTCACTCAAGCCAACAAACAAACCGCACTGAAGCTGGTTCCACTAGTGCCTCCGAGACTCCCACATCTGCACACATTGGAGATGATGATGAGACAGCTAGTGTTCACAGTTTACAGAACGAAAACCTAAAAAACAGGCAGGATGCGAGTATGATGGCTTCGTCTCCGGAACAAGAGACGGAAAGTATCCTTGATCCCAGTCTGGTAGTCCACAGTGAGAAAGTGATCTATGGTGGAAGCGCATTCCAGGCACATCTATACACATGCCAAGAGAGCGACATTTCACAGATACATGAAGAAATAGCTGCTTCATTTGGGAAAGAAGCCCGTCATAACATACTGCTGTACAATGGAGAAGAGATGCTGGCTGACAACGATGGGGAGCATAATGCCGACAGTAAACTTGCAGAACTCTTCCTAAGCCGATCAAAGAAAGAAGATCTGGTAATTATCACCAGATGGTATGATGGCAAACACATAGGCCCAGTTCGGTGGAGGATCATGAAAAATGTTATGAGGGAAGTGTTAGAAAAACGTGATGCCCCTAAGGCTGGAACCCCCCAATCGGCAGCTGGGCTTCACAAGGTGCAGCTACCAAACAAAGGAGCTGGAATACACAAAGTACAAATTCCAGAAAGAAGGGATGCTCAAAGACTCGATGATAATAGATCAAGTCTTCTTCTCCTCGCAGACTCCACCGTGGATAAACAGAAGTCAACAAAAGGGACTTTGGTCTCGAATTATAGAGCTCCTACACTTAGACATTGTATCACAGCTGTATCATACCCAAAGCTTCCCAGGAATCAGATTGTCACAGGTGTAGGTGCCAATGATGTGGATAAGCTCAGTGTATCTGAATTTAAAGAACAACTGGGTGAATTTGGAGACAAATTGCATGAAAACTACCCATCTACCAGAGTGTATATGATGGCAATCCCTCCTGGTACAGATGAGGATCGTAACATAGTAGTATGTCAGTTCAATAAAGCTATGGAGGTCTTCTGCAGAGAACACAGGTTTACATTCCTGGATACATATCTGATGTTGGAGTATAAATGTGCAGACCGTAAGCATCCCAATGAAGATGGCAGACTACTCATCACAAAAGTAATTTCATCATGCATTCAGGGGAATGCATTAGGCATGATTAAGAAACTCACTGATGATGAACTTAGGAGTCGTCAGACTTCTTATGCTGATGCACTTAGGTCTGGTCCAGGATCAAACAACCAACATATAGAAACGATTATAACTCAGGGTATCAGTCAAGATGCTAGAAGGAGCCATACTTCCTCCAATACTCAAGCCCAGAAAACCCAGACTCTTTCTTCACAGATGTATGGAAGTCCTGCTAGTTCATACCCACCCCAAACTCAGCAGCAAATACCTGCTCATTCATACCCACCCCAACCCCAGCAGCAAGTACCTCCTCATATCCCTCTCAGACAACATAATCAGAATCAGACTGCTACACAAGTAGTGAACTCTACTCAAGCCTCGTTGCATCATCAACCTCAATCTCAGACTCCTGGAGGTTTTGAAGGAACATTCCAACCTCAGGCGGTACCAATGCACTACAATAATACCCATAAAGCCCATATGGTTTATGGTGGTATGCAACAATTTCACGTGCCCACTCATGCCCCTCTTCACGTGTTACCACCCACAAATGAGCAACTTTGGAATTCACCTGATTATCACGGTCATTGGGAAAATGATTATTTGGATTAATTAGCCATAGTGTGTGTGCGCTTTTTAACTTGTTATATTGGATGGCAGTGCTTAAGTGATTTCCAGTTATCACAAGACAAGACACAAACTATTTGATAAATACACAAACAGTCAGTTATATTTTCACAGGGTAATCTTTATGTGTGAACACGGACTTGATCCATTGATCACAGTGTTTTATTGGACTTGCATTTATCATAAGTCATAGACCACTGGTACATAGTTACCAAATTTTATTATATTATATTACATTCACAGATTTTTGCTCATTGTTGACAGGACTAAAACATGTGTTTCACAAAAAGTGTCGGAAGGGTTCAAAACTTCCCTGGTAGAAATGTTAAAAACCTGTCAAACCATAATACATTCTCTATTGCCACCTGGAACATACATGGCCTGGGTGACAAACTGGAAGACCCTTATGTAAATAGATTTTTGGACAACCATGATATAGTGATTTTGACAGAGACGTGGCTTGAAAAAGAAGTTGACGTACAAGGTTTCATCCCGTTCTCAAAAATCAGGCCAAAAACAAATGACTCCTGGAGACATTCGGGTGGAATTACTGTGCTAAGGAAACCCTTTCTGAAAAACTATACCAAAATTGTAGAATATGACAACCCGTTTTTTGTTTGGATTAAATGTGTCAAAGAATTCTTTGGTTGGGAGTCTGATAGATATATTTGCGCGTCATACATCCCCCCTTCCAACTCAGTTGAACATAAATCAGTCCATGATGATGCTTTCTCAATATTGGACAAACAACTTATTAAATATATGGCCCTAGGTGAAGTGATCTTACTTGGGGATTTCAACTCCCGAACTGGTACTGACCCAGATTTTATACATGATGATCACATAGGAAATAAACATATTTTTTCCGATGCCAATGAAGCTGACTACGAATCTGATTCTATCAATGTAAAGAGAAACTCTAAAGATCAGAAAGTCGACAACTTTGGCAGAAAACTTCTTGAACTATGTAACCAGCATAGAATACGTATTCTCAATGGTAGGACTCTTGGGGACTCTTCCGGATCTATGACTTATTATGGCCCCAATGGTAGTTCTGTTATAGACTACTGTATTGTAGCAGAGTCAATTTATCCATATGTAAACAGTTGTGTTATTGGCCATGCAAATCCAATTTCTGATCATGCTTACATCTCTGTTAAACTTCAAGTGAAGCACGTAGATAGAAATGTTAGTTTCATACAAAGTGATATGTCTAAAGTCTCTGAAAGGTTTAAGTGGGATAAAGGCTCCTTTATCAAAGGCCTCAAACACCCAAAAGTGTTACAAGATGTCACAACAATTATCAATGATGAGTCTCCGGTTGATATGGATCATGTTAACAAAACAAATACCAGTATATGTGATATAATCATGTCTGTTGCTAAAATGTCCCTTAAAAGACAGAAACCCCGCTCAGTTAAACAAAAACGTAAACCCTGGTTTAACGACAATATTTCTAGACTCAGAAAGGAAGTGCTAGCTTTAGGCAAACGTCTCAAACAGTTTCCAAAAGATCCCATTATCAAGAATACCTTCACTAACGTCAGAAAATCTTACAAAAAGGTTGTCAAGTCTGCCAAGCTACACTGTAAAAGGCTGATTATGTCTAAACTTGATGACATTGAGAGCAAAAATCCCGGGGAGTTCTGGAAACTGATTAAAAAGATTAAGGGACACAAGGCATCCGGCAACCCTATAGATCCTGATGTCTGGCTTGATTATTTCAGCAATCTATTTAAATGTCATCAGAACAGTACTAACAAAACTATTAAGACCAAAATAGATTCATTCATGGTAGCTCTTAAAGAAGGTCGACTACGTAAACTACAGCCAGACCTAGATGAAGTAATACATATTTCTGAAATTAAAAAAGCTGTTAAGAACCTAAAATACAATAAAGCAGTAGGCTTAGATGAATTATCAAATGAAATGATTAAGTGCTCTATAGATGTGTATGCTAATCTTTTTACTAGATTCTTCAATTCTATTCTCTCCATAGAGACAGTACCAGAATCCTGGGGTCATGGATATATTGTGCCTTTATTTAAATCTGGTTCTGTGTTAGAGCCAAACAACTATAGGGGCATAACTATTTCTTCGTGTTTATCAAAAGTATTTATATCTATTATGCATGATAGATTGTTTACATTTCTTGAGGATAACAGTATAATGTGCAGGGAACAGATAGGTTTCAAGAAAAAAGCAAGAACCTCAGATCATTTGTTTGTTCTAAAATCTATAGTCGATAAACTGAAAAGGTCTAAAAAGAAATTATATGCATGCTTTGTTGACCTAAAAAAGGCTTTCGATACTATTTGGAGAGAAGCCTTGTTCTACAAACTGTTTCAAGTAGGAATTAGTTGCAAATTCATTAAGTTAGTTCATAGTTTGTATGCAAGTACGCAATCTTGTGTTAGACATAATGGTTACTACACTAGTTTCTTTGCCCCACAAATTGGTACTAGACAAGGGTGTATTCTTAGCCCAACATTGTTCAATTTGTATCTCAATGACCTTCCTAAAACCCTGTCTGATAGCGAATTACCTCTTTATCCTGTGCAGATCTGGAATATCAAAGTCAGTCTTTTAATGTATGCAGATGACATGGTTCTTTTAAGCACCTCTGCAACAGGGTTACAAAATGCATTGAATGTCTTATCATTATACCTTGATAAATGGAACTTGACTGTAAATACAAAAAAATCTAACGTAATGGTTTTCAATTCACGAAGTCTTAAAGAAACATTCAAGTACAAATCTGATGTTTTAGATAATGTCAGTGAGTACACATATCTTGGCATATTATTGCACAAATCTGGCTTGTTCACATCTGCACAAAAAAGACTGAGCTTTAAAGCTGGAAAAGCACTGTGCTCCCTCTTGTCAAATTTTAATAATCGATCGGGCGCATCACCAGTAGCTCTGTTGAAATTATTTGATTCAATGATAAAACCGATTCTTATGTATGGTAGTGAGGTCTGGGGTCTGTACATCCCGACTCTCCTGAAAAAAGATAACCTCATCGATTGTCTATCCAATGACAATTTTACCTTTGAGAAAATACATTTAAAAGCCCTGAAGCACTCACTCGGTGTGAGTAAGGGAGCCACTAACATTGCTTGCATTTTAGAAACTGGTAGATACCCAATCCTAATCGATATTATTGCACAATGTGTTAAATACATATTGCGTCTATTTACACTCCCGGCTGACTCATTACTAGGCTTAGCATCCATGGAACACATCATAGCAATCCAAAACAGTCAGTCTACTCCTTTTTTGGTTTGTTCTAAGTTATTCAGAGAAGCTGGGCTAAATTTACATGATGTTGATAAGGACAAATTGTCCTTGCATAAAATTAATTCCATCAGTCATAAAATTAGAAAATCCTTCATAACCTTATTTAATACGCATGCAATTCAAAAGATTAAGACAATCCCTAAGCTTGAATTTTACTCCACAATCAAGAACTCCAGTAGAATGGAACCATATCTTAATTGGATAAATAACCCTAAGTTTAGGTCTGTGTTAACCAGATTTCGCATCTCCAATCACTACTTCCCTGTTGAGTCCTTGAGATGCACAGACCTCATAAGAAATCAAAGGCTCTGTTTATTATGTGATGCTATTGAACCCGGTGGGTTATTGCATTGCATTTTTATGTGTCCTGCAGTTAAGAAAATTATTGCTCAACTCCATAAGAAACTTGTTTGCCTCTCGCCACAAGTCACTTCGCTGAACCAAGTAGACATATTAAAATATTTGCTATCTTGTAATGACAAAGATATTACCCTGCTTTGCATGAAGCCTTTTTCTGATATTGATAGGTTACACAGGGAAAGATATGATGTACTTAAACCCCTTATAGTTAGTAAAATAAAGGGTAACATTGCAGGCCTGTCAACAAGGGGTGTCTCAACCGTCCAGTTTATTTCCAGCATTAAAACCATTAATTCCTTGTGTAACTAATCATTTTCTACTCAATTGTATATAATGATGATTCACAATACAGTTAGCATTGTGTTATTGTATTAACCCCCTTTCATTATATCACATATACTGTTGGTGCTGAAATTGTACTTTGGTGAATCTCTTTGAGTTTGTTGCAGTTTTTTTTTGTAGTATTATCATCTTTTATTTAGTATAACCTAAGCACTACTGATCATTGTGGTATTGGTTGATGATAATAAAGTATTCAAGTATTCAAGTATTCTATTGGTATTCATTTCATTGGGTACCCCTGCAGTGGGGTCCCTACATTGTATAAGTTAGTGGCACTCCCAGTTAAATTAACCCCGCCCTTTAGGTAGTCTCCTCCGACTCTCCTGGGTGTGCAACTTATGTATATACTTTAACTTTTAATTTTTTAATAAAACAATTTCTGTATTGTCAATTAATTATTGTGTATTCACCTCATCTCATATCACATTGGGTAGGGTATCCAAGCCAGGTGCAAATGATCACTTCTTCAATCAAAATCCAATCGACCGCGTCGGCGCGATTATTCGACACACAGACAAACATCTTGAACTGATATGACTCTTTTCTGCGCTCGGCTTTGCCGAGCCCCTAATATTGACCGCTGCGCCCCCGAAATTTGACCTTGACCCGTAACCTTGACCCCGACCTTTGACCTTGACCTTAAAGTGAGGTAATAGCGAGGTCAAAACACGGCATTTGACCTTGACCTTTGACCTACGATCCCAGCCTAGCCAAGGTCAAGGTCGACCCCCACACCAAAAATCAAGGTCAAAGGTCAAACGATTCAGTCGTGAGAGCGTTGACTGACAGACAGACAAAGGGACGCTACCAAGTACATTGTCTCTCAGCTTGGTGGTCGATAATAAAAGCCCATGACAGGTGGAGGTAATCCCAGAGGGCCCTGCTTGTCTGTACTACGACAATATTCAAATTTGAATAAAAAAACACTTACATTTTGATTAATGAGTAAGATAGCGATATCACTTCTTTGTGTGAACGTTTTGAATCCTTCTTCTATTTCACTAACGCTGGTGTCTGCAAGGTAATGTAATTGTAAATGGGACAATGGAGTGTGATGCAATTATTGTCAGACCAAACCTGCTCATCCTACTTTTGGTATGACATTATAACTAAAATCAAGAAGGTCGTAAATATGCGTTTTTGAGGCACACAAAATAGGGTACACTACCAATCCCACTGGGTGTCCAGTGCCCATGAAGGCTCGAGTGATCGTTCAATGTCTCCCCAACATGCAATGGTTACTCAGAGTCAGAGGAACTTGAGAGTCACAGATTTAACACTCGGTGGGATTGGTGGTGTATAGTGGAGCAAGGTATAGATTTTCTAATGAAGCAAGTTGAGCCCACCTGCCAATATCATGATCTATAGGCTGACCTTGACCCACTTGCCCTTTGACCTTGACCCAGGTTCTTAACCTAATTTTTTTCTTGTGGCAAAATTTCAGACTCCTACCTATAATACTTTCCGAGGTATGATTTTTTTCTAGTCTGATTTTACTTCATTGAACAAGTTGACTAGGAAAAATATTTTTAGAGTGTAGCCAGTATTTTTCTAGAGTGCATCATAAGGTGTTCTGTACTGTGGCAAAGTTTCAGACTCCTACCTACAATACTTTTCGAGATGTGATTTTTTTTCTAGCCTGATTTTTGGTCCAGTACAGGCAGAAAGCGATGCATATAAAATCCTTTAAAAAGTAAGTTAAGTTTACTCACTTTTATCTACAACGAGGAAGTTGGGATTTCTATGTTTATTGAGTTCTCCGATCCCACCGAGCAGGAAGCCAGTACACGTGTCCTGAAACAACAAGATTTAATTAAGGTCTAAATAAAAAAAAATTGTGTTTCGTGTAACTTTATGAACATTTCCAGGG
>JAAUYA010315092.1_pt1 | contig 10775 bp, 9 predicted proteins | sample 7278161 | NCBI WGS metagenome assembly JAAUYA01 (sample SAMN14350120, study PRJNA611818) | marine sediment metagenome | isolation source: surface marine sediment (3m) | place: French Polynesia: Moorea | collected 2018-08
CAGAGTATCTCATCTTTTTAGAGATTAACGTCTTTAATTCCTGACTATATCTGATTTTAACCCACTTGTCGCCCCCCCAGCTAAATCTAGAGAACTAATTTCGGCTAAATCTCCTCGTTGACTATTGGATAAACGGACTCTCACCGGTAACTCTTCAGTAGATTCTAAAATTGAACCTCCTGTGATACCTTCTAAAGTAGTATCTAACTGTTGCGCAATAGTAGTATTGTCTAATCCTGTGAGGCGAGCTTGCTCTTCATCTACTTGTAAACCTAACTTAGAGAGATTATCACTGAGACTATCGCGGGTATGAGTGACGTGGGCAACTTGAATCAATTCTCCCCTTAATTGTTGAGCTAATTTCCTCAGTTGATCGAGATTAGAGCCATAGATGCGCACTTCTACAGGTGCATCAACAGGTGGTCCTTGTTCCAATTGTCGCACTAAAACTCTCGCTTCAGGATAGTTATGATCTAATTCTGCTTGTAAAGTAGGTATTAGAGAACGAGCAACAGCAGGAGAGGTAGCCTGAACTAAAGCTTGAGCATAATTAGACTCATTTTTGCGATCTTCAATTAAGTTATAGTAAAATTTGGGTGCGCTGCGACCGATGAACCAATAAACTGTTTCTACATCATCATGAGCAAGTATAATGTCTTCTACTTGATTGGCGATCGCGCGAGTTTGCTTTAAAGAACTAGATGAAGGTAATTCTAATTCAATTTGAAATTGATCTCGATCTGCTGGGGGAAAAAATTGTTCTTCTAGATTAGCAGCTTGGACAAAACCAGTAATGGGTAAAATCAGAGCTAGACAAATTCCGATGAGAGGAGTAGTTAAAATTCGTTTCAAACTCCAACGATACTTACGTTTTAACCAAGGTAAAGAAAAACCCCTCCGAAAAGTTCTCCTAAAAAAAGATCTTGGTTCTGATTGTCTATTATTAGTTACTTTGAATAACCTTGCTGTTAAAGCAGGAATGATGGTTAAAGAAAGCAACAGAGAAGACAACAAAGCTATAATCACATTAACCCCGATCGCACCGACAAATTCTCCTGTAGGTCCAGATAAAAGGGCGATGGGTAGGAAAGCTAAAACTGTAGTCAGGGTGGAAGCAAGTAGAGGAATACGCAAGTAAGCGACACTTTTTTTGATGGCTACTGTCGCTTTTAGTCCTTCTCTAAGACGGTTTTGCACTTCATCTACCACCACAATGGCATTATCAATTAACAAACCCAGTGCGACAATTAACCCGGTAATGGACATTTGATGTAGGGGTATGTGCAATAGTTTCATGGAGCCAAACACCATCAACCCCGATAGAGGTAGAGCTAAACCGACGATAATGGCAGATTGCCAACCCATCATCAACAAAGTTACGCTAAACACCAGCAATGCCCCTAACAACAAGTTAAAGATTAAATTATTGAGTCGAGTTTCTACATAGCGACTTTGGTCGAAAATGATTTCGACACCCACACCACGGGGTAATTCAGAGCGGAATTTATCGATGGTTTGATAGGCTGTCTTTGCCCATAAATCCAATCTTTGGCTCGATCTGACTATTACCGTCAGGGCGATCGCCTCTTTACCATTGACAATGGCGATATCAGAGGGAGGTTGTTTAATTTCTTTCTTAACTACCGCAATATCTCCTAAACGGGTAAATTGCCCTTGAGAACCATCGGTAATGGGAATGCTGCGTACTCTATCTAGGGAATCTAGTTCACTGTCAACTTCAATTAACAGATCGTTACTATTGCTTCTAAATTGACCTGAGGCTACTTTAGCATCACTTTGTTGAATTTGTTCTGCCAACTGTTGCGCACTTAACCCTAAACTAGCCAAATCTGTAGGGTTAACTTCAACGACGATTTCTTCTTCTGGTTCGCCTCTGAGTTCAACTTCTTCCGTACCGGATATAGTTCTTAATCGATCCTCTAATAACTTAGCACGACGGCGAAGAATAGCATGATTAGTCTGTCGATCCTGCTCCCAAGTTAATGCCACAATCATCGCATAAGCTTTGAGCTTAAATTCTTCAAACTCTGGTTTTGTGGTATCTTGGGGTAATTCAGGGATAGCATCATCTAGTTTATCTCGAACCCGCGACCAAACTGGTTCAACTAGTTTAACTTCATTTCTCAGTTCAATAGTAATCAGAGACATTCCCGCCCTCGATGTAGATTCTAAGACTTTTATTTCCTCAATTTCTTGCAGTTGATCTTCAATTTTTTCTGTTACTAAAGACTCTACTCTTTGAGCATTTGCTCCGGGAAAAAAGGTAGTAACGGTTGCTACCCGTGGAGTTAATTCTGGATCTTCGATTCTTGGTAGCATTTGGAAAGAAGATAAACCCCAGAATATAATCAGAATTATGGTTAAAATTAAGAGGCGAATATTGCGGTAGAACATACTTTGTTGATGGTTGATTGTTAAGTGTTGATTGTTCATTGAACAAAACCAAGTAACTCTATCTAGTGGTAAAGGGCGTAAATGAAACGGAAGTTTAGAATTCTTGTAAGTATTGAAAAATAAGGATTTTTCATTCTACATTCTGCATTCTTAATTCTGCATTCCACCACTAGCCAAAACCTATCCCCATTGAATACTTCTAAAAGAGAGTGGGAGAAAAGGAGACAGGGAAATAAGAGAGAAGGATGCTTTATCCTATTCAACAACCTCTAAAAATGTCATCTCATCACCCCACATGTCTTGCTTTATTCAGAGTTTTCTACCCATAAAAATTACTACTTCACTCGGCGTTGAAGTACTGACGCGATACCCACCGCGCCGAAGGCGAGTAAACCCAGTCCAGAAGAAGATTCCGGAGTAGATGCGGCTGGAAAAACTGCGAATTGGACATTTTCACATTGACCCTCATTAGGATCGCCAGGACGACAACCACCATTAAACTCAGTAATTTGTTCTGTCTCCATGCCAGGAATCACTGCTCCATGGGTACGGATAACAGGATGAATCTCGGCACCTAAAGCATCATCTAACCCATTACCCCTTAGTACCTGATCGAAACCTGTGGGAAGCTCACCTTCGTTAAGTTGGGCACTAAAACTAAAGTTTCCTACCTGATTTGTGGGTACAATGTCCCCCGTCGCATAGAAACTAGAGCCATTAACTTCTGGAATACTCAAATCCGGGCCATCGCACTCATCTACGCAGAATTCGGGATTATTGAAAATAACCCACCAAACTGTATAAGCATCTCCCGGTTCGAGTGTTGTTTCCAGATCCAAAAAAACACTGTCTTGCATCCTATTCAAGGTTGCTGATGCGCCCTCTATGGGGGCACCAGAATTAGAATCAAAAACTTGGCTATTTTGTATCACCGCTGCATGAGCAGGAGTTGACAAGGAAAATATACTTACTCCAAGGACATAAATTAATTTTTTCATCAATTAAACCTCGAATTTCAGAATCAGATTAAATACATTTATGATTAGTATATATTCATGCTTATAATCAATCAATTGTTTTTGGCATCAATTTATATTAAGTAAAGCAGTTTGTTATTGTTTTAGATGTACCGCTACGCGGAAGTCAAAACTCAAAACTCAAAAGTATGATTCAGTAAGGGTTTCCCTTGTTTTGAATGGTAAAAGGACTTACGCCGTCGTGTACTAGTATTTGTGGTTACGAAACCAAGTAACTTCATCTTGTAGGGTTTGCTCAAAAGGACGAAAAGTTACGTCTAATTCTTGAATAGCTTTATTAGATGAAACTTTAGTCCAGTAATGGAGAGTTTGGATTCCTTGACGAGAAAGTAAAACCGGTTTTCCCGTTATTTTGCCGTAAGTTTCTGCGAGGAATGCTACTAACATTAAAAACTGGTGAGGTATATGTATTTTCGGCATAGGAATATCTGTGATTTTGGCTAAAAGACTAAATACATTTTCCATAGTCATTGGAGTTCCACCTACTATGTAACGCTCTCCAGTTTGACCTTTTTCTACTGCATTAATCATTGCTTGTGCTACATCACGAGGATCGACTATAGTGGCACCTCCATCGAGAATTACGGGTAATTTTTGTGCCATAAAATCTAATACTAACTGTCCACTAGTGGTAGGAGCAAAATCTCCTGGACCAAACATCCAACCAGGGAGAATTAATACTACTGAAAGTTGATGTTTTTCGAGGAATTTATCAATAGCTTCTTCTGCTAAAACCTTGCTTTTAAAATAGAGATTACTATAACGATATTCATCAGGAGGGGTGGTTTCATCACTGAGTTCTCCATGAGCTTTTTTACCAATTACTCCACCGGAGCTAACATAAATTACTTTTTTAATTCCTTTTTTTTCTGCCGCTTCTAAAAGCCTAATTGTTCCGTTAATATTGATATTTTCTAATTTTTGCCAATGGTTGCCAGGTTGATAGTATTCTCGAAAATAGGCGGCACAATGAAATAAAATATCACAATCTGTTAATTGCTCAGCAAAGCCATGAACATTAGTCATATCTCCTTTTACTAAAGTGATATTGAGATTGCCAAAAATTTTTACAGCTTTTTCTGAGGAGCGAACTAAAGCTTTTACTTGATAGCCTTGTTCTAGTAATAAGCGAACTAAATTATTACCTAATAATCCTGTACTTCCGGTGACAAATGCTCTCATAATTTTTCTAGTGAAATTTTTACCAATAATTTAGGACGAATGTCAACCGCTTCGCGGAAGTCAAAAGTCAATCTACAATCTACAATCTACAATCTACAATCTCATGACCGACTGCCCGGGAACGATTCGATGAGTTCCATTGACGATCGCCTTTTCTCCTGCTTGCAATGTACCTCTGACTAAAACGCGATCGCCTTGGGTATGCAACACCTCTAGATCCCGTGCTTCAATGTTGCCCATATTGCCCGGGGAGTTTCCTGACTCTACCAAGACATAACATGACCATAATCCTCGCTCTCCCTTAATTAAAGCGGTTGTAGGCAGCCAAAAACCGAAGGTAGCAATATTTTGAGTCAGATTTAAACGAGCGATCGCACCTGGGGCAACCTGATAAGCAGCACTCTGGTTCAGGGTTAACACTACTGTTTGAGTGCGAGTAGCCCGATCTACTTCTGGGAGAATAGAAGTAACCTTAGCTTGATACTTGCTTTTGCCAATGGTAACCGTTTGTTGACTCCCTATTTTCAGTGGAGCAACCATGGCTACAGGTACCCCGATACGCACTTCTGGTTTACCGTTTTCAACTAAACGGATAACTGGCTCTCCAGCAGCAATAACAGTACCTTCATCTAGATGACGTTTCGCCACAGTACCACTAAAGGGAGCTTTGATGGTACTCTTGGCTAAATTAATATTGATATCTGCAAGAGCGGCTTCTAACTGCTTAACTACTGCTTGCTGGGCTTTGATTTTTTCTGGGCGGGTACCAGTTAATAGCTCATCGAGGCGACTTTGAGCTTCTTCTAACTGTGCCGATAAAGCTCTACTATTATAGGAAAATTCATCTAATTGTTCGAGGGAAATAGCCCCTTCTTGATAGAGATACTCTCGTCTAGTTTTTTTGGCTTCCAAAAGAGCTAACTGTTGTTCTAAATTTTTAATCGTTGCCCGAGCCGCATTAATTTTCTCGATTCTTGGACCTCGTTTTAACTCCTCTAAAAACGCTTCTGCTTCAGCTTTTTGAGCAATTAACTTCAATTTTTGGGTGGCTAAATTACTGGTATCAAGTTGGGCTATGGGTGTTTGGCTAGAAAGGCGATCGCCTTCATCTACTAACAACCTCACTACTTTACCAGAGCGTTCAAAACTTAACTCACTACCCCGCATAGCCGCCACTTCCCCAGTATAAGTTCGTTGGACTTGATAAGATTTAACTGGTTGCAGTTGTGTCGTTTTCACTTTTAATAGCTTTCCGGTAGCAACATTGCTGCTAAGAGTAGATCTCGGTGTTGCTTGCTCTGAAATAGGAAAGTTATTTCCGGCGATAAACCCCACTAACATTAAACTTATACCGTAGCCTATCACTATACTCGGTTTGAAAGAAATACCGCTTTTTTCTGGTTTAAAGGGAATGACACTTGAATCAATTAATTCTTTAGTCATGGCTATCACCACAATGTGCTTTTTTATACCAAACAAATTTATATTCAATTTGTTGAATACACAAATAATGGTATATTGTATTTATTGAATATGTCAACCCCAAATTGGTAATGATTAAATTTTCATGGCATTAGCACATACGATTTTAAATACTTTGGCAGATAGCCCCCATACAGGGTATGATCTTTGGAAAGAATTTGATGAATCGGTGAGTTGTTTCTGGAGAGCAACTCAACAGCAGATTTATCGAGAGTTAACTAAAATGGAGACTCGAGGTTTAGTCAGTTGTGAGATTATTCCTCAAGAAGGACGTCCAGCCAAAAAGGTTTACTCGCTCACCGCAGCAGGGATGGAGGAGTTAATGGCTTGGATGGAAGAACCATCAACTCCTACTGTTATTAGAGAAGATCTTTTAGTCAAAGTGAGGGGAGGATATTTAGTTAAACCACAAATAATTATCAAAGAATTAGAGCATCGCCAACAGATTCATGCTCAACAATTAGCCTATTATCAGGAAAAAGAACAAAAATTTTTGGCTGAAGGGGAAATTTTATCCCCAGCCGATAAATGTCTTTACCTTACTTTACGTCGGGGAATTCGCTATGAACAAGAATGGATCGAATGGTGTGAGGAAGCACTTTTAGTTTTCAAGGAAAAGCTGATGGTTGATGGTTGATTGGTTGTACCGGTTGTACCTCACCAGGAGTGAAAATTGCGATATGATTTAGCTAATTTATGAGTTATCAAGAGAATTTCATCGATAAACTAATTCTATTTAACTTTTCATTTACTTCTAAAACTCGTACTTTTACCACCTGTCCCACTTTTACTACTTCATTGGGCGCACTTACAAACCTGTCAGCTAATTGGGAGATATGTACCAATCCATCTTGATGTACGCCCACATCAACAAATGCTCCAAAATTAACCACATTGGTGACAATTCCTTCTAACTCCATTCCCTCTTTTAAATCACTAATTGCTGTTACTCCTTCGGTAAAAGTTGCATACTTGAATTCTGCGCGAGGATCTCTACCTGGTTTTTCTAACTCACTAACTATATCCTGCAAAGTAGGCAAACCGATACTCTCAGTGACATATTCCCTTAAATCAAGGCTTTGAAGACGAGAACTTATTTGGTCAATTTGGCACAAAGGAATATTTAAAGAAGAAGATATAGCTTCTACCACCCCGTAACTTTCAGGGTGCACAGCAGTATTATCGAGGGGATTTTCTCCATCACGAATACGCAAAAAACCTGCTGCTAACTCAAATGTTTTTGCTCCTAGCTTCTTGATTTTGAGCAATTCCTTTCTACTTTTAAATGCTCCTTTTTCCTGGCGATAATCAACAATATTATTGGCGATAGTTTGATTAATTCCCGAAACAAACATCAACAACTCTTTTGATGCTGTATTTAAATCTACGCCTACATAATTAACACAACTTTCTACAGTTTCTTCTAACTTTTTCTTCAGCAATTTTTGGTCAACATCATGTTGATATTGCCCCACACCAATAGACTTAGGCTCTATTTTAACTAACTCAGCTAAGGGATCTTGTAAACGTCTGCCAATACTAATAGCACCTCTAACAGTTACATCCAAATCCGGAAACTCAGCAATAGCCACTTTACTAGCTGAATAAATAGAAGCACCCGACTCATTGACGATGACTTTAATCGGTTTTGTTTCTATATTTGTCAAAACCTCAGTAATAAAGTGATCTGTTTCCCGTGAAGCTGTACCATTGCCAATGGCGATTAACTCAATTTGATACTTGAGGAGCAGCTTTTTAATTGTCTCAGCCGCAACAGCACTTTTTTGACTCCCTGTGTGCGGAAAAATGGTCTGATACTCTAAAAAGTCTCCAGTTTCTGAGAGAATAGCTACCTTACAACCATTACGAAAACCCGGATCAATTGCTAAAGTAGGTTTCATTCCCGCAGGGGGAGATAGTAACAACTCCCGCAAGTTGGCTTCAAAAGTTTTAATTGACTCAAGATCCGCCCAGGCTTTTTTCTCTGAACGTACTTCCCTGATGACAGCCGGTTTAAGTAGACGGTTAAAACTATCTTTAACCATTGCTTGATAAAATTCTCGCACGGCATTAATTTTAGTCTTAATTAGCTTTGATTCCAGGTAATTCAGTACCTTTGATTCATCAAAAGCAAGATCGATAACTAAGATTTTTTCCGCTTCCCCTCGAAATAAAGCGAGAATATTATGAGGTGCAATTTTAGTAAGTTTGCTTTGAAAATTACGGTACATTTCAAACTTGGTGCTACCTTCAGGATAATTATCTTTAATGCGGGAAACAAATGCTCCATTTTTCAAGCAAAATTCCCGTAAATATGCCCTTAACTCTGCTCTTTCAGCTACTTCTTCTGCGAGAATGTCAGCCGCACCACTAAGAGCATCTTCTGGGCTAGTTACTTCTTCAGAAAGATATTTTTCTGCTTCTTTTTCTAGGGATAAAGACTTTGCTTGAGGATGGTTAAGAGTTTTAATAAATTCTGCTAGGGGGCTTAAACCTTTTTCCTTAGCAGCAGTTGCACGGGTGCGTCTTTTCGGTTTAAAGGGTAAATAGAGGTCTTCAAGTTCATTTTTTTACAGACAAGTAGTTATTTTAGCTCTTAGTTCATCGCTGAGTTGATCTTGGGAGGCGATCGCTTCTAAAATAAACTGTTTACGATTTTCTAACTCTTCTAAATAAGTAAAACGCTCCTGAATATTTCTCAATTCAATTTCATTTAAGGAGCCAGTACGCTCTTTGCGATAACGGGCAATAAAAGGAATAGTAGCCCCTTCGGTCAATAATTCTAAAGCACCCTTAACACTTTGAATCCTAAGAGATAGTTCATTTGCAATAACTTGAGGAATATTTAGCATTAAATTAAGAGGAATAATTATCTTGGGATCAAGTTTTGGTAATTGATAATTCTTCAATTATACTCTTGATTTTTTCTGACTCATCTGAATCGAAATTTTCGGGTCCCTCGCAGGATTGGGTTTGATTCTAGGGGGCCGGTCCACTACTACGAAGTCTGTACATTTCAGCCGATGAGCGAGGACGATCAGGGGGCTAAAACGTCGAGCTTTGGTTGAGAATCATTCTACTGGACCGGCTCTCTAGGAGGCGACGGCGTAAGTTCTTCTACCATTCAAAAGATGAGAAACCCTTACTCAATAGCCCTTTTGACTTTTGAGTTTTGACTTTTGACTTCCGCGTAGCGGTACTAGGAGGCGATCGCTAGCTCCCCAATATTTCTGCTCTGATAATTCAAAACGTGAAGCTTTGTAGATTAAAAACTTGATATGATAAATAGGAGATTGTAAACAAATATTAAGGTTGATATTAATGTACTTATACTATGCTCTTGGATTTGTAGTTTTACTCTTAGTTGTAGGCATTGTCGTCTACTTGATCACCCCTCGCAGTTATCAATCCTCCGAGACGGTAGCTAATTCCTACGATGAATGGACTCAAGACGGTATTTTAGAATTTTACTGGGGCGAACACATTCACCTAGGACATTATGGTTCACCACCGCGACGCAAAGATTTCTTGCAAGCTAAATCTGACTTTGTCCACGAAATGGTTAAATGGGGTGGCTTAGACAAGCTACCTCGCGGTACAACTGTTTTAGATGTGGGCTGTGGAATTGGCGGCAGCAGTCGTATTTTAGCCAAAGATTACGGTTTTGAAGCTACAGGCATTACTATTAGCCCCCAACAAGTTAAACGCGCCCAGGAGTTAACCCCGGAAGGAGTCACTGCCAAATTTCAGGTAGATGATGCCCTAGCACTATCTTTTCCCAGCAATAGCTTTGACGTGGTTTGGTCCATCGAAGCTGGTCCTCATATGCCAGATAAAGCCAAGTATGCTCAAGAAATGATGCGAGTTTTAAAGCCAGGGGGAATTTTAGTTGTAGCTGACTGGAATCAGCGAGATGACCGCTCCTTACCTCTCAATTTCTGGGAAAAACCAGTAATGCGCCAATTACTAGACCAATGGTCACATCCTTCTTTTTCTAGTATCGAAGGTTTTTCTGAACAAATAGCGGAGACTGGCTTAGTAGAAGGGGAAGTGGTAACAGCAGATTGGACCCAAGAAACTCTCCCTTCTTGGCTAGAATCAATTTGGCAGGGTATAATCAAACCTAAAGGCTTAATTCGCTTCGGCTTCTCAGGGTTTATTAAATCTCTACGAGAAGTACCTACTATGCTGTTAATGCGCATCGGATTTGGCAGTGGACTTTGTCGATTTGGCATGTTCCGCGCGATCAAGTCTTATTCAGTACCCCAGTCAATGTCAACTGCTACAACTGAAGTGCTTAATGTGGTTAGAAACTAGTGGTGGAATGCAGAATTAAGAATGCGTGAGGTGCAGAATGCAGAATGAAAAAAACTTGATTTCCGGTACTTAACGTAAGTTGCTAGTTACAAATTTTGTCTATGATTTCTGAGTTAGATCCCTCCTTATCAAGCTACGGTGTACACACAAATAACCAAGACAATCAATTTTCTGGCTTTCGCCCCCCTAGCCCCCCAATTCTGGGGGGAAAACTCCAAAAACGTCCCCCAGGATTGGGGGATTTAGGGGGCGGAAACGTCGTGAATATCAGTCAACCAGACTTATGTGTACACGGTAGCCAATTCTGGGGGGAACAAGACAAAAAAGTCCCCCAAAATTGGG
>JAAUYA010224067.1_pt1 | contig 10754 bp, 6 predicted proteins | sample 7278161 | NCBI WGS metagenome assembly JAAUYA01 (sample SAMN14350120, study PRJNA611818) | marine sediment metagenome | isolation source: surface marine sediment (3m) | place: French Polynesia: Moorea | collected 2018-08
TATGAACAACCTACTATATCTGGCTTTCGGCGATCGCTGCCCAGGTAGCGAAATAGACTCAAACACCTGATTTTTCGTGGCAGCGATCGCCTAACCTTCCAAGTCGTGTTCCTATATCATCTGGTGATTTAGGGCTTGTTACAAGGTTGGAAACCTTGTTCGGAAAGTATTCGGTATCTGCGACATCAAGCAGAGTTAAACCTAAGACAGGGCCAGCTAGGACCGAGATAAGCATTTATCACTCGGTTACAACAAAGATTGAGAATTAATTTTAAGGCGATCGCCAATCCAAAAATTTATTAAGTATAAATACTCGATATAAATAATTGGCAATCTCCCAGAGTTTACATACTATGTAAAAACTTCTTGTAACCATTTAAGTAAATGGCAATATGCTATACTAATATTTAGTATAAAAAAATACAGTAAATAAAAGCAATTTATGGTAATCCCTGTCATGCTTTCTGTGCATTGGACTTATTGCAAGAGGTCTGATGAATGCAGAATGTAGAATGCAGAATACAGAATGAAAATAAGTAATAATTCTGCATTCTCAATGAGAGGAGTTTCTGCATGCAGAGGAGTTTTAGATGATTTTTGAAATCTGCAAAGCTTAGATTTCTTTAGAATCATAGTTCTAAGATTGCCAGTTTCACCAAGTTGTGCGATGCGAGGTTCAATATGTTTTTGCCAGACAAAATTTATAAATCGCCCCCAGACTCCAGGGAAATTATTTTGGGGCGTACATTGCCTTCACTGCTAGATGAAGCTTGTCACCGACATCCTACCTGGCAAGCTCTCAGCCAGTGGACAAATAACGGCTGGCAATCCTACTCGAACCAGCAGTTACAAACATCTGTAGAAGAATTGGCACTGGGTTTGTTGGATTTGAATCTAGAAAAAGGCGATCGAGTTGCTCTGTTAATGCACAGCGATATTAACTTCTGTATTGCTGACATGGGCTGTCTACTGGCTGGATTGGTTGACGTGCCCCTCGATCTTACTCAGACTTTGGAGAATATCATTTTCATCCTACAACATACAAAAGCGAAGGTAGCGGTCATCTCCGACCTAAACTTACTCTATCAGGTGATTCCCTACTTAGGTAACGCGCCTCAACTGCAAGCAGTCATTATTGCTGATGTTCCCGTAGATTGGCAACAAACGCAATCGCAACTGTTAAATTGCCAACCTAGGGATGGACAGATGGAAAACGATAATCACTCCCTACTTTCTCGTGCCTGTTTGCATATTCCGATGTTCCTATGTCAAGTTCAACCAGAACTACCCTGTCCGCCACCTCCCTTACCTCAATGTATTCAGCTATTTTCCCTTTTAGAGGTGCGTGAGAAGGGACGAACTAAGGTTTCACCAAAGAAATTACAGCAGTTGCGCTCAGAAATTACTCCAGGGGATTTAGCCACCATTATCTATATTGCTGGAACAACGCAAAAGCCTAGGGGGGTAATGCTCACCCACGAGAATATCTCAGCTAATATCCTGACAGCATTTAGCAGCCATGGGGAGATGGAAAAGGGAGAGCAAGAGGTTGTGCTTTCTTTTCTGCCTCTAACCCACATTTTTGCCCGGGCATTTCTCTATGGACATCTCAACTATGGACATAAGATTTACTTCTCAAACCCTAGCCACATCGTCAAACATTTCCAATCTGTTCAGCCGACCATCTTTATCACAGTACCTCGACTACTAGAAAAAGTCTATAGCAAAATCTTACACAAAGGTCAACGACTAAAGGGATGGAAAAAACATCTCTTCTATTGGGCTTTGTACTTAGCGAAACGTTATCAGGTGGGTAAATTTCCCAGAGGATGTTATGCCTTACAGCTCAAGCTGGCGGACAAGTTGGTATTTTCCCAATGGCGAGCCATATTCGGAGGACAGCTTAAAGCCCTCATTAGCGGTGGTGCTGCCTTAAGAGCAGAGCTGACCAATATTTTTGCCGCAGCAGGAATACCGATTCAGCAAGGTTATGGTTTAACGGAGACAAGTGCTGTCCTTTGCTATAACCGAGGTCAATATAACCGGGCTGGAACGGTGGGTATTCCCATTGCTGGGGTTGAAATAGCCCTGGCAGAGGATGGGGAAATCTTAGTCAAAGCACCTTATGTCACCCAAGGCTACTATCAAAATCCTGAGGCAACCCAAGCAGCGATCGAAGAAGATGGTTGGTTTCACACAGGCGATCTGGGGAAATTTACAGATGATGGCTTCCTGAAGCTGACTGGTGTCAAGAAAAGCCTATTCAAACTCTCAACAGGCAAGTATGTCTCAGCAAAACCACTAGAAGAGCAACTCAAACGATCGCCTCTAGTAAAACAGGCGATCGCTTTAGGAACCAACCGCAAATTCTGTGGCATGCTAATTTTTCCCCATCTGGATGCCCTGAAACAGCGGGCTAAGCTCATGGGGATTGAGTTACCCACAGAGGAATTACTGAAGCATCCCTGCATAATTGCGCTCTACCAGGTATTGATTGATGAAGCCAATTGTCATTTGCCTTATTGGTCAACTGTGAGAAAGTTTCAGTTAATCGACACCAGCCTCACAGTGGAAAACGGCATGTTAACACCCACTCACGAACTTCAACGCACCAAGGCGATCGAGACTTTTAGTCAAGAAATTGACGCCCTCTATGGAGAAGAGCGGAGGCAAACAGAAGAACAGAAGCAAATGCTGGAATTATTATCTTGCCCTACAGTCTCACATTCCCACTGTCCTGCATTTGCCCAATCCCTCAGCCATTATTAGCTCGGAGAAGCCGCAGAAGTCGCTTCGCTTGTACACTTCGGTAGGTGCGGAATTCAAAGTTAGGCAGAAGGTAAAAAATAATCCAAAATCCAAAATCTAAAATCTAAAATCAAGGGAGGATGTAACCACTATGTTTAAGCCGTTCCGAACAGCAGCCGTTTTAGGGGCTGGAGTCATGGGAACTCAGATTGCGGCTCATCTGGCTAATGCTGGGTTGACCGTTCATTTGCTCGACTTACCAGCTAAAGGAGACCGCAAAAATCAGATTGTCGAAACTGCTTTTAAGAAAGCCCTCAAACAAACCCCACCGATATTTTTTACTAAAAAGACAGCCCGTCGGGTGATTTTGGGTAACTTTGACGAGCATTTTCACCACCTCGCCGAAGTGGATTGGATTGTTGAGGCGGTGGTGGAAAATCTGGACATCAAGCAGCAGATTATGGAACGCTTGGAAGGAGTAATTAAGAGCGAGGCTGTGGTTTCTACCAATACTAGTGGGTTGCCCATTCACGCCATCGCTGCCGGACGTTCTGAATCCTTCCGCCGGCGATTTTTGGGTACCCATTTCTTCAACCCACCCCGCTATCTCAAATTACTGGAAATTATTCCCACAGTGGATACAGATTCCCACCTCGTGAAAAGATTGCAGAGGTTTGGGAGGCTTCATTTGGGTAAAGGAGTAGTGGTTGCTAAAGATGCCCCTAGTTTTATCGCTAATCGCATTGGCATGTACGTCACCATGCTCACAGTGCAAGCATGGATTGAACAGGGCTACACCATTGAAGAAATCGATATCCTAACCGGGACGTTAGTTGGACGACCGAAGTCGGCAACTTTTCGTACAGTTGACTTAGTAGGATTAGATACGGTGGTATATGTAGCCGATCATCTCTATCGAGCCGTTAAAGATGATGAAAGCCAAGATATATTCCAGCTTCCCGATGTAATTCGCGAAATGGTGACTATGGGAGCCTTAGGAGTCAAAGCTGGCCGCGGTTTTTATCAAAAGGACAAGCAGCAGATTCTCTCCCTCAACCGAGAAACCTTAAGCTATGAACCAGCCCAACCTTTGCATTTAGAAAACCTCGAAGCGATCGCCTCTGTACAGAATTTAAGCGATCGCCTCCGAAAACTATATCAAGACTCAGGAAGAGCAGGGAAATTCTTCCGCCACCTTACCTTGAACACTCTGGGCTACTGCGCCCGTCGCATTCCTGAAATTGCTGACAATCCCGCCGATATTGACCGAGCTATGCGTTGGGGATTTGGCTGGAAAATCGGACCTTTTGAAATCTGGGATGTACTGGGTTTTGATACCGTACTAGCCGATAGTTCGGCAGCGGGTATTCAGATACCTACCTGGGTTGAAAAAATGAGGCAAGAAGGGGTTAAGGGATTTTATCAGCAGGGAATGGAGATGGGAGAACAGGTAGAGGCAGAATCGGAAACTTGTCGAGGAGAAGCCTGTTTCACCTCTGGATTGGTGCACTCCGATCGAGGTTCAATCCTTCTGGGAACGCCAACAGATGAAATTCATCTAGGGACAATTAAATCTGACTCCAACCGTATTCTCTGGCAAAATCCAGAAGCTGCCTTACTAGACTTAGGCGATGGGGTAGTTTTATATGAGTTTCGTTCCAAAGGTAACACCCTCAGCTTCAAGGTTGTTGAAGGGCTATCGGAAGTGCTCGATCGCCTGGAAACCGAAGATTGGCGCGGTATGGTCATCGGTAACGAGCATGCTAACTTCTCTGCTGGAGTTAATTTAGCGGAAATGGGAACCATCGCCCAGTCGGGAAATTTAGAGGCGATCGCCAATCTCCTAGTCCAGTTCCAGACTCTCATGCAGCGCATTCACTACTCTGGCAAACCCATTGTTGCCGCAGTACAAGGGCTAGCTCTAGGAGGCGGTTGCGAACTAGTTATGGCTTGTCCTCAGGTGGTAGCCGCAGCAGAAAGTTATATCGGCTTAGTTGAGTTAGGCGTGGGTTTAATTCCTGGGGGTAGTGGTTTGATGAGGATGACAGCTTGGGCAGCACAACGAGCGGCAACGGAGTCTCCCAGTGATATTCAGCCTTTCCTCAAACAAATATTTGAAACCATTGGCATGGCAAAAGTCTCTAACAGTGCCTATGAAGCTCTCGAACTTGGCTTGCTCTCTCCCCAAACCCAAATAGTGATGAATAGCGATCGCCGCCTCTACATTGCCAAACAGGAGGTAATGCGTCTAGCTCAGGAAGGTTATATTCCGCCACCAGAGGGCAATTCCATTATGGTGTTGGGCCATTCTGCTAGGGCAATGCTCGAATACGTAGCTTACCTCATGTTCCAAGGAGGCTTTATCAGCGAATATGACCGCTACCTCGCCAGCCGCTTAGCATACGTAATCACGGGGGGCGAGTTATCTGTACCCACGCTGGTAAGCGAAAATTACTTACTGCAACTGGAGAAAGAAGTCTTTTTACCTCTATTGAAGGAGAAGAAAACTCAAGAGCGTATTGCCCACATGCTCAAGACGAAAAAAACCTTAAGAAATTAATCGCTATCGGTATTAGGATTAACGCAATTAACTCCTATCCAAAATCCATCCCCCCTGCCCCCCTTTGGAAGCTACCGTGTACACACAAATAACCAAGAGAATCAATTTTCTGGCTTTCGCCCCCCTAGCCCCCCAATTCTGGGGGGAAAACTCCAAAAAAAGTCCCCGCGCCCCCCTTACCCCCCAATTCTGGGGGTAATTAATGGATGCTTCGCTGTTTTTCAGCGGGGATTTAGGGGGCGGAAACGTCGTGAATATAAGTCAACCAGACTTATGTGTACACAGTAGCCTTTGGAAGGGGGGAGAAATCCAAAATCCAAAATTGGGATTCAGAACTATGAAAAATGCCTACATTGTCAGCAGTGTCCGCACTGCGATCGGAAAAGCCCCAGATGGTACTTTGCATAACGTTCGCCCCGACGATATGGGAGCAGTTGTGGTCAAAGGTGCTATAGAGAGGGTTAAAGGACTAGAACCTCACCAGATTGAGGATGTTATCTTTGGCTGTGCCTTTCCTGAAGCCGAACAAGGCTTAAATTTAGGGCGAATTATTGCCCAACGCTCAGGATTACCAGATTCGGTGCCAGGTTGCACGGTTAATCGCTTCTGTGCTTCGGGACTTCAGGCGATCGCCATGGCTACTCAAGCCATTATCACCTCTCAAGCAGAGGTAATCGTAGCAGGAGGAGCCGAATCCATGAGCCTGATTCCCATGGGCGGGCACTGTGTTGCCCCCAATCCAGAACTGATTTGGGATGCGCCAGAAATATACATTTCTATGGGAATCACGGCCGAAAATGTGGCGCAACAGTTTCATATTTCCCGAGAAGATCAAGATGCTTTTGCCTATCGATCGCACCAGCGTGCCTTGATAGCCATTCAAGGGAATCGCTTTGATGAGGAAATTATTCCCCTTACGGTGCGAGAAACCCTTTATCTCGACGGCAAACCCCAATCGGTGGAGACTGTTTTCCAGGTCGATGAAGGACCGCGTCAGGATACTAGCCTAGAAGCCCTCGCCAAGTTAAAGCCCGTTTTTCATGCCCAAGGAACAGTGACTGCTGGTAATGCCTCGCAAATGTCTGATGGAGCGGCGGCAACAGTGGTGATGAGTCAGCGTAAGGTAGATGAATTGCAGATTCAACCCCTGGGGCGCTTGTTAGGCTATGCGGTTGCAGGCGTACCCCCTGCAATTATGGGGATTGGACCTGTAGAAGCCGTGCCCAAGGTACTCAAGCAGGTAGGTTTAACCTTAGATGAAATAGGGCTGATTGAACTGAATGAAGCCTTTGCTGCTCAAAGCCTGGCCGTCATTCGCAAACTAGGGCTCGATGAGGAGATTGTCAATGTTAATGGAGGGGCGATCGCTCTTGGGCATCCCTTGGGGTGTACGGGGGCTAAACTTACTGCTACTTTGCTTCACCAGATGCAACGTCGCGGTATCCGTTATGGACTGGTGACCATGTGCATTGGTGGCGGTATGGGTGCAGCTGGGGTATTTGAGAATTTAATGCTGTAGTTCAATTAAAAATTTGCTGGTGAAGATAGGGAACGGAAAATCCTAAAACAGGCAACATGAGCTGTTGCCTATTTAATTCGCCCACAGGATCATTAATTTCAAGGTGGGCATTGAAACCTAACCAGTAAGTTATTTTTGCCGATTATTAACACCAATGATTGACACCACTCACCACAATACTGCAAGGGTTTTGGATTTTTAGATTTTCCCAAAGTAAGCAGGGGAGAAGGGAGAAACCCACCCCTCTACCGTGTACACACAAATAACCAAGACAATCAATTTTCCGGTTTTCGCCCCCCTTACCCCCCAATTCTGGGGGGAATTAGAGGATGCTTCGCTGTTTTTCAGCGGGGATTTAGGGGGCGGAAACGCCTGAATATCAGTCAACCAGACTTATGTGTACACGGTAGCTTTTGAAGGTAGGGGGAGAAATCCAAAATCGAACTCAGGTACAATTTTATTTTCAAAAGCCGAGCAGTATTGGAGTGGGTTAGGCGCGAGCATAATTTTGACGATAAACCCATAAGTTTTGATTCACGCCGTAACCCACCGCCAAAGATTATGTAACTTCATATACAGTTTTCCGCAAGATGCCGAGAGAACCTACTTTTATCTTACACTCATGGATTAAGAAGAAAAGGTACGTTACGCTGTCGAATGGCAAACCTAGCAAAAGCGATCAGCTCCGCTGCGCTTACAGCGATCGCACTCAAGTTCTACCCAAACTACGGCGATGCGCTTAACCGTTGGTGCGCCTACGGCGATCGCAGTGTGAGCGCCTATGTTCCTCCCAACCTACTGGTACGTCAAGATAGTTTTGAGGAACTGGCTAAGGTAATTTTGGATTTTGGATTTTGGATTTTGGATTCTAAATTCTGAATTCTGAATTCTGCATTCTGCATTCCCATGTCCTATTCCTCATTTTAATCTTGACAGAGTACTACGGCGATCGCACTCCACCCAATGCCCACCCTACAAGAGCTACAAGAGCGGCGAGCGCACTCGGTCATGGCGAGCGCACTCCAAGAGCGACTACTTCTAGGCGAGCGCACTGCGCCTACGGCGAGCGCACTGTGTCATTACTCAAAGGTGCACATATACCGCCGAATCAAGGGTATATGTGCACCTCCTCATACCAATTGGGCTAAAAGACGTTTTAATGGCTTTTAGGTTTTGTTATGGGCTTTATAATAACCTCAGTTTTTATTATTATGTTTTCCAAACTCGAGACAGGATTGTGGGTTGTCTTGGTGTAGAAATAGTTTGCTTTTCGCAATATTTGAGAACATCTTGAATTTTAATTCCACCTCCCCAAGGAGGAGTAAGTGTGATAAGGACTTTTTTAGGTGGTTTTTTGCTCGATACATTCGCACTCTCTTGCGTTTTTATATTATCAAAGCCAAGTTCATGTTCTTGAACTTTTACGTTATAATTCATATCCCTGGCCATTTCGACTAATGGCCATCGTTCAAGATAAGATTCAGAGACAATGATTTCCACCACACCCGATCCCGGAATTAGCTTCCCAGGTGCATTTTGCATAAAGGAAAACATCATATTTACATTACGACAAACGCTGATAGAATTCGCAGTACTTGTAATAAGTGTCTGTAACCAATTTTTCTTTTGAGTTGACTCTTTATACCGCTTTGCACGATCCATGTCCAACTTAAATGATAACCCCATGGAACTATAAACTCTATAATTGCCTTCTTCTTCCTCTTTAAATGCTTCCAAAATCAGTGGTTCAATGGCGTCTGCAATGTCTTGATGACCTATGTTAGGATTAGTAAATCGAAGTGTTTCAGTAAGTGGTAAGTCGTCAAAAGCACCTTCTTTAGTTGCGTCAATGCCATAGGCAAGCTTATTCACCTGCTTATTTGTAGGATCCAATTTTTCGATCATTTCTAGGTTTTTCGTAAAGCTGTCTCCATAATCATCTATTAGCTCATCTTTATATCGAAATTCAGTAAAAGCTGTAAGGTTGTTTTTAGTCCAAGAGCTGCTAGCCGAAGCCATGTTACCAGCACCCAATTCGATCATTTTTTTGCCAGCAGTTACTTCAACTGGCGCTTGAGGTTTATCATGTAACGGAATTATACCACCTTCTCTGAGTAGAGCTTGACCATTAACAAGCGGAAAAGCATCTTGAGCCACTAATGGTGGAGGAAATTCGTCAATATTCCATTTATCTCTTATAACTAAAATTACCGCCACGGCTCGATACCACATTTTGGCAGTTATTTGATCGGTAAGCTTGTCTAACTCTTCTAAGATTAGTTCATTTTTGACACCTTCTCTTAGCTCTAATAACGAATCAATTCCTCTGAGTCGAGCAATTAGAAAATCTTCGTCAGGATAATCTGTGACATGAACTGCCTGAATAACTGGTTGGCTAATTGCCCCCATGACTGGTGTGCTATTCCTATTTCCTGAAAAACTAGTGTTGACACTCTTCATCTGCAAAGTCTTGGAGTTAGAATAATTATCAGTAATCTCACTCAATTTTCTCTGGGCAACAGCTTCAGGCCGATTATCCACAAACCCCAATCCTTGCTTCCCATTACTTTTCTTCTGAGCAACAGAATTAGCAACTGACCTACTTTTATTCTCTTTTTTCTTCTCTACTTGTGCATACATATCTCAAACCTTTTCAATTTTTCAAAGTGGTTGTTACAGGCTTCCTTCATTGCCTATAACAATGCCATTATAAGACACTATTCCGTTTACCACGTTGGACGGATGTCCTACGTGGTTTATTTACACTGTGTCATTACTCAAAGGTACACATATACCCCCAATTTGGCGGTATATGTGCACCTCTTCAAACATCTATATCATCCAGCGGCGACTTTAGATTCTCAAATCCCTTTGACGTAATATGCGTGTATATTTCCGTCGTCTTCGAGTTCACCCCGTAGGATTATTCTCCAGAAACTGTTTCAGTCGGTTTTTTAGATATATCTTGCCATTACCCGATTTTAGGGATTTTTCTCTTCTTGTTGCATCTTGTTGATCGAGACAGGCTTCATAATATATTAGCTTGAGAGGCCTTCTGAGTTTTGTGGAACTTACTTGTCCTTTTTCATGTTCAGCAAATCGCCTTCTCAAGTCACTCGTGTAGCCTGTATAGAATCTGTGATCCTTCTCACTTAGCAAAACATAAACGTAAAACATAATATCTTCTCTAATCCAACGGGGTAAATGCCCCAGCAACTCCAGGATATACCGCAGATCCGTCCCCCGTTCGAGGAGATGGGTGGCATTGCGCTGTGTCGAAGCGTGTGTAGAGTCAAGTCGCTTTGCGACAATTCAAAATTCAAACACGTAGGATGTCGATTGTATCTATTGTTCTTTTTAATAAATACAGCTCACATCCAACGTGTTCAAAATTACAATCAGTGGTGGGGACAAGACAAGGAGGACAACCCACCCCTAACCCCTCCCAGGAGGGGAATAAGTAGACAAGGGAGGAAAATCGAACTAAAAGAGTACGGTTACTAAAAAGACAAACTGGCTGAAAAGCCGATTTTTTCGTTGAACAATCTTCCTTGTCTACCAATCTTCCCCCTCTTCCTTGTCTTCCCGAGCGGGAAATGTAAAAAACCTACACCTGTGAGCTGCTCTCTGCTTCCTGCTCCCCTGCTGTCAAGCGCCAAGAATGAAACGGCCCCAATACTGCTCGGTTAGGCTCAAAAACGTCCTCACGAGGGAAATGTAGAATTCAGAAAGAGGTCGCTACGCTCCTGCCGCAAGCGGGGCGCTTCGAGGTCGCAGTTCGCTTCGCTCGTACACTCCCTTCGGTCGTGAACGCTCGTGCCGCAAGCGGGGCGTACACTCCGCTCCGCTTCGTGAACAGAATTCAGAATTTGGTAAAACCTTGATCTAGACTTGGATTGACATAATTAACACTTAATCCAAAATCCA
>JAAUYA010124573.1_pt1 | contig 10748 bp, 2 predicted proteins | sample 7278161 | NCBI WGS metagenome assembly JAAUYA01 (sample SAMN14350120, study PRJNA611818) | marine sediment metagenome | isolation source: surface marine sediment (3m) | place: French Polynesia: Moorea | collected 2018-08
CAATGTTTCTGCTTCAAAATCACAATTGTTTGATGTCCCACCTGAATAAGCCATAAAATTATAAATTTGAAGGTTTTTTGCTTCTAAGGCTACAATATGCAACAAGGGAAGGTAATCATGGCATTCATTTATTGGAACCTCGATGTAATGGACATTTATGGTATGTTGACACAGATTGCAAGTTAATTTATACCAAAAAATGGTGTTTTTGAGCTAGAAAGAGCCAAAATTCCTTTCAAATTACCAAATTTACTTCATATTTTGTACTCCCATTTTAAAATTATGAGGAACTGGTTTGAAAAATGGGTCCTAAGGTTTGGATGGCCTAATTTGTTGTCTAATTGAATCGTTCTATTTTGGAGAACAATATTATTTGCTCAGAAAAAATTCAAAAGTCTAACCCCACCCCCTAATGACTTTTTGCTGATCAGGAGGCTGCTAAAATGGAAATGCCTCTAAAATATGTCCTATTAGAGTTAGATCTTTTATAATTAGCACATATATTTTGGGTCTTAGTGTGATTATATTGAAAATACCAAACTTGAGATTCCTGGAGATTTTGGGAGATTTTGGGAGATTTCGTGGTATTTTAGGAGAACTGCCCTATTTGACCACATATACAATGAATTAACAACCACATCTGTATGATATCCAGTAAAAAGGTTATATTTGGTATTTAGAGTCTACCATACATGGATTCCAAAGTTGATCTATACCAAAAACATGGTGTTTTTGGGCTAAAGATGGCCAAAATTCCTTTTAAATTACCAGATTGACCTCATATTTTTTACTCCGATTTTGAAAATATGAGGAACTGGTTGGAAATATGGGTTTTAATGTTTGGAGGGCTTAATTTGTTGTCTTATCCAATAGTTATATTTTGGAGAATCATATTCTTTGCTTAAAAAGAATCCAAAATTCTAACCCCACCCCCTAATGACTTTTTGCTGACCGGGACGCTACTAAAAATAGAAGTGCCTCTAAAATAGGACCTATTAGTGATAGATCTTTCATATATAGCACACATATTTTGAGCCTTAGTGTTATTATTTTCAACATACAAAACCTGGGATTCCTGGAGATATTGTGAGATTTTGTGATATTTTAAGAGATCTGACCTAATTGAACATATATACTATGATTAAACAACCATATGTATTAGAATTCTTCTCCTTATTACAATTTGGTTTTCTCACGGTTCTTCATCTCCAATCGTGCAATACCCATCACATGGGCTGTTTTGGGTTGGCTTTTATATATCTACGTTCATTGTCAATATGATGATATCATACAAGTCTACACACTTTGTAAAGTGATAAAGAACCCCATGTGACACAGACAGGTATTGAAAAACCAGTTGCACTGTAGATTAGAGATGAAGAGCCCAGAGAAAAACCAGATTCTAATGAGGATAATAATTCTAATCCAATTCCAGAAAGTCGCTTGTAGTATTTAGAGTCTGTTAAACACCTCTCAAGGAGGACGGTATTTCATACTTTTGGGCAGAGTTTTGGAATTGTCCTTATCAATGAACCTGTATCAAAACTTTACAAGGTAATGGTACCATACCCAACTGATTATTTAACTATTATTAATAACTCATGGTCGTTTAAATTTCGCCAAATGATTTGGTGATAACGGTCGCAGGTGGCTCTGGATCACAAAAATAACTAGATTTTGTTGCCCATAGGCACCCTGTCCCAAATCGGCGAAATTTAAACGACTACGTGTTTTAAAAAAAAAGAAGTAGAAAATTTGTAAAGGCATATACTGGATTTGATATGGAATCTGCTCTAGATGTGAGACATGTACAAGAATGTGGAATATTGATTTTACACAGCTTTAATGTACTTGGTTGACCAAGATATCATGGGTGATTAATTGTCAAAAAAAAAAAAAAAAAAAGAAGTAGAAAATTTGTAAAAGCATATGCTGGATTTGATCACTTACTGTGCCACACAACTCTAAGTCCCACCTAGAGATATAGCTGTACAGCGCCCTTGCTTTCTGGTATTAAACAGCAACGTGTGGGCTCAAATCCAGGCTGTTTTACAGTGATTGTGTATACTGCATAATTAGAGCAGGACTCCCTTGATCAAAATTGTGGCATTGATCCCAATGTTGAACAATTCCGTCAATGCCGACCAATTCCGTTGAATTGATCAGCATTGATTGGCATTGATCAGCATTGAGAGGCATTTCAGATCAATGCCGTGATTTTGATCAGCATTGATCGAGAGAGTCTTGTTAGAGAAAATGTTTGAACAGATTGCTAATCTGTAGCCCATGTAAATATCATGTAAACTAATAGATAAATGTAAACAAATAAATTTATTGAATGAAATGTCAACATTATGAGCATAGTATAAAAGTGTTAGATATTTTGGCACTTAAGATTCAACAATATTTTTAGAATATTAAAGGTTCAAGTATTCCTATATCCTATTACCCTTTCTGAAATATACACCAAGACTCAACCCTCAGGACTCTGTTTAGGCCTATCTAAGACAACCATTTGGCTCTCATAAATCACATCTTAGATTATGAACATAGTATAAAATTGTTAGAAGTGTAAAATTGTTAGAAGTTTTGGTAGTTAAGATTCAACAATATTTTTGGAACAATAATACTAGTAATAACTCCTAAATCATGTAAATACTAGTATATCTCACAGTATGCAGGTGACCCTATAGACCACCGTTTGAACCTCATAAATCACATCTTAGATTATTAACATAGTATACGTTTTGGCACTTTACATTCAATAATAACAATAATACCAAATACTGGTATATCTAAGAGTATTCAGGTATTCTTATATCATCTTTCCCTTTCCGAAATATACACCAAGACTGCACTTTTATGACTCTGTTTATGCATATCTCAGACCACTATTTTACCGCCATAAATAACATCTTAAATTATAAATTTGAGGAGGTATTCAGCCTTTTTTTACAACAAAGTGCTTAACTTGTAATTTTTCTTTTTCATCAATTGAAGTAAACATAGTTACCTTTGATACACAATAATTGTGTCAATTAATATGTGCATATACATACATTGATACATACATGCATATACATGCATTTTAACATCATCTGTTGGTTCCAATTCAGTAATTCATCTGCACTAGCTGTAGTTTTAAGCATTGAAACAGTAGCAATCAGGGTGATAAACTTTCCCTTTTTAGCATTTTGTTACCTTAGTTTTCTTTTTCAATTTTCCCAAAGGAATGACTGTAAAACTATTTTAGGAATGTACCCAGGCAGGTAAGCGTACAATATCATTAAAATGAAAATGAAAACATTCTGATGACTGTAAAAGCAATATTCAAATTCAATTAGATGACAGATTTAAGAAATACGTGGATTAAATTTTTCATGTGTTAATTTTCATTTTCATTTTCTATCTAGTCATAACAGAACTCTTTATCACAATATGCTTTGAGTTAAAAATACAAAATATAAAATTGGCACTCTACATCCAAAACATTCTTCTCACATAATACTCCTCTATAATATGAACAGTAACAATAGTCAAGTGTACTTCACCCTCACATCAAATGCATCTCAGCATGAGTCCCAATGGTTAAATAAATAAATTTGTTAGTTCCAATTCATAGTAACCAAGGGTTATATGTGCTTGTTATAAATGTAATATAACACTACAAAAAGTATTATGTGAAAGATCTTGTAAAAAATGATCATAAACAGATTGAATACAAGATTAAATGCTAAACCAGTAATTATGGTAAAACATGAATACATGGTACTGTGTAACAAAGTATGAATACTGGGTATGTCTTAATGTGGGACATGGCAGTATAATGGGCTATCAGACCCAAAAATAAAAAAAAATATTATTGTTTTATTGAGTTTTCACAATCTTAGAATTATTCTCCAATTTCGACCACCAGAGTGTGCACAAGGCCCGGCGAGGAACTTTAAATATTTTCCTGATTTTTTGCCTGACAAACTGTAACGTCCCACCTTAAAGGATTGAATTCACTTCAATGCTACATTATGATAGCTGGACATGTACTTTCAACTGTAACTTGTACTGTACTTTATCTTACATATACGGAAACAGACAATCACCATCACCTACCCATCTTAAATATTTTCCTGATTTTTTGCCTGACAAACTGTAACATCCAACCTTAAAGGATTGAATTCACTTCAATGCTACATTATGATAGCTGGACATATACTTTCAAATGTAACTTGTACTGTACTTTATCATTCATATATGGAAACAGATAAACACCGTCACCTTCCTATCTTCTTATATATGAAAAAAGTAGGATCAGTAGTACAGTAATAACAGGGAGCAAGGTTTGGTGAGCCTACTTGAATGTGATATCTAGTAAATTAGTAAATAATTAGTCTAGTGCTTCAATTAGACAATATTATCACTCGTCCCTGATTTTGATCTATACTGCATCAAAGTGTCAATCGATCAAAGCCATCAATCGTGAAAACTGGATTCAAGGATAGTAATAAGACTAACCCACTAACTGTGCCTTGCTTGCTAGCCGGTCAGCCCCATTACTATCCAAATAGTAGTAAGGACCAGGGGATACTGGCCTAGATTTTACACTGAGATATATACATCTGTAGACCACAGCTTTCAAACCTTTCAAACCATCACTGGTTAATTACAAAGACTAATCTGCCGCATAAATCAATACTTGCAGTATAATGTTAAGATGGTATTCTTTCAAGTAGAATATTCACCCTATAAACATGTGCAGAGTTATCATACAATATACATATATCATACATGTTCAATGTGTCCACTATATTTTCAGACAAAAGCATGAATATTTCTTTTTCATCTTTTTCACTACCACATGAGAAATACTAAGTGACTATTCTTTCTTATGTTGACATACATCAATAATACCAGCATGCTTAGATATTGTCAGATAAACTGCAGGAATACTATGCTTTACCATTACCCATTTATTAATGTAAAGTTGGATGTAGCATGCTTCTCTATTTGGGACTTAATTAACGAATACACCGGCCACCGCAAGAGCAAAGGGTTGTGCACTTAAGATTTGCTTTCCTGCATTTGCAATTTCCACGGCATGGGTTGTCACTTCTGCAACCACACTTGATGAGCTCCCTGCAGGCTTTGCCAGCTTCTGGAAGTGAAGTCCAGAACGGTTTCCATTGGCCATCTTGCTGTATCCAGCCCCAATCCTTTTCAGAGGGAATAGTGGGGTTCCATATATGAGCTTGTCCCCAGATGTAGCCAGCCTGGTACACTGCTCGTTTAATGTGTTGTAGCAGAGCACTTTGAGTGGGAGGTATATTCTCAATCTGTCTGTTCTTCTGGGAGAAGAGGTACATTCTGGCTTCATTCACTGATGGTATCTGGCTGGATTTACTGTACAGCTGTACAGTAAACCTCTCCAGCTGCGTAAGGTCGTCTTCAGATACATCATCTGGGCAGTAGGAAAGCTTTTCAAAGACAGGGGTGAATTCCTCTTTGTTGTCCTTCCATACACCCCATGCTGTCTTCTTGCCGATTCCATGAAAGGAAGAAGTTGTGTCGCACCCCGTAAAAGCATGGAAGAACAATAGACCTTCAGTCATCCCTGTCAACTTTTCTTCAATCAGATGTAGAGCTATGTTTCTAGAGTTGTTACCATTACCAAATTTCATCCAAAGCTGACATCCAGGCATCACTTTCATATGGGCGATCCCTAATACTGCAACATCAGTATCGTTTGCTTGTATCCATATGTTCCTGAAACCCTCCATCTCATAGGCATGACAAGCATGCAATATCATCCGTGTGTCTGATTCTTCGTGCGTGCACCTCAGGGAAGGATCTGGATTACCATCAGGGTATATTACGCTTTGGCTGCCTATTGTTGTTATTATACATTTGCCGTCTTCAATTTCTGCATCTTTCATCTCCTCCCCAAGAAATCTAAAAAGTTGTGACTTGTTGGAATCCACCTGAAGAAAGGCACTCCAATTTTGGGGAATTAAGGTGTTAGCTTCCACCAAATATTTTGAGGAAAATGATGTTCTTCTGTCATCTCGTGTTTGGGATTTCAGACTATCTGTGAAGTAAACATCCCAAACAACATCAAGGCGATGTTTAACTTCCTTCACTCTGGCCTCTATGTGTGGTAGGAAAATTTGAAGAGAATACTCTTTGAAAGTTGATGGTTTCTTCTTTGCGTATTTTGGATCCAGACAGTGTATTAAAGCAGCTCCATCTATGATCAGTGCATCTGGTGCATCCACAGGGGTTGATTGACTGGTATTCAAGCTCTCCAGACACTCCATTAAATCTGACTTAGTTGTTCTTCTCATTTTGTTCTGTTCAGCAAGGGCTGGAGGCCATGGCAGGTTTTCATGCATGAAAAAATTATCCAATTCCCCTGGCCGACTCTGTGATGCAATGTACAGCTTGCTGAAGAGGTGGACATCATCTTTCATCGTTGCAAGTTTGGTCTTCTGTCTGTCTGTTTTGGGAGCTGGAATGTTGAATATCTGTATGTTGTTCTTAGGTATTGGGTCGTAAACTGACTTGTCTCCGAATAATCTTTCCTTTACAAACTTTTCATACAGGGAACGTCCCAGATCATCTAAGCTCCTTAACTGCTTTGTTGACTTCTCTGGCATAATAACCTTGGTATCCAGTGTAATCAGCTCAGTGCCAGTTGATGTGAATGGATTCCCCATGGCTGAAATCACTTCTGTTAGTTTCTGGACATCCTTCACAAATTGCTTCTGAATTGATGGGGTTTGCTCATGATGGCGAGGTTTGGAAGGTTTAGATGTTTTATGATGTTTGCTTTCATATTCCTGAAGTAATCTGGTTATCTCTGGTCCTGATGTCATCCATCTGTTCAGTGCAGATTCATTCTCTGTAATGCCTATAATACCCCCATCACCTTTCATGACTCCATTCAGCTGTTCATGGATTTGGTCATGGGCTAAGCAGGAAAAGGGGTTTGACGTCTTCTGCGTTACAAATGTACCATTTTGGAATTGTTCCCAAATGGAAGGACATCTTTCCTTGAGCCGCAAAAGGTCAGCAACATGAACGGTAAGCCATCGTGCATACTGATAGTGGTCAAACAGGAACATATCTCGAACCATCTTAATCAGGGATGAAATATAGCTCAGCAAATCAGGATTGCGCTGTGACTTGAGGAAATCCAAAAACAGCAGTTCCTTATCTAGTACAATGGACCAGTATTGAAATTGAGAAAGGCTGCCACATCTGTCCTGGGTCCATTCTTCAAATGAAAGGGAATTGCCAGCTTGTTGCTTGTATTCTTGGAAGGCAAATTTCTTCAATTCAAATAGTGCACATGCTGTAACCTGATGAACCCACTGTCCTCTGGATGTCTGGTTACCTTTCAAAATTGCATCAATTCTCCCTTCAGTAGATACACCAGCTTTAGCAATAGCCTCTGCTAGGCCGCTTCCTTGACAGAGATCCCCAATTACGTTCAGGTAACACATCTCGATGTGAAGACCTCCCATCATCACCACATACGTGTCCTCGCCATATATATCAGGCCATGCCCACTGAATCTTCTTGGCTATGGTAAAAAGTGGCTGATCTAGAGTTATAACTGGAATCTGGTCGGGATTGAGGGATATGGTGGCTTGCTTGATGATATCCATTCCATGCTTGATCATTGCAGGAGAATGTGAAGAATCTCTAAATAGTGGTAAGATTCCTGATATTGCTGGTTGTTTTGATGGAGCTCCCTGGAGGCATGCAAAATATGCTGACCATGAGATATTTGAAAATTCTATTTTGTCTCCAGCATTGAGCACAGATGATACTGAGTTCAACCATTCAGTTTGACAAGGTTGTTGTGAAAATGCTGGTGGGTTGACTTGGGCAAGTTTTTTAGGTTCAGGGTATTCAGAGGGAAGGCTCAGTTGGGGCACTCTGCTGTAAGCTTCGGGTAATTGCTGAATTGTTGTCTTTTGTTTCGATGCTTCAGTGATCAACTTCTCCTGATGACGTTTAACGCCCTCTCCCTCTCCCATGTGTTGAGTCAGAGAAATAGAGGTTCCATGGAAAGAGGATGAGGCTGAAGTGGCTGAGGTATTATGATCGATGTTGTCCAGTTGACCTGTTGTCATGAGACCAGATCTTAAAGATGTAGGGCACACAAAACCATCTTCAACAAACCTGTCAATGACACTGTTGGCAGTTTGTGTTGCTATCTGAACAACTCTATCATATCCAACACTGAGCCCAGACTCAAACAGGAAATCAACCAGATCTCTTCTTCTCGTCTTATTGTGTACCAGTAAACCGAGGTAAAGTGGGAATGCAGTTTCCTTGTTGTGGTTGTGCCTTGTAAATTGGGATGTCTTTCTCCTTTTCTTGACTGCATTGAAAATGATTAACTGAGTAAGGGTTGACACAGCAGGCAATGTTTCCTCAGACTTAGAAGGAGTGCTGGACCCTGTTAAGATCATCTCAAGTAATGTTATAAGAGACCGTGGTAGTTGATCATATTGTGCATCATCTAAAGATCCAGAGAATTCATAATTCTTGTCAAACATGTCATCCCGTATTATCTTGGCCGCTTTTAATAGAATTTCTCCATCATCCTCTTTGTTTTGTGCATTGTTAAGCTCCTTTCCAATGCCTTTATTGAATGACAGGATGATCTCCTTCCCAGATTTGTGTTCCTCCATATCTGGTTTAGATGCAAGAAGCTTCTCTTTAAACCGTGTACTGTGGATGCGATCTTCACTTCCTGCTATTTCACCATAGATCTTTATAAGATGACTAAGTTTGTGATGGTAATTGCCAAGCCTCTCCTGCTCTTCAATGTAAGTTAGAACATGGGTAAATCCCAATGAGGATTGATCCAATCCTTCATCCTTCTTGGAAGCATTATGACGTTCCCAGGACCTGTGCGTGGTATAATAGCTTGTGATGCACTGCTTGTGGTACCTAAAGTCGGATGTATTCATGCTTGAATTTGCTAACTTCCGGAGGAGCTCGTCATCCTCAAGATCCACAGCCATTCTACGTATTTTTGCATACCTAGAATCAGTAGTGACTGTATAATCTGTAGTGGTTGCTATATCATCTTTGCAGAAAAGACAAGCAACTTCAGTGCTTTCTCCTTCTTTCCCACTCCGGAGACATTTTCTCTTAATCGGTATCTCCTCATCACCTGATTTCTTTGCTCTTTCAGTGGCCCGTGAAATAGTAGTGCTACTACATAATACACGACATTTCTTGTGCCATTTGGCACTATTTACCCTAAGGGTTTCTTTTATCCCAGCCCCATTGTCTAATCTGTCTAGCTTAATGTTCAAAGGCAGTGCATTTAAAGAATGCAATGTTCTCAAGTTATCTTCTAGGTTTCCAAAGGTCTTGAGGTAATCTCCATTCTTTGACTTCATAGGATCTCTAAGTCCCTCTTCTCCCTCCTTCTGACATAGAGCACATATTTCCCAGTTTGTCGAACTCATGTTATGATCACCCTGAAAGCAGAAAGGGAAATTTTAAATTACATTAATAATTCCATCACATAAGGTTACAGCATTATCGGAATGCTAATACTAGTATATGTTTCACTGCAGTACTAAACACTTCCCTGTGAAAAATAAGGCTGACATGAAAATCCTAATATTTGGGTTGCAATGACACATGTTATACCACTTTCAAATTATGACATTTGCATTAAAGTGCAGATATCCTTTCCTTTTGCTTTAAAAAGGCCAGCCAATTACAAAATGATGAATTCAATCATGAAAAATAAACAAAATGTTCTATATATAAAATGAGACTGACATAAAAATTACAATATTGTGGTAGCAATGATTGGGTTTGTAATGACATATGTTATACCACTTTTAACAGGGAACCCTGGATACCCCATGTGACTTTAATGGTGTCTCCCAGTTCTTTCCGTTTCCTGCCAATAAAATCACTGTACACTCAAAAAATCAAATTTTGTACCAAAGAGATATATTTATGTAATATTATTCAAAGAGTTGGTAACAAATTGGACCAAAAGAAAATTGTTTCGCACCAACAATTATACTTTGAAGCAAATAGATATCTTTCATCTCTTTTGGTGTAAATAGTAGTATCTCTTTGGTTCAAAGTGGTGTTTTTTACTGTGTAGGGTGCAGGGAGTTCTAGCGCCATATTCTGGCTTCTATTTAACCCCTTTACGGAAAAATATCTTTGGTGACCTATGAATATTATGATATCTTGATATCAATGGATATGTAATTGAGTGAATTTTAATTGGAAAAACCGATTTGGTTTCAAAATCTTGGCAGGTTTTCTTCCTTGGGCTTCCTCCTTAAATTATGCCATTTGCATTACTTCAAGAGGTAGCATTGCCTCGGTGCTGTTGTGGCCATATTTAGAAACCTCAGTAGTTGTAAACACAGACCTTTAAAGTAAAGCACATGTTAACAGACAATGAAAACTTTTCTAGCCACATGCATATGAATGAAATAGGCCTGAGGTCTGAACTGAGTCACATTGATAGTGGACAATGTTATTTTTTCCTATAATGAGTTGGGTGTAACACAATCCCTACATGGCAATGTTTACAAGGCTGTGAACTATGAAGGAAAAGTCACTGATGTGTGTCATGCTCTATATGTTGAACTTGCATAGATTCTTATAGATGATGACCTTGTCCCTCTGAGATTTTGGTTCAGTGGAGTGGAAACCAAAATCTCAGAGGGATAAAATCGAGTCTATGGGATAAATTC
>JAAUYA010317706.1_pt1 | contig 10748 bp, 8 predicted proteins | sample 7278161 | NCBI WGS metagenome assembly JAAUYA01 (sample SAMN14350120, study PRJNA611818) | marine sediment metagenome | isolation source: surface marine sediment (3m) | place: French Polynesia: Moorea | collected 2018-08
GCTAGTGTTGTGGATGTAGGGTTTATCCTCGTGAATCTTGTATAGCATTTCGAGCTCCCAACTCGGGAGAATAGAGGCAATCAAAAGTTTCACCGATTCACTAATTTCATTTATCAGTTTAACCCGATTATAAACGCTTTCTGGTACAGTTAATTTAAGTCCGGCTACCTGATAAGAACTTTTAATTTTTTCTCGTTTAACTGTTTCAGGCTTTCTAAGTAAATCATTAGACAATTGAGCATAATCTAAAAAATCCTGAAATTGGCCTGAGGAAGCGATTTCTTGTTTAAAGTCTTCAGTAATTTTGAGCAAACGAGCTAATTCTGCTTGATCTACGCATTTAGAGATAGCTGTGGCAATTTCTTGAACAGTTCGCTCTGTATCTAAATATAACATTGCTCCCCATTGCTGGGTTTCAAATTCTTTCTTAGTCACAAAAGGATTTGTTTTGTATAAATGCTGAACATAACTCAGTAATAAACGAGCAATTTCTTTAATTCTTGTCTCACCAAATCTTTCATCTTGCTCTAACTGACGTAATAAATAAGCTCTCACCGCCTTATCCATTACATAAAGTTCATAACCCACTGGACGACATAAATTAGATAATAATAAGTCAGCTTCACTGATCCAAGGCGCTCCTTCATTTTTGAGAAAATGTACCCTAATATAATTGACTAATTCTGGAGTTAGAACTAAAGGCAAGGCAGCATGACAAGCCAAGAAATAATAAGAGGATTGAGAAAGACTCACAGAGGGGTCAAAACGACTGACAAATCGTTCTACTTTGCTTTGGCTTTCTTCGATCAGTTCATCTCTTATTTGGGACATCTTTTTCAGTTATTAGTTACTAGGTTCAGACACATCTCATCATCTTTGAGTTAAATTAAAATTTAAAATCAATTCTAACAATCAAATATTGATTATTTTTGTAATGTAGCAATTGCTTGTATTAGACCATCTCTATCTAGAGGAAACATAGGCAGTAAATAAGAAATAAATTTGGCAGTAGTACCATTCCAACGTTCTTGAGGCACGGGGTTAAGCCATACTATTAAATTAGTATATTGTTGAATTTCTGCAATTACCTCAGCAGTAGCCGAGACTCTTTCTCCTCGTAAGTATCCTCTGGCCGCACCAGCGTCACTAACGATTAAGACTCTAGTTTCAGGATCACATTGACTTAAAAATGATTCTAAAGAAACTGTATCGATTAAAAAACGATCTCGATAAATGTATTTGGCAGGAAGATTATGAAAATAAGCGACATCTACTATTTCCATAGAGCTTTCATACTGGGCCGTTTCCACTAAATCTCGACTAAAATGATGGAAAGGAGTCATAGAACCTTCTTGATCGACTAAAATTACTAAATGAGCATGATTTTGTTCTCGCCGACGATAGACAGGTTCTAAGAAAAATCCTTGTTTAGTAGCTTGTTCTACGGTCTTTTTAAGATCTAAAACATCTTTAACTCCATCAGCAATAGGACGACGTAAATACTGCCAACTATACACCATCAAACGTCGGGAGATAGGATAATGAACCACAAATTCATTATCTTCTTCCTCCCATGCTTCTAAAGGAGGTTTGATTGGTAAAGGTGACAAATTTAGAGTTGCTGGTTTAGTGGTTACGGTAATAGTTTGTTGGGTAGATGTGATAGAAGAAATAACGTCTGGAGAGGTTACGTTAATGGGTTCTATTGTTGAAGATTCTGAGTCTTTTATAGCTGTTGAATTAGCTGTATTACTTTTGTTTTGAGTTTCTTGAAGAGGTTCTCTAACAATAGCATCAAATACCATCTCTAAACGAATTTGTTCTTCTAAAGATTTACACCAGATTAACCGTAGCAGTTTTTTCAAATCTTCTTTGTCTTTAGTTCCCCAACCCGCTTGAATGGCATCTAAAGTAGCAAAATATTCCTTAATACTCAAATTAAACCCGTCGTCACGCAAACGGTAAAAAAGCGTTTTTAAGTCAGATTCAGGGTCAAACATAAATCAATATAATCTCAATGAAAGAAAAGTAAAAAATACATCAATTTTCTGAAGGATTAAGCTGAGGAAAAGATTTATTTCTTTGCCAATCTTGACGAATTTTGAAGATTAATTCTCGATAAGGAATTGATTGTCCTTCCTGTAAATCTTTAAGAGAAAAGGGCGGTTTAGGATTTCGCTTGGTCTGACAGTGATAAAGTGCATCTAACCAATCTAAAAATTCACTGGTGCCAGGTATTTTAAATAATCCTTTGTTTTCTCGAATTTTGATAAATAGTTTAGCTGCTTGGGCGACGTACTTACTATCAAGAGGTTCAATCTTTTCTTTATTATCTTGCTCTTGCTGTTGTTTATATTGATAGTGACAATTAACAATTTCTTGTAGTGTTTTATAATCAGGAAACTTAACATAATAATAAACAGAACGACGTAAAAAAGGAGCAGGCAAATTCCCTTTTTCTTTATTACTGGTAATAATTACAATAGGTTGACAATTCGATTTTGCTGTGATTGTCTCCCCAGTTTCTCTAATAGAAAATTCCCAAGGTTCATCTAAAACAGTAAGCAAATCATTAGGAAAATCAATATCGGCTTTATCTATTTCATCAATTAACACTACGGCAGGTTTTTCAGAAATAAAAGCTTTACCAATAGCTCCAAAAGTACGATAATCTTTAGGATTACTAGGATTTCTGTTATTATCTTCTTTTTGAGTTTGAGAGTTTATTTCTAACTTTTGAGTTTGAACATCATGAAGTCTGAGGATAGCATCATATTCATATAAACCCTCTTGTGCTTTAGTGGTTGAGCGAATATCCCAACGATAAAAAGGTAATCCTAATTCATAGGCAACGGCAAGTGCTAATCGGGTTTTTCCACAACCGGCTTCTCCTTCTAATAATAGAGGACGACGTAAGAAAATCGCTAAATTAACTGCATCAATTAACTCTGGATCAGCAATATAAGGTTCAACCTTTTTCGGTGAATCCTTATGAGGGTTAGATGGGCGTTTACTTGGATCATTTTCAAATTGATAAATCATTTTTCAGTTTATAATTAACTAATAAAAAGTAAATAGATGGGTTAAAGTAAGCCTTCTTCTTTTAAGGCCAAACATACATCATTAGGAGAGCCGTCAGTTATGCGATAAATTTTACTAGCTTTTTTATTTCTTTCACTGACTGTTAAACTACGGTGACGATCCCTAAGCCAATTTGAAATATCACCTTCTGTCCAATTAGTTAAAGGTAGAGTTGTCAATTTATTTTTGGAAAAATTCTCATCATTTTTATTAATGTAAGGTAATAATAACTCATCCGTTAATAATCTTTCTTTTAACTTCCAATCAGAATTAATGATGGCAATAATTTTAATACCATCATAATCTCCAATTAGGTTTTCTGTTTTTTTCGTTAAAGGTTCCCAAAACATCTTAATAAACCAAGGAATGAAAAGATCAATATCACTTGCATCATCAATATTACAAAAGATATCGATAAATACAAATGAATTAGTTATTAAAGATAGAGCCATTTTTTCTATCACAAAGTTGATATATTCTTTAAAAGTTATTTTTTGTTGACTATCAATTTCTTCAAAATTTTTAACCTTAAAAAATGTAGCTATTTTTTGTATGATATTTTCTAGCTCCCCTGGAGTATATTCTACATGACAGTGACGCAAAGCTTCTCGATAAGCAGAATGATTCTTAGACTTTATTTCATATTGGAGACGTTGCAAATATAAATCACCTCTTTTTTTTAATTTTTCTTCTATAAAAAACAAGGCAAAATTCACACGATTGTTGTTTTGAGTTTGTTCAGCTTGAAAAATTCTTAGGGTTGTTTCAAAAATCTGCAACCCTTCTTCAAAATCAATATACATTAAAGATTTTTCGTTATCATTCAATTGATTCATCGATTGTATTATCGAAGACGAACTATAAAAAAAATCAGCAATAGCTTTAGGATTTTTTTCTCCGATTTCTTCGAGTAATCTAGGAATTTCTTGGTGTTTATTGGCATAATCAATGAGTAATCTTATTCGCGCGTCTTGTGTTTGTCCATCAGTAAACAGCTTATAGACATCAGGAAAATGATAACAAACCAAATTATTAAACTCTTCTTTTGTTAAAGAGTCTTGGATTAATTCATGAATTGTTGAAAGATCATCTGCCATAGACAATTAACCTATTCCCGAATAATCCAATAATTTCCATTTTGTGCAGCTTGTAATCTACCGCGTCGCTGATGAGGAGATGTATTATTGATTAACAATTCACGAATATCTTCCAATAAGATACGAGCATCAGCAAAATAACCATGTCCTAAGAAGGTTAAATCAATATTAGAAACTTGAATTGTATCTATTCCTTCAACAACTGTAATAGGTGGAAAGAAACCTACACGGGGATAATTATGAATAATTCCTGATGTTGCTAGAGCTTTATCTTTAGAAGAAACGTATAAAGTCGTTCGTTCAGCTAACTGGTGATAGGCTTGAGCTAAGTCTTTAAATAAATCTGGATCAACATCAGGTGCAGCCAGAAAAATTTGTCCAAAGGGAATTTTAGTTACTGTTTGAACTTGAGCTAAAATTTGCTGCATTGCTCTTAGTAAACCCCGATTTCCCATACTATGAGCAATAATATGAATTTTGTTAATCTCACTTTTTTCAACTAAGTTTAGTAAAAATTCAGCAATATACTTTTCACTAGCTTCAATGGTTGCTTCATCAGCTGTATAGTCGAGTGGCGTTCTTAGTTTACCTTTTGATGCCCAACTATAGAATGCTGTAATACCTGGAACTTGAAGATCAAACCCTATTTGTGCCGCTCTTTTTGCAGCATCTTCAAAACTGACATTAAACCCATGAATAAATACTAAAGCAGAACGTTCATCTAGTTCATGGTATTCCAATTCCTGATTTACATTAGCCCAAAATTCTAATTCATCTAAAAGCTGTAAACTATCCGACTGAAGTTTAAGACGATCATCTGTTAAAGTTAATAATCTTTTCCACCAAGGAGAACCAGTAGAACCTATTTTATGGGATTTAGGTACTGCGACTTGGCAAATACCGTAGTAAAGTTGATCGCCTCTTTCTCCAGAAAAACCTTGAGATATATCTTGGATATCGACAGGTTTACGGTTTGTACCAAACCAGAGAGGATATAAGGTTGCTGTTGTTGTTTCATCTGAAGCACTACGAGTTATTCTCGGCTTCACAACATCCAATTGTAGAATTGAGGTATCACGGGTAATAAAGCGAGGAACATTATCATCAGGTAATTTTAAAGCTTTGATTTCATTTCTCCCAATTTCAAATGCTTTATAATACCCCTGTCCAAATCCTAAACCTCGATAAAATCCTCCTGCAAGGATCAAAGCTGATTCATCATCAATCTCTTTATCCATACCAATCACACAACTTACTTGATCTGCTACTACATCAGCTTTTTCTAAAGAAAAACAAGCATTCAGTATCACACATTCTATTCGTCCTCGAACGATAGCTAAGAATTCTGCTAATGTTTCGATAGAAAGAACTTGTGCTTCACCTTGACGATTGTTTAAGATGATTTCTCCGTCTGCATTCCCATGACCGCTAAAGTGAAGAATAGTTGGGTCATATTGAAGCAAATATTTGGATAAATCTTCTATATAAGCAACTTTTTCAGCATGAACAATATACTTTTTCCCGACTTCTCCTTCTTGTAATCTTTGCTTAATTAATTCTCTTTCTTTCTCTAATTGTAGTGGTTGGGTAGTATTGGGATTGGCAGAGAGAATGAGAACATCACATTTTTGAACTGGAGGCTGAACATCTGGTTTGTTAACCTCAATTTCAGATGCTAGTTTTTCAGAATTTCCTAACTTTACTTCAATTGGGGCAGAAGATGACCTCATCAGAAAATTAACAACAGCTTTGGAATTTATCTCTCCTATTTTTTTAAGTAATTTATCAATTTCTTGGTGTTTATCTACATAATCAATTAGTAATCTTATTCGGGCATCTTGCGTTTGTCCATCAGTAAACTGTGAACTTACAGCACGAAAATGATAATAAACCAAATTATTAAACTCTTGTGCTGTTAAAGAATTTTGGATTAATTGGTGAATACTGCTTAGATCATAGGGCATATTAATTTATCTTTTATTTTTCAAATTTGACTAAGGTTTCCAATTGCTCAAGTCTTTTTTCTACCTCTTCACAACCGAGATAGTTGGCGATCACGCAGTGATCTAGCTTTGCCAGCACGCACCAATCACCAAATCTATCTTAGATGCGTCTGTAAGCCTTAGATAATCTTTGAGGCGAGTCAATAAAGATTGAGGAATCCGAACAGCAATTTGAGCTTTACTCATTGGATACTTGATATGTGGTTATGTAAAATGTTTCATTACTTACTCCGTCTCTTGAGAGCAGGGTGCTGACTTTCATTCTGATTCTCATTTTAGCAAGTGTATTTCAGTTTCTAATCGATATTGGGATGAATCATACAATCACCAACATGAATCTAGCGATCGCTTCCCTGATTTCTTTATATTTGTAGATAAGGATGTTTTCTTGCTTAATCCCCTTTATGTAAAAATACCCAATATTTCGCGCTTCTGGGTCAGGCAACGAAACTCAACAAATATGACAGTCGGTGTTGGGTTTCACTTCGTTCCACCCAACCTACAGATATTGTGGTTAATTTGCCTGAGATGATATTAGTGGACTTTCTTGAGATTGTGAGCGGAAGCGAAGCGCTGCGAGCGGCACAGATCGCCTTTTCTTAAGTAGCCAACTTGTCTGTATTAGCACTAATTAATCAAAATAATCAAAATCTGATATTCCAGATATGGAACTGGTTTTTTTCATTGCTAATACAGTCATAAGATATATTTAACTTAAACTTTAGCCTATCTTCTTCACTTTGGAAGAGGTCTAATGTAAGATAATTAGGGCAAAACCAAAAAAATAAGAGCATGATGAAGATAGTTGTAACAGGTGCAAGTGGATTCTTAGGGCGACATTTATTACCCCAATTAAAATCAAAATACCCTCAAGCTGAAATCGTTGGTTTATCCTCCCAAGACTACGATCTCATGAATCCATCGGCAGTAGTACAAATGTTTCAAGATTGTCAGCCAGAGATTCTCGTTCATTTAGCGGCTTATTCGGGAGGAATAGGGGCAAATCGTGCTTATCCTGCCGATTTTTATTATCGCAACACCTTGTTAACTGCCCTGGTGTTTGAGCAAGCTGCTAAATTTGGAGTTAAAAAGATGATTTACACCATGGGAGGATGTAGCTATCCTGCCACCGCAAAATCTCCCATTGATGAGAGTCAAATGTGGGAAGGATACCCCCAACCGGAAAGTGCGGGTTACTCCAGTGCCAAAAAAATGGGTATTGTCGCCTCTCAATCCTATCGTACTCAGTATGGTTTGAATTCTGTGGTACTAATTCCGGGTAATTTATATGGCGAATATGACAATTATCGTAGCAATGAATCTCATGTAATTCCCGCTTTGCTACGGCGTTTTTATGAAGCAAAATTAAACGATGCTGAAGAAGTGATCATGTGGGGTAGTGGTGCTCCTAAAAGAGATTTTGTCTATGCAGGAGATGTGGCTAAAGTTATCCCTTATTTTATCGAGCATTATAACTCTAGTGAACCCATTAATATTTCTTCAGGTACTACTACTTCAATTAAAGAGTTAGGAGAAATGGTTAAAGAAGTAACTGGTTTTGCAGGTAAATTAGGTTGGGATACAACTAAACCTGATGGTCAGATGGTGAAAATTTTTGATGTTACTCGACTTAATTCTTTGGGCTTATCTTGTGATACTCCTTTGCGAGAAGGTTTAGAAAAAACTTTTGCTTGGCTTAGTAAAAATTATCAAGAAAAAACTGATGGTATTCGACTCTAATTTTAAGGTAATAATTATTGGTGGCGAAGGTTTTGTTGGTTCTGCTTATACGAGGTGGTGTCAAAAAAAGGGAGTTAATCATTTAGTGATTAATCGTGCTAATTATAGTGATTACATTGGCACTTCTGGCGATTTGTTAATTAATGCTAATGGTAACTCCAAAAAGTTTCTAGCTAGGGAAAATCCCTTGTTGGAATTTGATGCTTCAGTTCGTTCTGTGAGGCAATCTTTAATTGATTTTAAAGTCAAAAAGTACGTCTTTCTTTCCTCCTGCGATGTCTATCCCGATTGTTCCCGTCCTGAAACTACTAAAGAAGATAACATTATAGATATTTCCCAACAGAGCCCCTATGGTTTTCATAAGTATTTAGCAGAGCAATGTGTCAGACATTGCCATCAAAATTGGCTAATATTTCGCATGGGTGGTTTTGTGGGAATTGGTCTAAAGAAAAACCCCATTTTTGATATCTTACAGGGTGAAAAAATGTGGCTAGATCCCCAGAGCGAATTGCAGTATATTAACACTGATGTAGCAGCAAATATAGTGATGGAAATTGTCCAAAAAGGGTACACTAAGGAAATATTTAATCTCTGTGGAGATGGATTGATTAAATTACAAGAAGTAATCGATGTAGCCGCAAGTAAAGTTAAAGTTAATCCTGACAGTCCGAAAGTACATTATGAGGTATCGATCGCCAAACTTAAGCAAATAGTAAATATTCCTCAGACTCGCAATAGTGTGTTAGAGTTTGTGAAAAAAACGCTCAATTATAGTTAATATTCTTCTTAAAATTGAGCGGTGTGGCTCAAGAGCCTTCATGATTGTACTCAGTGGCAATATCCGAGTTTAGAAACCAACCCCAAGTTTCGTCAAAAGGATGAACCTGCTGAGTTAAAGTCTCCTGTCGTACTAATGGACGCCCCTCATTGGCCCATTGAAAAAGAGAGCCTTCGAGGTTAACAACCCGTTGGAAACCCGTCACTTCTAACTCCTCTGCCAGTTTAGAGGAACGGTAGCCCACAGAACAATAAGCCACGGTTAAAATGTCGGTTTTGAGATTGGCTTGTCGTGCTGCTTTTAAATCTGGAATATGTTGTGCTCCTGGAATATGACTCACTAGAAACTCTGCTTCTTCACGGGTATCGAGCAGTTGAATTTCAGGGCTACCCGTTTGCATAATCTCGGCAAGTTCCTGGGTAGTAATATGTCGTACTGTGGGAAATTCACAGCGAATAAAAGTTTTAAGTTTTTCCCAACTTTCTGCTTTTGAATGCTTTGGCAAATTTTGCAAAAAGCTTGACTCCACAAGTTCCTGACAATGTGGCTCATTCACGCTTTGCGAGAGAGTCAATCTCCTCCATGGCAAAATCTTGGTTATTCCTACAGAATTCAAATAACTCGTAGTGAGAATTCCCACAACAGATAAGACTAGAAAGAAGATGAATTGCTGTTTGGTGAGTTTCATTAAGTATTTAAACAAAATTATTTGTATATTTACTATGGGGTTATATCAAGCCGATCTTCTAAACTAAGGGATTGAATAGCTTGTACTAAAAATTCACAACTGTGTTAGATTTCGTTCAGAATAAGTGATAAGTAATACTTTTAATCAACGTTTTTGGTGGCGATCGCTAGTTATTATTATTCTCATTCTGGGGATTATTTTTCGCTTTGTCAATCTAGATAAAAAAGTCTATTGGCATGATGAAGTTTACACTTCCTTCAGAGCAGCTGGTTTTACTGGTCAAGAAATATATGAGCGAGCCTTTCAAAACAAATTATTAACTCCTGATTTTAATTAGTTTTCAAATACTTCTGGCACCAGCACACACATTTTTTCTCTTTTGTCAAACTTTATGTTAAGAAAGATCCTTATAAAGTATAACCCTTTGAGGTAGAGATAATGGCGTTTTCCAAGACCTGAACTTTTTCCTGAACTTTCCTGAAAAAAAATACAGTTGATGATGATTATTCTGCTTTGATTCATCATTAAAATCTGAAAGAACTATCAACTAAGGATTATGATTGTCCCGTAATTTTTTCTAATTTTTGCAGGGCTTGCTCTAAAGTGGCCTACATATGTGGCATGGTGGGTTGATGACGACAAAGAGCCAACGTTTGCGCTATGCAGCCCTTCGTCTGGAACATCTTTTTGAGCGCGGTTCTACACTCTATGCCTTTAATTGCAAGAATTGCTTTGATAAAGCAGGGCAAACGATTCAACGCTTATATCATTCAGCACATCTAGGGCATCGGTCAAGAAATAAGGCTATATTTTAGTCATAGAATTCAGAGAAAGAAAGTAAATTCATGCTCCCTTTAACAACACTCTATCTCGATACACTTAAAAAAAGCTTGATGGATATCCTCAATACATCTATACCAGAGTCACTAATTAATCCTAACTCACTGGATGAACATCTTATTCCTGAATGGTTTGAGCATTTCTGTTTTGGGAAATCATTAACATTGTGTACTATGATTCGACTTGATAACCTTCAAGCTCGACTTGAAGATTGTCTCACCAAGGGCATTCCAGGAGATGTGGTAGAATGTGGCACTTGGCGGGGGGTAATGAGTATTCTCATGCGAGGCGTACTGGCCGCTCATGGAATCAAAGACAGAACAGTTTGGGTGGCTGATTCTTTTCAAGGATTACCACAACCTAAACCAGGTTCGGTTGATGAAAATCTCTATAATCATGAGCAGGTTGTGAAAGCTCAAAGATTTGCTGTTCCTCTATCCGAAGTTAAATCTAACTTTTCTCGCTACGGTCTTTTAGATGAACAGGTACAATTTCTGCCGGGTTGGTTTAAAGAGACATTA
>JAAUYA010329030.1_pt1 | contig 10748 bp, 12 predicted proteins | sample 7278161 | NCBI WGS metagenome assembly JAAUYA01 (sample SAMN14350120, study PRJNA611818) | marine sediment metagenome | isolation source: surface marine sediment (3m) | place: French Polynesia: Moorea | collected 2018-08
AAATCTAAAATCCAAAATCCCTTGCCTTGTCTCGACAGTAGTTCAGAGTGTATCGAACAGTTAACAGAAGCAGCGATCACTAATTCAGGAGAACTCCAAACTCTCCAAGAGCGCATCGGACTCCTCGATAGGAGGCTATCTCTGGCAGGTGAGAGCATCAACTACGCTGAGAGTAAACTTTGGACGAATTATATCCCCGATTCCTTCTCTCCCAATCCCCTTAACATCATCAATCCTTTCTCTTGGTTCAAGAATCTTGTAGGGGGTGGCGACATCCAGAGAAGCAGGATAGCCATTGCCAATTTAGAACTCAGGAAAGCGAATGTAGAAGCTCAACGAGCCGAGTTGGAAAGGCGTTATTCAGAAGTCCAAGCCAAAACCAGAGCGCAAATCTTAACCTTAGTGCTGGACTATGAAGCTGCGGGTAGGCAGGCTGCCCTCATTACTGCCCAACTGAACAACCACCGAGTTATTTCTAAAGTGGTCGAGGTTGAATATCGGATGGGTGGCAGTTCCACAGAATCCTATCTAGCAGCAGTGGAGAAGAAGGAGAGGTTGGAGAATCAGTTGATTCAGACTCAGATAGCTCAAGCAGAATCTTTGAGGAAAATATTATCTCTGACGGGCTTTAAACTCACAAAATAGTTCAGTTAAAGTTAGCTACTTCTACTCCTATCCATCAGCCAGGACGCCACGAAACCCACACTACCTCCCGTACCTGTGGTAGTAAGTATGATCTGCCAGTCCCTTGACCCGGAAACTAATAAGGCCACAGCAGCTCCCAATGCTCCTACACACCAAGATTTAAAGAGCGATCGCTTGGTATCTTCTACCCCTAATTTGTAGCTCTTCAGCTTGATGGATAATCCCTCTTGATCAGGTAATCCACCATCCCTAAAGGGTTTAGGGTTTCATCTTGCCTCCTGGAGTGCTCATCTATTTCTTGCAAAGCTTCTTCTAAATCTTCTCTCAAACCGGGAACGGTGAAGTTCCAAGTCTTCTTGTAGTAACGTTCAGCAGCAAGATCTCTGGCGTAGCAGTATTTGGAGCAGAAGTATTACAAGCACAAGTAAGAGAAGGAGCAGTAGTAGCAGGAGCATTAGTAGGAGCAGTATATGTAGTATATAGAAGAGCAGTAGGAGAAGAACCAGAATACAATGATGATTTTGTTAGTCGTTTTGTTATTGCTTTTGCTGCTACAGGAGGTACAAGCTTTCGTGGTGCTGACTTAAGTGAGGCTAATTTCACTAGAACTAGGCTTAAAAGTACAGATTTAAGAGAAGCTAACCTTACTAGAGTTCGTTGGTATGGAGCTAAAATGATAGACCAGCTCCGACCTGGTAATACTTATCTTAGAGATACTCAGTTACGGCAATGGCTGCTAACCGGTGAAGGAACTGACAATAACTTTGACCGCAAAACTCTACAAGGTATTAATCTAGAGGAGGCAAAGCTGAGAAATGCTAGTTTTATAGGAGCAGACTTAAGTGGAGCTAATTTACAAAATGCTGACCTGTCCAGAGCTAGACTGCTAGAGACACAGTTAGAGGAGACAAATCTCACAGGAGCTACTATTGAAGACTGGAGCATCAACAATCAGACTATTATAGATAATGTAATTTGTGATTATGTCTACTTAAAAGAATGTCAACAGGAACGTCGTCCTGCCATTGGTAACTTTGCTCCAGGAGAATTCGCTACACTTGTCCGAAAGACTATAGAAACGGTAGACCTAATATTCAAGGATGGTATTGATTGGCAGGCATTTCTCTCTTCATTCCAAAATCTACAGGTTGAGTGCGGAAGTGATGAGTTAACTATCCAATCTTTTGAGGACAAAGGCGATGGTGCATTTGTCATCCGAGTTAACGTACCTCGTAGTGTAGACAAAGCAGAGATTGAGAGGTATCTGAAAAGACAATATCAGCTAGAAGCTCAACTTGAAGCTAAGAGTGAGCAGCTAGCAAACCTTATGGAAATTACTAAGTTATTGGCTGGTAGACCTACTCAAAGCTATATTGGTGTTACAGCGTTATCGAAGAGTGAATCTATGTCAGAAGCATCTAGACAGGAACAAGGAAGCAAAAATTACACCATTCAAGGGGATAACATTCAGGCTGTTCAAGGGGATAAAAATGTCGTCTGGCAACAGAAGCAAAATGTGTCGGCTCAAGAGGAACTAACCCAAGAGCAAGTGGCTGAATTATTAGCCGAGATTAAACAAAAGATTAGCTCGTCTGCCTTGCCTGAAGCTATTCAAGAAAAAGCTATCAAGCGATTAGACGCAGCAGCTGATGAAGTGCAAGAAAAAGAACCTGATAGGCAACTGGCAGCTGGAAATCTGAAACGCATGGGAGAAACTCTTGCAGAAGCAAGCAAAACTTCGGAAGAAGCCAAAAAACTTTGGGACAATGTTCAGCCTATTCTTGTCCAAGTAGCAGGTTGGCTAAGAGTGGCAGTTGACTATCTTCTAGACAATCTATTGTGAGGTTGGCTTATGAGCCAGTCACTACCATCTGATGAGGAGCGCTCACCGAAGGTGCGCCGGAAGCGAGCGCAACAGTCGTCTGCTAATCAGTTCCATCAACAGAATAAAGAAGGCGACTCGAATGATAGTGGAATCCGCTCTGTCCAAGATGACAGTAAGCGAGTCGTTCAGGGGCATAACAATTGGGTTATCCAGGGTGACAATAACCAAGTTATTCAAAACCTAGTTACTAACCAATTTGCCAGACCAGAAGCACAAGAAATAGCTTTTGAAAATCGTCTGCAACTCTTAGGACAGTTACATCGAGAATCTCAGGCACGCTGTATAGAACGCTGGCAAGCTTTAGGGGTGAGCGAAAGTGAGGCGATAAAATTTACTGAGGACTCATTAATTGGAGCACCTCCATCTCAAATTCAATTATGTCCTGGGAAACTGATTTTTCTAGTTGGAGAACTTGGGCTAGGAAAATCGCTGATTGCAGAACGACTCTTTCAAAGCGCAATCAAACAAGCACAAGAGAATGTTGATGCTCCTATACCTATATACCTAGAGGCTAGGGAAGTAACAGAGGGGATTTCAAAGGTTATAGAATCTGCTGCTACTGGCATAGGTAATCCTAACACCCAAGGTGCTATCGTGATTATTGATGGAGCTGATGAAGTAACCGGGATTGTTTCTCGACTACTAAAAGAAGCTCGGCTGCTTGTTAAGGCATGGCTGAACACTACAGTAGTCATCGCCAGCAGACCAATGCCAATATTCAGGCATGAGGAAAATCAAGAATATATTGTTCCGGCTCCATTACTTTCTGATCAGGAAGCATATTCTCTAGTAGAGCAGTTTGCACAAATTCCATTCTCTGCATTCACAGCTTCAGAGTTGCCCGAATCAATTGGGGAGGCTATTCATCGACCTCTGTTTGCCATATTACTGGGAATTTACCTTAGTAAACAAGGGCTAGGAGTTCCTAACTCTATAGGAAAGCTGCTATCAAATCTTGTTGAACGCTCTCTAGGTCGAGAGACAGCAGATAGTGTTAGTGCCAATCAACTACTACAAAAACTCGCTGTTCGCTGTATCGAGTACGAAGGGTTTCCAGTCCCTGCAAATGAAATAGCATCTAGGTCTGAACTCAAACAGATACTAGACTCAAGATTAGTTGTCGAACATAATGGTCAACTTAGCTTCCCTTTGCAGATTTTAACTGAGTGGTTTGCAGTTCAGAGTTTAGAAGCAGGTTACCCTCAACCAGAATCTCTACTCAGTAGCATTCAGAAACTTGAATTATGGAAATATCCACTAATTATTGCTATCTCAACCTTTGGCCATGAAAACACCTCGAAATTACTTACGCCAATTGCTCAAAAATACCCCGCATTTGCTGGTGAAATAGTTAGTGCAGCATTAATCAGTGGCTGTCCAAATCTACCTCCGCCGCTTTGGTTGCAATGCGGACAACGAATACGAGAAGCTATGCAGGGATGGGTGAGTGGCATGAGTCAGCCACTTGCTAAATTGATTGCACCAGTTAAAGATAACAGTGAAATTAGAACAATTGGTATAAAAGTGGAGGAGTATAAATTTCAAGCGGCCTGGTATCGAGGGGATGATCATTTAGATGATGTAGTTGAGCTACCATTATCTAGAGAGAGAAATAATCGTTGTTGGGTTCCTAGAAAAATTATAAAGTCTATACGTCAATCTCCGCTATCTCAACAGGGATCGCCATCGGCTTGGGCCTGGAAATGGACTCTTAATGAACTTGTTGACTCACTCTCAAAACTATTGAAAAATCGTGCGCTACCAATTGAAGAAATTAACAATGGTTTGCTAGCTCATGAAGCCCTTTGGCAACTAGCTCGCTTGGTTCTCAAAATTTCTAGACGCTCTTCGTTTAGTTATTATCCAAGAGCTCGCCCCATTCCTCTAAATCTGCTTGAAGAATGTCTGTCAGATTTCCCAAATGATTATGAGTTTTTTGATCGACCTCCGTATCGATTGCATAGGAACGAAATTAATACGCTAGCTACAAAAGTAAATCAGCTACGTGAAGTTGGTGAAATAGTATTAAATCCTCCGTGGCCTCAAGCAGACCGTGATGGTGATTTGATAGAAGGTTGGCCGTGGCAGTGCTATACCCCTGAAACTATACGAATTCATGCAGAAAATGTATATAGAGAAGCTCTCAATGCTTATCAGCAGATTGTTAAAACTTTGTTTGCAAAATTTGCTGAGAGATTAGAAATGAATATGATATTACCTGCTTGCTTATGGGGATTTATTGATCCAGACGACCCAGCGAAATTTTGCTGGTATTTTGAAGTTCTTCCTAGTGATAAACACACGAAAGTGCAATTTCAGTATCGTGAAAAAACTGATAAATCCGTACTTTGTATCAATACAGAGCTAAATGAAAAATTATATTCTTTTCGTCCTTCTGAGGTCGCGAGATGGATTGATTATATTCCAATCAGTTATCCTTTCCTTAAAATATTTTTAAATAACTCGGCAACAGAGCTTGTTTATACTTGGTTATGGGAAGACCTAAAGCGAGTTTCTTGGGTAAAGGGACATCTGGGAGATCCACCCAAAAATCTTGAAGGTTGGCTATGAATTATTAATTAATAATACTTACTTTATGCCTTGGCCTTTTAATAGCAAAAAAGAAATTTTGCCGTTAGAATCTAAAACTATTTCCTGGCAGGGGTAAAAAAGACGGACATTGTGTATCATTTGAACCCTCTTATATAAACAAAATCCTAAAATTGGGCCAACCAAACCTGATAATTGTCAAATACTTAACCCTTAGTTATCAAAATATTCTGAGATAATATTAATAAAATTCTTGGCTCCATTTTGACGTAATTTATCTAACAGAATATCTAAGTTTAAATCTATATCATCTGCTTGTTGTTCCAAAATATTAACTAGTTTTTCCTCACCATTGAATTCCACCAACTCTACTAAAAACTCATCAGGAGAAACAGCTTTAATCTTATATGGTTCAAGAGTATGAGGGGGAAAATCTGAGCGATTAGATGTAACTATTGTATCAGCCTTAGCTTCTATTGCTGCTGCTAAAACATGACGGTCTTTAGGGTCATTTTTGAGAACAATTATTATTTCCTCTTTTGGTTCTATTAAAGATTCAGGAAAAGCTTGTTTCATTTGTCGAACTCGTTTCTGAGCTTTTTCCTTTGCTATTTTAGGTTCTAATTTATTTCTTTTCTCCAAAATTTTAGCAACACACAAGCATCTAGAACTACAATTGGTTTTTTCACTTATTTGGCTACCAAAATAATCATAATTCCAGAAGGTTAATTAATAATTTCTGATAGCTCTTCAGAATCTAAATCATATAACCCATCTTCTTTGATACCAAGGGAAAACTCTCTCAGTATTGAACGGCGGTTTGCATCTCTTTTTTGTAGATATAAAAAAACATCTTGAGCATATATTTTGCGACGATTTCCTACTTTTATATAAGGAATTTCTTTCTGGTCAAGAAGTTTGACTAAATAAGGTCGTGAAACATTCAATACTTCAGCTGCTTCTTGAGTAGTCATATACTTACGATCGGGAACAATGGTAAAAGAATTTCCCTCTCTTCTGAGCTTTAACACCTCTTGAACAGTTTGATATTCAGCTTCTGACAAAGGAAATTTCTGCCCTTTATATGACAAGAAACAATCATTAGTTTTACTCATTACTTTATAGCTATTAGCCCCAGAATTATTGAGACGCAATAATGTTTATTTATCTACACCATATCAATTATCTGAAATATTCGCAACATCTGAAACAAGAGAAATCCTAGGGCCAAGATTTCCCACCAGTAAGCTTAGACGCATTAACATGGGATTTATTGCATGGCGGTCCAAGGACATCAGTTTTCTCGCCCTCATTTTTGTTTGAGTTTATCTGAGATCGCCTCTCGTACAAACTCTCGCCAATTACCATCGAGGGAGAGCAACTCCTTGAGCATGGAGGTAGTAACCCGCAGGGTAAACTTCTCCGTCAGTGGTTCATCCCGCTCGGTAGTGAACTGGTATTTACTTAATTCTGGATTTCCGCCAACTCTAGCCATCAGTAATGCCCTTACTCCTTTAATCATACAACAAATAGCGAGTCCTCAGCCTATTGGCAACAGCTCAGAACTGTGCAAGAATAGGTCGTTAGAATCCAACTTTCCAAGAGCTATGTTACTACTAAAAGAAGATGAAATAGTAGACCTTACCCTGAGCCAACCCGTCCCCCTAACGGCCCATCCGGCAGCGGTATATCTCGATTCCTTAGCTACCGGGAGTCAACGCACCATGCGCTCTTCCCTCAATATCATCGCCCGACTCTTAACCGACGAGCGCTGCGATGCCATGACTCTAGATTGGTCGAAGCTGCGCTACCGCCACACGGCGGCGGTACGCACTGCCTTGAGCCGAAAGTTATCGGCCACGACGGTTAATAAGATGCTGGTGGCACTGCGGCGCGTCTTATTGGAAGCCTATCGCCTGGATTTGATGGAGAACCACGATTATCTCAAGGCGGCGGATTTGAAGAGTTTAAAAGTCACCCCCCAGTTGCGGGGAAGGGCTCTAACTACGGCTGAGATTCAGGGTTTGATTGCCCACTGTCGGAAAGAGGGAACGGCCATCGCCCTTCGAGATGGCGCGGTAATTTCCCTGCTGCGCTGCGGCGGGATTAGGAGGGAGGAGTTGCTCGAGTTAGAGTTGGCCGACGTGAATTTAGAGACGGGGGCGGTGGTTGTCAGGCATGGCAAGGGGAATAAAACCCGCAGCGTCTATCTGAGTGAGGTGGCTTTAGAGTTGGTGAAGCGGTGGTTGGAGGTGAGGGGAGATGAGCCAGGAGCGTTAATCTGCCCCGTCAATAAGGGTGGTAGAGTTACCATTAGGCATTTTGCCGCCGATGGGGATGGCATCTATAAGTTAGTCAAAGCCAGAGCCGAAAAAGCTGGCATTGCTCACTTTTCCCCCCATGATTTTAGAAGGACTTTCTGTAGTGACTTATTAGCTGAAGGGGAAGATGTCTTTACCGTGCAGGATTTAGCCGGTCATGCCTCCCCCATGACTACGAAAAGGTATGACAGGCGGGGAGAGGCGAGGAAGCGTAAGGCAGTGCAGAAGTTGAAGTTTTAAGCCCTTGGCTTTTATTGAAGGAGATTGAGGCAGGAAAACGAATACAGATTTAGCCAGAAGCGAGCGCTATTATGAAACTGTTTATTAAGTTAAAATCTAGATCGAGGTAATATTCATTTATTTTTGGTTATCTTATTATGTCTATTAAAACTGTTCAACAAGCAGAAAATAATTTTAATCAGTTAATTGAGGAAGTAGCTATATCTCATCAACCCATTACGATTACAGGAGAAAAACATAATGCGGTTTTAGTTGCTCAAGAAGATTGGTTTGCTATCCAAGAAACATTGTACTTATTGTCAATACCAGGTATGAGAGAATCAATTAGAGACGGTTTAGCTACTCCCGTAGAAGAATGTGATGAGGATTTAGATTGGTGAAGTGGAAACTTGTTTGAACTAATAAAATATAATCACAGAGGTGGTATTGATAATAAACAAATTGATGATATTGACAAGATAACTATCCACTAATAACAAGTTCATTCTGTTGAATAAACTCACCTAAATTAACCGGGAAATTTATTGATTCTTGTTGATATACTTGGGCAACTAAATTATATATTTTTTGTGCTAAATCCCGATTGTATTCAAACAAATAATGAAAATTAGCATCACCTTTTATAGTATTCAAACTTTGATTAAAAAGCTCTTCAGTTTCTACTTCCATAGTGAATTTAGCCTTTTTTTCACCAAGTTTAACTATAACTTGAAAAAAATTATCTTGTTTAATCGGCGAAATTTTTAATACTTGTAAATTCATTTTTTCCAATATTTAACATAAACTTTGTTTGTTTAAAGCAGTGATCAACCTTCTGATTTGTCCAGCTTCTTTTCTTTGGTTATAACGTTTTTTTGCTTCTAGGGTAATGGGGGTCAAAATGGCTTCTCGTGCGGAAACAATTAACCACGCTGCTTCTAAAAAAGTTTCTACGGTGATGCCATTTTTTTTACAATAACTGGTCAAGTCTGAATCTAATTCTTCTTCTAAGACGATTCCTGAACGCCTGCGGGTCTTGGGAAATTCAGCTAATTGTTTTTTTAGTTGTTCTAAGGTTGTCTGATTATTTTGGTTACTATCTGTTTCTGAAAAATTTGATTTTTCTTCTGAGAGCAGATTTTCGGGAAAAAGAGGATCTTTTCTCTGGGTTACACTAGCTCGCTGTCGGTTTTTTTGACGTAGTTTATCGAGAAGATTATCTTCACTCATTGTTTAAATATTCCTCAATTTTGGTCAGTAAAATATCGAAAGGATACTCTAAGTGATTAAACCCTAGAGTGAATAAGGTTTTTTGTTGATTGATTGCTTGTTTATAGCGTTCTGACTCTAAGATGGAAGGGAGAATTTTTTCTGGGCCTACTTCCTCTTTCATGGCATCTATGGCTAGACGACTCTCATGGGTTTGAGTTCTTCCTATCCATCGGTCACGAAAAGGGATAACGCCCCACACTGTAGCATTGGTAGCTTGTACTTCCAGCATTCCTTTGAGTAGCTCTAAAGTTCTAATTAAGGAGCCATAACCTTTAATGGTTGCTTCAGCCGGGATAATTAAGCCATCTGCCGCTCCAATCACACTCAAGGCTATTTGCGATCGCTGTGGGGGAGAGTCAATCAAACAAAGTTGAAAAGTGGTCTCAAAGTTTTCTAAGCGACGTTTGAGTAAAGTAGCTCCCACGCCACTGTTGGAAAGATAGTCAACTGCACTATCGAGTTTTTCATCCGCCGGAATGCAAAATAAATTTTCCTCCCCTTCAATGGGATAAATGGTATCAGATAAATCCACTGATTTTTTGATCAGTTCCAGTAAACTAGGTTCTGCTTCATTTAACTCCAATCCCAAATAGGTAGTGAGGTTATGTTGCGGGTCCGCGTCTATGATTAAGGTGGTTATGCCAGCATTCGCTAGTTTTCTGCCTAAGAATAACGCAGTCGTGGTTTTTCCTTGACCTCCTGATAACGAGGTAATTGCCAGGGTTAACATAAAAGAGTATATTTTGGCTCACAGCCTATTGGTGTAAATCCTAAATTTAGTTTTACATACTTTAAGTATTTTAGCCAATCATCTAAAGCTAAAAAGCTAATTTTAGCTTTTTAGCTTTCCTTCAGGTATGACACCGCAAAAAGGGTTTATGTTCCTAGCTCAAAACCAGTTTGGGGCGAGCAACCGGCGAGCGAGTTTGCTCCGTTGCTATAAGAAGGCGAGTATCCTCTATTTAATTACTCGGACTTCGCTATCCAAGAAGAAGCCCAGGCGGAGCTTAATGCCTTATTCTTAGTCAACTCTCTTATAGCCTCGCTTTTGTCTTCGTTGTTGCAGTTGATAGTAAGTTGCCAAACCCGCTTGATAATCTGGGCAATCGAGGTCTTTTGATTGGCCAAATCCCCTGGTTACGGCACTCCCCCAAGTCTTGGTGATTACCCAGGAGCCATATATATTTTGCCTAAGATTTAAGGTGTAAAATCGTGTACCTCTTTGCCACTTCGATTGAAGCCATTTGTCAAGCTCGTAGGTAATTGCCACAGGAATCTCAACCACGTTTTGCTTATTCTAGTAAAATCCTAACGCAAGTGTATCCCCCTGAGTTGGTGTGGGTTCGCAGACAAGCGTGAAAGTCGTTCGGCTAAATAAATAAACTAGGAGAAACCTTAAAATACGTCCCTAACTTTTTAGCTTGTTCTTTGCTAATTGCTCGTTTTCCGTTGACTATGGCTGAGATCAAACCCTTGGAAGAACTTATAACTCCTACTAAATCTGCTTGTTTAGTGTTACTAGATTCTAAAAGGTGCTGTAAAATTTCATGAGGTAAAAGGTTACTCCAATCCTCTAAAGAGTAAGCTCGTTCTTCATAGTCTTCAATTAACTTTACCACCAATCGAAATAAGGTTGTTTCTTCTGGGGTGCGGTTATTTTTCTTGGCCATGAGGTTTTCGGCTACTACTAAATATTCTTCGTATTCAGCTTCTGTCTCGATTATTTTGGGAATAATCTTGGTTTGAGCTAAAAGTTGCAGGTAATTTTTCTTATTTAAAGTAAGGGTCATTTTTCCATTGCTCCTTATCATATTCTGCATGGGTTAAAAAATATTTAAAATAGGCTACTTGTTCTT
>JAAUYA010252121.1_pt1 | contig 10736 bp, 6 predicted proteins | sample 7278161 | NCBI WGS metagenome assembly JAAUYA01 (sample SAMN14350120, study PRJNA611818) | marine sediment metagenome | isolation source: surface marine sediment (3m) | place: French Polynesia: Moorea | collected 2018-08
ATAAACTGGGGCAAAGCTGTACAGACGCTACCTGGTTGACACATTTAAAGACAAAGCATTTCAGTCACATGATCACAATACAGGCGGCGTCGATACTTGCCCTGTGTATAGGCCTGTGATAGACGTCCTGGTGCTAGTCTCTATCTGTGGGCTATCTATCTATGGGCTATCGATAGGCCTGCGATAGACATCCTGGAGCTAGATAGCCCAAAGATGGAGTCTTGCACTGCCCATATATGACTAGGACCAACCTAGCATAGAAGGTTGTAAAGGTGCATATTGCCAACAAAATAAAAAGTCAAATTCAAATCTTTATATTGTTCCAAAAACAAGCCCACTTTATTGCGTTTGTTCCAAACTGGAACATGATGATGTTACACATATAATGGTTCAGTTATAATTTTGACATGATAAAAGGAAGTTAAGCGTATAAATTTTAACATGATAAAAGTTATCCAAATTGACTCTTTAGCAACATTCTTAAATATTACCGGTACATGAATCAACGGACAGAGTATTAGGGATATAACATTCTTATGATCACTTCTCTTCTATATCACTTATATTTATTACCCACAATATAACATTCAGGTCGCCTACCTCTGTCGTGTAAGGAACTTCTATGTGCAATAAAGGAGCGTGTTCTGTTTTAATTGTCCCAGTTAAAATTCGTGTCCACACATCTTTTATAACTTTGTAATTTATTTTTATCTAATTCAAGCGCACATTCAAGGATGTACTACAATATGTAGAGAATACAATTTTTCTATAAAAAAATCGGAAAAAACAGATGAGTAGAAGCGCCAAAGAATAACTTAAAAAGGTTTCATGCATGTTTCATGACCAAGTGACGAACTGTTAGCATCGGAAAGTCACATGGTCATGGAACAGTGTGTTGATTGGTTTTGTGAAAGTCACATTTTGTTTAGAAACTGCTCCTATTTGCAGCTACATCAAATATTCAAAGTGACAGGCATATCACAATAAGCGACTACAGTCGCGGAATTGTAGTATTAAATAGATTTAAAATACTCTACGTAAACTTTTTTATAATAAGTAAACAGCCAATGTTTTTTGAAACATTGCGTGACTACAGGCCACCACACTGTGAAAAAATGCATAGTTTGTATATATTAAGCTTACGCATGAAACATAAACAGACATCGCAATTTAAACATAACAGTAGTATAAGGGAAAATTTAAAAAAAAAAACGAGGAAACAATACATTTAAGCTACATTTAACTGTGTATGTATCAAGAAGTAGAACCCTCCACCATTTTTATGTGCTATTGGCATAGTCCCTATTGGACACATCTCAAAACTTGCAAACATTTTTAGTAATGAACTTGCTTCCATTTCATGAAAATTACATCTTTGTCATGGGAACCCACATATACAGATAATTCATACCATTCCCTTTACAAAAACAGCATAAAAATAATATGGTAATAGTACAAAAGGTACAGATGTATTTGTGCTTACAAATATGAATATATAGAAAGAATACTATAAAACATTCTCTCGTTATTATTTATACACAGGCGGAATTGGAGAACTGTTCCTTAGTTAAAAGGTTAACAAGTTTGCTTGGATTTACAACAATAACAACAATAGAGCATTTAATGTGGGGAAAATGTGATTAAAATCCTATCAAATTCACATACAATATAATTCAACAATATGGATGATAAAGCCAGTTACATCTTCCATCCTACTTTCAAGCACTCAGTGAGTTAATAATTATTATTCAAGGTGATATGCAGACTACAAAGTCCCCTCCGAAAGTTAGCTGTACAGACTCCGCAAATCTGCGCGAAAGGTGTGTTATTTTTTCCATGCGGTGTTAAATAAGATGCTACACACTATTTATCTCTGTAATGATTATCGACTCTAACACTCTAACATATTAGCGTAAAAGAAACTGGGTAATACATAGAACATTTTAACAACAATTCCATAGTTTTCTTGCGTACGTTTCGGATGCACCATTTTACTTGCGATAATTTGATGATGATTTTCTCTTATGTTGCATTTTTAGTAATTAATGCTGGAAGGACAGAAGGATTTGTGGGCAGTGGATAGCATTAAATTCCTATAATTCCCTGGCTGCTGCTCTTATTCTGCTGCCTGCCTTTTCAGAGTCCCATTTCTTTTTTCAAAATTGGATTTTCTTTTTCGCTTCATCACCATCGGTCACCAATCCTCAAAACCTTCAGTCCTGCTTGATTAGGAATCTCATGCCTGCCTCCAATGTATTTTTAGTACTTTTTATTTTTATTTTTCAGTGTTTTTAATGAAGTTCAATGATTTATGCACCAAGGGGTATCTGATTTACTGATGGGACATTTCCATAGTTCTTCTGGTTGTTGTCTTCTTTACGACGTGTACACTGTCTTCTGAATGTGGGTTGCGCGATCCTGAAGAATAAAAAGGTAATATTAAGATATCTGCCAGAAACAGCTATAATGCATGACGTAAATATAAAACATTGACATTGATTATTGTTACGCAAATATTTTAACATATATGTTTGAGAAAGCATTATATGATATTAGACATTTTGACTAGATCTTTTCAACGTATGATTGACATACATCCATTAGATATTGTTAAATTTACAGACCATTAGTTTGGGAAGTTATTTGGAAAATACTATGCATGGTTATTTAAATGGATGCACATTTTGAAATGTACTAACATCACTACATGGAAATTCATATTCTTAATTTAGTAACACCATGCGAGTGTATCAAAATCGAAAAATTGGAGTAAACATTTAAATTTAATAGATTGGTCGTGAGACCGTTAAATGTAAACCCTGTAAGAAAATTAAATCATAATCACACCATGCACATTTTAAATGATTGAAAACAATATAAATTTCACATTACACCCAACAATGTCAGGAATGAAATGTATATACAGAAATAAGAAGAAAAATAGACAAAAAGTTAAGACGGATAAGAAAAAGGAGAAAGTTGTGTGGGAATGGTACGTGCAAGTAATATGTAGGTACAACAATATAAAAATATCGAGTGTTCAATGCAAACAGTGCATTAAATTTTACACGTTCTGTGGGTTTTAGGTGGGAGTGCTCAATGGCAGGAAGGGTTCAGTTTTTTTGGCAATTGCATGATTAGCTGGATTGTTTGCACCCCAGGGCAATTATGATTAGATAAAACCAGGATCTTAAAGTCAACAAGGGAAGAAACTGAGTACATAATTTCTAATGTAGAACCACCTACTGGAACATGGATCTTATGGATCCTAACTAGACTATAGGTGTCAGTACCTTATTGCACTAAAATAACAGTACTTTACAATTGAGCAGAAGTATTATTGCACCATTGCAACAACATTTCTGCAAGTAGTTGTAATGTGAGAAACATTTTACCTGAAGAGGCGAGAAACGGGATTCTTACCCCATCAAGTTAAAACGCAGCTCATATTAATGCTACTTTTGCGCTAGACGAAACAGTAAAGCAACATGTCTTTGCATTTTTTTTCAGACATTACTAGGTCATGGCACTGGCACCTGACCTAAAAGCTTTGGACCACTACATTACAAGTGCAACAATATCTAGAAGCATCTATTCTATCCATGTACAACTGCATTTTTTTTTAAATTATGTACACCAGTTTCTACACATTGTTGGCCCCTGATCCCATATGGCAAAAATTGGGTTAGGTAAAAAATTAGATGGATTTTTTGAAATCACACACTTCAATTGCTGGTTCATTATTGTGACACAACTGCATGATTTGTATGCGACAAAGTGCACAATTAATATGTTTTTGATTTGTGTTGTAGTTGATTGAAAAATAAGAGAATTGATGATGAAGTTGATTTCTTTTCTAAATGATAATACTAGCCCATAGTCCACACATATAGGAGACAGCGATATGATTATTAACTAAAAAGCTTGATGTTTTTTGGATCTGGCAAGGCCCTAGGCACACATCACAATTATGATGACAATTAATGTAATGATCGTGTGAGTAAAGGAATCACGAAAAGGCACCATTAAAATGAGAAGGTGTTAATGTTAGAAAATAATCATTTTTGGGAACATTGATTAATTAGCAATGAAATTTTAGAGAATTTTGAATTTTGTTTTCAATTGGAGAGAGCTATGCAACCATGAGCGCCTGCCTTGCCGCGACCCACCGTACATTTATCCTCACTAACCAATTTCCTAAGTGTTTATACTACGTAATATTAACTGATTATTCTTCGTATTTTACATTGGTACAAAATCAAATCACAAGGAAAACCTTATTATACTGAATATATGGTGGAAGTCGGCCCGGCAAAAAAGTGTTGTTTATAATGGGTATTATATAAAAAAGGCTTGAAGGGGTGAGATCTGTACAGTAAGGTGGGCCAGCGGTGGGGCGAGTGGCAAGAACAAACAAAACACGGAACGGATCTCGCGCCAGTGGTTAGAGGGAGGGGCGTACCCCGGGGCGACTCCATTTGCCCCTATGCCCCCCCATCAGGTCAGGTGGCGTCAGCACCCCCGTGTTGGAGCATAGTTGCCGCCCGCCCTGCAGACAGTAGCTTGTGCTCTCACAGTTGCAGCCATCAGGACTGGTGGGGGATGTCTGAGTATTTGAGGACTCAGTTTGTACACAGTGTGTGCTGGATGCCAGGGCTCTGCCAGGCGGGAGGGAGCGCCCAGACCACGCAGCCCACGCTCTCCTCCCACGCTCCTGGACAACTATACCTCGCCCTGTGGGTTGCACAGTCTGGTAGTAATATTAGCGCCAATTCCCCAACTGCCTTTTGGTCTGTTTGCGACGATGTCATCTGGTCCAGCCTTGGAGCGGTCAACTTGTCCAGCCCAGATCTGAAAAGAAGGGTACATCTCCTTAAAAATCTAGAATTTTCATCTGAAAAAGCATGCGCATCTTGTCACCCCAAAAGAACTGAAAATTCCATTGACAAGCTTGGTGCAACAGAATCAATCAACGAATGAAATGAAATTTTGAAGAAGCCTTGAATATTGTCATGCCCACAGCTTTGCAATTCATGTGCCATTACATATTTACAATTATCTGAAGGGGGATAAACCTGATTAAAATCCATCCTCTGGAATCTCCTATCAAAAATAAGGTCTTAGAGCAACCATATTTAATTAAGCCTATTTCCTCCCTTAAAAATAATGGTCAAAGTAAATAAACTCAAATGGGACTGAAAGACAATGCAGTGAAGGTTTCAGTCCGTTTCGCCACTTTGGTATTTAAATGTCCCCTTTCCCATACTTTTGATCTTTTAGATAAATCTTACTTGCATTAATCTGAGGTCTTAATCTATCCTTAACATGTACTCAAGCCTACCTTGATTTTGCCTCCCTGCTTGAGCATCAAGTTGGATGGGAGTGTGTAAGGTTGCTGTTCCTGGCCGTCACAGACTCGCTGTATGGACCAGTTGCCCAGATTCTCCTCCTGTTACAAATACAAAATCCAACAAAACACACATAAGTAAAGTACAGCACAGCGATAAATATGATGGACCAAATGAGATGCTCTTCATACACATGCCCCAGCTGAAAAATCAGCCCCGGAAACTAATAAATCTGTTTGGTAATGCAAGTGTAAAGGATCTTTTTCTGTCGTCTTCACACACATGTTTATCCTTGAGATTAAACGGACATATTTTTGAATAGCATCACATCTAGTCCATTCCAGATTAATAATAACTAATAGTGATTGTCCATTTTCTATCTCTTTTCAGTTCCAACAAGTATGCAGAAGAATTACACGATCCTCCATTAGTCACACATTGTGAGTATTATTCTACATGAATACTACCAATTGCAAATTGTGACCAGTTATTCTTTACATTACTTGATCTTCAAATCAAAATGCATTCCAACTTTTGGGGGAAGAAGGTAAACTTTGTAACAGATTGATATGGTAACTAATAATGTATGGTTTTCTTAGAATGATCTAAAGAGTGTCCAAAAATGCATTTTGAAGTGGATATTCTACATTAAAGGTAAATACTAAAAACACTTGTCAACCCTCACTCAGCAAACAAGAGACTTGTGTGGGATGGGGTATAATATGAGGGGGTTTCCTGGAATCTTGTTTCATGCATTTGGAGTAGACCTTCCTCAATAATAATGTTCTCTAAAATGGTAACTGAACTAACAAAATATTTGATTTTCAGGTTCTGAATGGGAGAATCCACTCACAAAGAAGTGATCATGCTAGTGCTAGACCTGTCCTGCAAAAGGCTTCTAGGACTCTTTGGAATGACAGAGGGTCATCTTACACCACACTTTTAAAAGAGCATTCAGGTCAGTTTACTTATGGAGTTGTTAATTCCACATTTACAGTACATTTGCCAAGCATAAGATGGTAGTATATGGCATCCTTAATTTTTTCTAACCTTTTCAAATTGGTACTATACTGCATTTTACCAGCACACTCTTATATATCATCTCATGCTTGGTAATACTGGCACACCTTGTATATTTAAGGTTTAAACTCTGTGAAAAAAGTAGTGTTGCTCTCATAGTGGAAATGCAATGAATTTATTTTCTCCTTTCATGTTCACTTCAAATTTCAACCACCTCTACATGGGAACTACCCAACTAAAACAGAACACCCGGGGTGGCAATTCAAAGCATCTGTATCCCACTCTGTAGAAATGACAAATGCTTTGATTGCATTTTCTAACACATATACCCTGCTCTTGTTTGGCTGGCTGAACGTTGACAGGCGTCACAGAGCGCGTGCGAGTAATCGTAGTAACTTGTTGACATACCCTCCTTCCTGTGTTCTCGAGTTGGACGTATTTTCCGTCGGCGGAACATTCGTTGATGGAGACAGGTCCCTTGGCAGAGCGCTGGTATGTGGTCTTGGCAGACATCTCCCCCTTCACCACCTGGCTAACTTTTAGGGAGGAATCTGTGGGGGCACGGATCCGTTTATTCAACACATTTTGCCATAATAGTCACACATATACATAAACAACATATGGAGAGAGAGAGTTTAGGAAAAGCTACTGTGGACATGGGTTAGGATTTGAAATTCATATTTGCCCCCCAGGAGGGGCAGACTGAATTTGGAATACACACTGCACTAACTACAACTGACTAACTTATTGGACACATAGGTTAGGAATTAGGATTTATTATTACGATTGATTTGACTATGGTACCAATTTTTTTTATATACACCATTTGTGCTATCACGTTGACCAGCATTTGATAAGTTCCAGCCCCTTTTAAGCCAGGACTATGGGCTCAGCATTGTAGGGCTATTTGTAAAGGCATCTGCAATCTAAAGTTGCAGACACCTTTTACGTTTAACTAACTGCTGAATTTGATCAAAAAGAAAATAATGTTTGCCTAAAAAATTATTTTAGAGGTAGTATGGGGTGTTTTATTGCCCTGCATGCCATGTAATATCAAGACTCAACATATAAAACGTTTGTAACACCATGCAAGCTGATGTCAAAAATTAATACATTGCGTATTAGCTGTTCTACTACCAACAAAGTTGGGGCCCATTCTAGTAGGTCTTACCGCTCGATTATTATTCAACATTTATTGCGTCACCGTTTTCTTTTCTGTAATTTATTACATTGTCATGTTTAATATTGTAAAAAACATGGGGACGATCATAGAATCAAGGGATTGATGGTTAGGTGTGGGGAGAAGTGTGTAATTTAGTAGATCTAATGGAATGTTGGGTAAAAGTTCTAGGAAACAGATATTAAAGTATAGTTTTAAAACCTCTCTACCAGCGGCGGCAGTACACAAAGTATGTACACAAAGCATTGATGGCTTAATCTAAATACTGACTTTGAAAATTCAGAGTTAAGTTAAGAGTAAAACCTCCAATACCATAAAAATACACTTATTGCCATTTAAATTCAACTGTGAAATGACAATAGCCCTAAATATTTTATGACCTAACCTTGTATCTATAACCTAAGAGATTGTAAATTTCCACCATGAATTTTCACAACGGATCGAGCGAATATTTAAAAGACATAGTATATTCTATTAATTACATAGTTTATAATAGATTTTATCTATATAAGATAAAATAAGCTGAAAAAGAATGGCATTTTTAAATATATAAGTGGTGATTAATGCAGGAAGCTTTTGAATTCTAAAACAAGGTCTACTAGCAACAAAGCTAGGTGATATAGGATTTGGGTGAAGCTATAAACAAAATAATTTACAAAATAAATTGTCACCAAAATGGCATACCTGAGTTCTGAACAAATAATGGCTGATAATGAAATAAATCTAAGGTGAAGGGTGTAAAATAATCTTCTAAATGTGTAAATTTCACACCAGAGAGTGTTATTAAAAGAATGTAGGAATTTGTAATAAAATTGGAATAGTAGCTGCGAGGATCTGAGTTGAAATGGAATCATGGTAAATGCATGCGTAAAGGGGAGCACCGAATACCCACCAACTACTTGCTGTGTTGTGGTAGTGGTTTGTTGATAACCCTGCATACCACCCTGCATTGCATGTTGTTGTTGGACTTGTTGTGCTTGGAGTTGGCCACCAGCACCACTCATTTGCATAGCACCACCACCCATAGATGAGCTGCTGCTCATGCTGCTGCTCTGCATAGACATGCTAGAGCCGCCACTCATTGCGGAACCTCCACCGGCGGCAAACCCAGCACCACCAGCCCCCATGGTGCCACCACCGCCGCTGCTTGATCTCTCAGTGTAGCTGTATGTCTGCTTAGAGAACCCACCACTGCCGCCGCCACTGCTTGCTGCCGTCTTGGACAGACTCGAAACTAAATCTTGGTGGATACTGGAGCTTTGTTCACTACGCATGAGCATGCTGTCTACGACCTGACGCAATCCAATCCTATTGCAGGATAAAGATGTAAATGTTGGTCGAGACGGTCATACAAATAGCAGTGATCCCATATCAATTGTAGGGGTCAGAGTTGAAAAAGCAAAGAGAGAATTGAAAAATTATATTAAGATAAAGTAAGTGTAGTCCCTCAGTTGTAGTACTACATGCATAGTATCTCTTTTAGTGCAAGGAACAAAAGTTAGGAAGTTCACCCAATAAGAAATTAGAACCAAGAACCATGCAGTAAAGAAAATTGGGAATTTCCTAAACTATCATCTATAATTAAGTCATTAGTGCAGGAATGGGATTTAATCCCCAATGACAAAAAAGCGTGATGGCATTTCTAGCTTTGACGGATACTAAATTGTGAATATATAGCAAAGTGAACCATGTTTTATTTTGAAATGTTTTCAGAATATATAGTAAAATTATAATTTTGAATGTATTTCAAATAATGGAAAAAATATAATGATAAAGATATTTGTCACAAATAGACTGAAGCGTGTGTTCTAAATAGTTGCCAACTCGTTCATACCTAGAATTTTTTCGCTGGAATTTTTTTCATCATAAACATTAAAAACAATGAAATGTAAAAAAAAAGATCTTAATTGTCCAACACAGCAATCTGATACAGGAACTTTAAATTTTAGCTACAGGCATTCTGTTCTTTTTTTTAAACTAATGGAGTTATAATATTTAAGGATTTTCTAACAACGAGTTAGCAACAACCAAATATATAATGGCACATTGAGTACTACTAGTTAGTACCTTCGTCGCCACCAAATCCTGCACCGGATCTGGATCCTCCGCCATAGCTAGCGGAGCCGCCTCCGCCGGAGCCACCTCCATAGCTCACGGAGCTGCTGGAGCCACCGCCTCCGCCGGAGCTACGTGCACCGCCAGCGCCTCCGCCGCCACCACCTGATCTCTCGCTTGAAAACATGCTATACCTGTCAGAACATAAAGATGCCATACGCTTTCTGGTTAGAAATAAGCCAATGCCAGTGTTATGGTTAGGGTTAATGTCTTCATTGTGTGTAGTGCACTCTATGACATGCTTTAGGGTCAGTCATAGAGGCAAGGAAAGAAACAGAATATATATATGTTGCAAGAGGTGGCTTTCGTCTGAATTTCAATTTGGCCTACTAGTAATCTAAAATGTTTGCATTTTGATAATTTGTTTGTGTACAGTATTTAGAAAAATACCAAAAGTAAATAATATATAAGTGGCTACTATGAACTGTCTGTAAACCAGTTTGCCTCTTGTACATGTGTAAAACATTTATTAATATCGCTTTGCTTATTCTGTGTCTTTCCAGATATGTTACGGGCCGCAGGCAAGTTTTTTCTTAACTAAAAAGAAAGAAACGTATTATGGTTAATAAGTAAAGTAAATAGGGTTAGTAGTAGACAAGATACAATAGTGTCAGCCATCTTGTTGTTCAGGTATGCACCATGGTACCCAATTAGCCATTCTGCATCAATACGATGGTGCAATTAGCCATGATAGAACCATGGTTTTAACCTTTGGAAAGAACCATGGTTTTTCTCATGGTCATAACATGGGTTGAGACATACCATCATCGTCGTATTCCATGTGACCACCAGACTTGGTAATGAGAGTGTCGACCACTGACCTCAGTCCAATCCTGTCATGCAAATAGATTATGGAAAAAGGCATGCTAAAGCAATAACTGAAATAAGTGAGTCTCCCAGAAAGTCGTATCTCGTAAAGGGGAGTACAGACATAAGGGCGAGTGCTCAGCATTCCCTGACCGGCTGGCTATAGAACCAGGCTTGTTGAAATGCAAGCACTATAGGACAAGTACACAAGACAAACACAATATATACACACAAGACATGACACATAATCCTACTGGTCACACACA
>JAAUYA010199888.1_pt1 | contig 10723 bp, 3 predicted proteins | sample 7278161 | NCBI WGS metagenome assembly JAAUYA01 (sample SAMN14350120, study PRJNA611818) | marine sediment metagenome | isolation source: surface marine sediment (3m) | place: French Polynesia: Moorea | collected 2018-08
AATTTGCTCTTTTCATATAGCGAATTTACTGTAACATTTGATGTCGTTCCTAAGAGGTCCTCCAAAAAGCATAAATAATAATAAAATTCCACTACTTCTCATGCAAAATAAATAAATGCATGACCAGATGAAAAAAGGAAAAGATTAAAATTACTTCGTAGGATTGCCAAAAAAATTTGTTCAGGCTTATCCTCATGACTCCTAGTATAAGAAAAACCATTGTCCTCTGATCAAAGCACCGCAGGGTCACTATTGTAACTTGTCTATGTAATGTTTCTCTTCTTTCATTTAATTTTTTTTTTTTTTTTTAATATAATTATTTATTCATGGTGTTCATATTTACAGGTGTATAGTATTGCATTGATAACAGTCATTGAGAAACACTAAAAGCTCATCAAAATTAAACACTTTCTCACAAATCCAGCATTACGAAGGATTATTATATGGACAATATGTGATAAAGCATCTATTTGTATGAGTAGGTTTAAGAGCTACATTCTTGAAAGCAATACTAGTATTTAAAAAGTATTACTACCAAGGACATATTGCATGGATTTGAAGATAGCCTTAAGAGATTACCTGCATATCCAGCACAGTGTGACTTTCAAATATTGTTTTGGTTTGAAAGTAGTTCATACATAGACTGCATTGGAATTTACAGAGGTTCACAAACAGTGTTTGATCTGTCTGCAGATTAAAATACAGTCAATAGTGAGCTTGATGGAGTTGATAATGTTATTTGTTAAATATATTACAGATTTCATCAATAAAAATTGAATTGTCTGCAACATTAAATAACAAATCAGTGTATATTTTTTAAGTTATGAGACCCATTTTGGTGCAGTTGGGGTAATACTTTCCAGTATGTTAGGAAAATATTTCGAAATAAGGGGGGAGGCGAAATGCACCTATATGAATTTGGTACCCATATGTAGACACCCTTATTTTTCTTTTGGTAAAGAATATACAAGGTGTATCTAAGAAGGGTTGTGCATAGCACAGTGTGAGAAATGGGTGGTATCTCATATAAATATTCTGTATTTTTATTTATTTCTTATTTATGAGAATGAAGTGGTATAGCACAGAGACAAATATCAGCATTTCTAAGGATGCATCGTCTGTCCCTATATTATTCCATTCATTACTATTGATGGATATTTAACCCTAGAGATTAAGAGCCTAATTACTTTGTTTTACTATAGTTCATTTGTTATTTTGTCGCACATTTCTATAAATCTTTGGTCTCTAACATAAGTTGTCCTGAAAAATAGGTCTTTTTTGATAAATTTTAGCAGACAGTCATTTTTGAAATCTATCTTTTTATTTTCTGCTAGTAACCAGAATTTGTAAAGAGAATATTTTATGTATGATATTAGCATGTTTCTATATTTTATAGTGTCATTGTCTACTCTATTTCCTAGTATGATGTGTTTATATGAGATATCTAGTTTTAGAATCCTACTAATTATTGCCCAAATGTTATTTACTCTGGTGCAGTCATATAATAAGTGTTTTACTGTTTGCTTGACATTGCAGTATGTGCAATTCTCATTTATATTTCTATTCCATTTAACAATTTTGGATCTTGTAGCTACAATATTGCATAATAATTTATAATTAAATTCACCTAGTTTTTTATCTGTTAATTCCCATACCTGATACTTATATACATTTTCCCAGTTTATTTCCTGAATATTAAAAAGTTCCATCCATGTATTTTCCATGTAATTTTTTTGGAATTTCTTTTTGATTAAAATATCGTAATAAAAGGTGCTTTTTTGTACTTTTGTGTTGTATATCTTGTTGTTTACTAGTATATTCCATCTGTTTTTTATGTTAATGAATTGGGCATTTCTAAAATTGAATTTTGTTAGAAAGGGTTTAAAAATCTTTTTGATTTTGCTATACTCTGCTATCCAATTAATGTGGCATGTTAGTTTCTGTAGTAAAAGATTTTCAGTAATTAGTGTATTATTACAGAAGATGTCTTTGACATAAAGAATGCCACTTTTTGTCCAGTTTGAGATAAAAATAGGGTTTTTATTTATATTGAATCTAGTATTTAGCCATATCGGTTCAGATAAAAATTCAGATACATTAAGTACCTCTATAGATTTTACTGTTTTGCATTCATTAAAGTATGCAAATACATTTGCCCAGAATTCTGGTAGCCCTAGTTTATTCATAAATAGTTTTGGGTCGTTTGATGAGCATTTCATCAAATAATCTACATTTATACCATGTTTAGATAAACACATCTGAATAAATTTATTATTTAGACTGTCTGTGCTTAGTCTTTTTATCCAACCTATTTTTAAAGCTTTGTCTTTACTATAGATATCTAGCATTTTGATACCCCCCAGATTTTTTGGCCCTATTAGTGTATTTCGTTTAATTCTGTCATTAGAATCCCACAAGAATTTGAAAATAGCTTTTTCAATTTCTTTTAGGACATCTTCTGGTGTACATATTATGGACATAGTGTGTATAAACTTAGATATTGCAAGGCTTTTAATTATCAAAATTTTACCAAAGATGGTTAGGTGTCGATTTTTCCATCTCTCAAAAACAATTTTCATTTTATCTAATTTATCAAGCCAGTTCTGCCTCTTACACCCAATTTGATCATGCCCCATGTAAATCCCTAGGCAACGAACTGCGTTATTAGTAAATTTTATTCCCATATATTCTATCAAGGTATCTTTTAAGGGTCCCAAGAGTATACCTTCTGTTTTTTCTACATTCAGTTTTGGACCAGCAACTTGGCTAAAATTATTTACTGTTTCTATTGCATTTCTTAGTGATTCTAGATTAGATAATAGTAAGGTGGTATCATCTGCATACATAGAGTGTTTTACATTTTTGTCTGAACATTGAAAACCTTGAATATTATCATTATTTCTTATCCTGATGGCCATTACTTCTACTGTTAACACAAATAAAAGGGCGCTTAGAGGGCAACCTTGCCTTACACCTCTGAAAAGGTCGATATCAGTTGACATCCAGCCATTATTTTTTATAGATATTATTGGATTTGTATATAGAATGTTTACCCATTTCATGAAGTTGTTACCAAAATTAAATTTCTTTAGTACACCCATCATGAAAGGCCACTCTATACTGTCGAAAGCCTTCTCAAAATCTAGGTATAATAGTATACCAGGAATCTGTTTGCTTTCACAGTGATCAAAATAGTCCTGAAGAAGTCTGGCATTTGTCCCTATATATCTACCCTTAATATAGCCAGTCTGATCATCTAAAATTATATCCTTTAAAACATTTTGCAATCTATTAGCTAAAACAAAACACAGTATTTTATAGTCATAATTAGTGAGTGATATTGGCCTATAGTTCTTGAGAAGAGTAGTGTCTCCTTTTTTGAATAAAAGAGCTAATATGGCTTTTCTTAAAGTATAGGGCAATTCTCCATGAACAAAGGTTTCTTTAATCATTTCTATATAAATATCTTTTATGTCTATCCAGAAAGCTTTATAAAATTCAGGAGTGAGGCCATCACAACCTGGCGATTTTTCATTTTTTAAATTTTTTATTACTTTATTGAATTCTTCTTCTGAAATTTCATTGTCACATTCTTGCTTTTGTTTTTCAGTTAGTTTATTTTCAAAATTTGTTTCATCTAAATATTTATTAATTTTTACAGGATCTATATTTCTGGATGTGAAAAGATTTTTATAGAATTCTGATGTAGCTTTTAGAATTTCACTGTCTTCAGTCTGAAGTACATTATTTTTATCTTTAATTTGCCTGATAACATTGTTACTCTGTCTACTCTTTTCAAGATTAAAAAAGAATTTGGTACTTTTTTCTCCTTCTTCTACCCATTTGATTTTTGATCTGATTAAGTATCCATCATCTTTTTCTTTATATAAATTATTTAGATTTTTTATTAGTTTATCTCTATGCACAGTGTCTATTGGATTGCCTTCACTTTCATTTTTATTTAAGATATCTATTTCACACTGGAGTATTTCAAAGCATTCTTTTTTCTTTTTAGCCCAGATAACCCCTAATTTTATACATGCCTCCTGTACTTTAATTTTAAAGAGTTCCCATTTTGTCCTACTATTTAAGTCTGGATAATTTCTCCTGCATTCATTTGCAATTTGTATTATTAATGGCCTTAGTTCAGGTATTTTTAGAAGCTTTGCATTAAATTTCCAGTACCCTTTTCCTTTTTTGTTTTCATTTATTTTGTAAACTAGGAAAACTGCTGAATGATGGTCTGGAATTGGTACATATTTTAGAAAAGTGTTTTTTATTTTATAATTTTTTGTTTCTGAGATAAAGAAGTAGTCTATCCTACTTTGTGAACCATTACCAGGATCAGTAAATGTAAAGTGGGGTAGTGAGTTATGTATATACCAAGCATCCATTAGATTCAGACTTTTTAGGAGATTTTTCAAGGCAGTTCTTGACACATCCCTATTTCCCCTAATATTTTTCCTATCATCATCATTTATGGCACAATTGAAATCTCCTCCTAACAGTAATTCATTTTCATTTTCAGTATGTCTAGCAATCCAAAATTTTAGGTTATTAAAATAATCTCTTCTAATATATTCATCACTAGGTGCATAGATATTACATATAGATAGTTGTACTCCATCAATCTCTAAATTAATTAAGATAACCCTAGCATCATCTTTTCTATGTATGGAAACAATTTTTGCATCAAGACATTTATGTACCATTATAGCAACACCTCTACTATGAGAGGAGTTGGTAAAATTGTGATAAATATCCCAATCTTTATGTTCAAGACTGTTATTTTTTGTTTTGCAAAAGGTTTCCTGTAATAATACTATCTTTGCATTGTTATTATGCAGCCAGCGGTGTATTTTTCTGCATTTCTTATCATTGTTTAGGCCCCTAACATTAAGGGATACAGTGGTTATCTTAGTCATTTTCAAAAAAATATAATTTTGTGTCATATTCCATACTAGTATTAGTGTACGGGTGAAACATGATCATGATCTCTACACAATGTCGTTGCATGCAGGTTGACATCATGCTATCACATTCCATTTTAAACCGAATATTACCTGTATTTTCCATTTTTTCTGCACGATCGGATATATTTTCATTTTTATAGTAATGTTTTGAATGAATTTCATATGAGAGGCAATGTGGTTTCGTGTATTTAATCGATTTGTTCCAAAATTTCCATTTTTCTTTACTTTGTGGCTCCTTCTCCGTAATCAGGCTTTTGGTATGCTCGATTGTGACGGTTCGACTCGAAACATCTCGGACATTTAATTTAGCATGGCCAGTATGTAACGTTAAAAACCGATCGTACAACCGATACGAGTCTGCCGCATAAACAAGCATAACCGAAAATCCAAGATGGAGGACAGGATGCAAGTTTTTGACTTTTCTACAGGCAACATTTTGGAAAATACGGATAGTCAGCAGTTTAATTTTGGAATAAACATTACCGTAGGATACATTATGATGTCTAGGACTAATGTGAGTATCAATTTTTGCTTGACAGCCTATACCGAAAGTTTTACGGGCGATGACCGAAACTTTTTTGACACCACATGTTGGCCAGCAATTTAGTGGGCGTGTCACATTTTTCCAGACATGTACAGACATCATGTATATGCTTAGTGTTATTAAAATATACATTTTCGTGATTAATTTTTTCAATCGTACGTAAATATATAACTGTTTCCTTAATTTGGAAGTGATTTTCTTTAAACTAAACCCTTTTACACATGTTACAATACGGGTTTCTCTTAGTGTCTCATAATGACTACATGGTTCACTCAGCAAATCATGCAATGCAATATGTGAGTTTTCTGTGTACATTAATGATTCCTTTAAATGATTACAAGATTCTAGAGATAATTTACAAACGGCAACTACCATGATGATAAATGGGGTCACATGTGCAGCTGAAGCTAAATATAGTTTATTGGGCACTTCAGCTAAGGACAAAGAGCAACTCAGGACCAGAAAAAATGACATTACAACAGTGATGAAAACAAAGTAATATAATTCATCAACAGTATAGTAATGTCTGGCCTGTAAGTCTGTTTGTCTACATGTAAACACCATAGCGGTGGGTTTTAAGGGGTGTATCGTATGGGGTGTGTGTTGGGACGGTCTAGAGGTCATTACCTTCCGTCTGTCCGTTAAGTAATCCATGATGAATTAACTTACTTTGGAGTTGCTCTTTTGAACTTTAGATACTTGACTACTACTGGTGCTCTGATTTTGATCAGAGACTGATTTGTTTTGTTGTTTAGTTACATTCCCAAGTGGGCTACTATTTGAACGTTTGACACTGGTTGTCCTAGGTGACACTTTGGATTTAGCTGGGGGTGTACTAGATACTGAACCTTTAGGTTTTCCAGCTTTTGCTCTTAATTTAGAGGCAATTGTCTCTGTAGGCACAACTTTACTGACACTTTGAGCTTTTTCAGCTGCAACAAAGTCAGATATTTCCTTGGCTGTGGGTATTTGGTCCATAGGTTTACTGTCTACAGATTCCAATTTTGACTCTTCATCCTTTTCAGGTTCAGACTTCTCTCCATCGCTAACGATTTCTCCCTCATCTCTCTCACTTTCTGTGTCTTCAATGTCTGAGAACTGACCTAACCCAATAGTATTCACCAACTCAGCTTGGACACTTGGGCCCTCACAAACATTGTTCATGAGTCCTATTTGGGTAGGTGGGGGTCCCCATTTCTCTACAGCAATCTCCATGTAAATTTGCCCCAATGTGTTTTTGCCTGGCCAGTACTCAGGATCAGTGTTGAGAGTTCCCTCCTTGTTAAGGCTAGAACCCCACCAAAAATCCCTGGGGTTTGGCACAGCTTCCACTATCACTCTTCCTTCTCTCCAAGCATCATGTAAATCCTTTCTGGTGGCATCTACCTGTTCAACTTTGGATTTAACAATATCCTTCATGAGATCATATGCTCTGGGGTCTTGGTCCCAATCAGGACAGCACATAATACCTTTTGACAAGTATTTGGCTTTCCTTCCATTGGGTGCATCATGGCACATCCTGGCCAAAACAGGTTGGCCATTCATCATGCTCTTATGAAAGAAAAAGTGGTTCTCTGCGGTTTTGCCTGGGATATCCTTATACTTGAACTCATGCTTGTAATGATTGGATAAGGGATCAGCTTCTCCTCCAAACTCCTTTAAATTGGTATTGTGTAGGTAGTGTTTGCACTTTGGAGACCCCGGTTCATGGCCTGGGGATCTACACACTCTACAGCAGGGTGGATTAGGGCAATTTTTGCCCTGATGGTCTGTAGAGAAGCACATGAAACACTCCTTTTTCTGACCATCGAATTGCCCTTTGTACACAAGTCTGCACTTAAAAGTGCCACATTGAGCATTCCTGGGAAGGGGTTTTTTGAGCTGATCAGGGTGAACCAATACAAAACGATCCCCATTAATCCAGTTGGTCAGCTTACCCTGATCATCTCTATGATATCCGAGTTTTATGTCACTGGCAAGCTTGACATTATAGACCTCCTGGAACATATATTTGACAGAATCGTCTGAAACTGAGTCCATTAGGTCTTTGATCCAAACCCTTGTTAATTTCACAAATTCCCTTGGTTGACCTTTCGGAGTAAATTTGGAACTAGAGGGTTTGTCACTTGCTACCCCCCCATCAATGAAGGGATTTGATCCATAGACTTTGATTGTTGTATGCTCATTTACAGTTATTCCTTTATTAATCAAGTCTATTCTGGCAGCATTTGTGTGGAAATATATTCTCCATACATTCCTTACTAATTGAATCCCTCTAATGTACCTCTCACCCACCTTTTGACAAATAAACTTGCAGATACTATAAGCACTGTAATCCCCAGTGTCCTCCTGGAAGATAAAAGCAGGCTCCTTCGCTGGTGCAATATCCTTAAGGTAGTCCATAGGATTATTGTTATTGGTGGTAGTATCCTTAGAATCAGTGTTAGAGGTATCCTCAGTTGAATTTGAAATGTTTTGAGACAAATTGTCAGCCATCTTGGATTCCATATACACAAAGAGATAAACAGTTCAGCAAAATTCAAAGTCCAATAATATGTACAATAAATCACATCAATCCACCACACTTCACACAGATGATCACGACTGTCTTAGATTTAATCTTACCCAAAAATTGGGAAGATTTAAGGGGTTTTGACACCCTAAATGACCAAAAAACTGACTGCTCAAAGAGACTTTACTTTTGCCAGTTTCGCGGGTCAAACATTGGAATCTTTCATTTAATAATTACACTATTGAGAATCCCAATGGAAAGTACGGACTTCAGAGTCCAAACCCACACGAAAAAGGCCCAAACGTGGTCACTCACACAACATTTTTGCATTTTGCACCGTACCTTCTGGCATTTGAGGACTTGAAGCAGACTTTCAGTTGGCCAATTAAGGGTGATTAGGTTTTGCAAAGTTAAGCACTTGTCTCCGATGCCCAGGTGTTCTACAGTGTCATCTTATTAACTCCCACACATTCCATGACGCGTCATCTCTGATCACTAAATACTCATGGATGCACTCCCTGGCTGAATCATTGTCTGGCGAAGGTACTGGCCAGACGTAAGATTTGATAAATGTCATTCCGTGTTCTCTGTCTCACTGTAGCACCACTTAGTTTGACGTTACATGGATAGAAAAAGGGTTTTAATGATGTGCTCTCTGGCTCAGACCTCTACTGCATCGGCTTGGAATACCAGCTCAGCTAACTGTAGACTGTAAGTCTGTTCATTGTGGGACATGCTAATCACACAAATGGACAAACAAAACACATCCATTTCTTATATACCGCGGTACTTGAATTCGGCTGCTTCACATAGGTTCGTCATTTTTGCCAGATCGTATTTGTAAGTATTTGCAAATAAAATTAAAGGCTGAAATTTGATAATTTCAAAGGATATGGCCCAAAAAAGAAAAAGAAACCGATCCCATCCCATCCTCCCATTATTCAAAACCTGTTTCAAAAACACAAAGCAATTGCAGCAGCAATTGCAGCAGCAGCAATTGTGAAAGAGTGAAATGTAGGGATAGGCCCTATCAGGCCCTATCCTAATAAGTTTTAAAACAAGAAAGGACAAGGAACAGTCCGTTTATGATGGATTAGATGAAAAAATATTTTTTTTCATGCCTCCTGATAATTATACATCCATTCCATGCCAAGTCAATGTGTTCTGTTTGTCTACCACACAATGATAACTATGTTCTTCAAAATTGAAAGGCCATTTTCTCACTAGTAGTGGAATAAATGGTTTTATAGCTGAGCATTTTCACATACTGGGTCACGACTATAGTCCCAAGCCATTTTTGCATTGTTCTTTATGTTTGTAAACATTTGTGCACGGGACTAAAGTATCACCTCACATATGAGGATATTGCAGACTTCAGTCCCCTGCAAAACGTAAACAATCTTAAAGAACAAAGGCTTGGGACTAAAGCTGTGACCCAGTGTGTATACGAGGAATGGAACATATTACTGATATTATAGTCTGGCGGAAAAGGGCCAAAAGGTAGAAGTGGAGTACAGTAGAGTTCCCCCTTGTGGACACTCCTCCTATCTGGACACTCCTCCTTAATGGACACTTTTTGCCCGGCCCGTTTATTTTTCCTTAATATATTGGGGTGGCACTTTATTCCACAGAATTAAGGTACACATCCTAGTGAACAATAAACTGCAATAAACGTTTGGACATACTCGACTTCTACCTCGGGCCCTTTTTTGGCCCTTTGCCGCCGGACTATTAGAATTCTCTTGAGTAACAACCGAATTTGTCAGAATATCTTTTCGGAAACCTGTTAATGGCTGTTATATTTAATTACGAATGTTCTTCGATGAACAATCCCTGGAGCTGGTCACACAAGCTTTGATGTTTTCCACAAAGGTGCCTGAAGCAAGCTGGTGCGTTGGATCTTTTTGAACCCATTTGGATAAAAATGAGGCCTTGGGACCAATGTAGCTGGTCTTAATCACTTGATCCTCAAAGCTATGATTAGTAGCACAGACAGACACCCAAAAGGCAATGATCCAGTAATTACCTCCCACAGTAACATTGAGTGTTGGTAGTTGGGGGGGGGGGGAATTCTTCCTATCCCCAAATTTTGTATACGGTTGTTCCATTTAGGGGTTTCAAAATCCACCCTTTAATAGGGTTGGCCAGCACCGAAAATTATTCACACTTTAAGGCAAAATGTCAAAAGTGGACCCTTGAAAAGGGAAAAATTCACCCCTTTAGATTAATGGCACACCCATAGTAAACTGGGTATGGGAGAAAGCTCCCCCCCTCTCCAGTAGTGGAGGTATTATCATTAGCTCCGTCTATTCATAGGCTATATGTGCTTCATCATAGTTTTCTAATTTTCAAGACTGCCTCGCCCAATGCCGATGACATTTGCATTATTGATCCCAATGCCAATCAATAAAGATCAATGCCAATCAAATCTTACATGGCTTACATGGCAAAATTATGTTTGCAAAGGCATTCATTTATGACATACCCACACATTCTTTGATCGATTTTTGTATGAGCCACCTGTGCAAGTTGCCATCCAAACACATGTACAATTTCATTGGGCTACGTTGGAAATACGTGAAGAGTTATAGTCTAGAGTCAACCCTGACCGAAGTGCAGTAGAGATACAGTATAGGGAAGTATAGTTGCAGTATACACTGAATGTACACTCCACGAGGTCTGCAGTATATACTG
>JAAUYA010021494.1_pt1 | contig 10714 bp, 9 predicted proteins | sample 7278161 | NCBI WGS metagenome assembly JAAUYA01 (sample SAMN14350120, study PRJNA611818) | marine sediment metagenome | isolation source: surface marine sediment (3m) | place: French Polynesia: Moorea | collected 2018-08
ACACATTCCAATTCTTAAGCTGTGCTCCGTAAAGGAGCCAAATTGGCATCTGGGCCTTTGGCATTCATTTCTCTTGATGCACCTGTAATGGAATAATAGGAGTCAATGGATGTATGAAGCATGTCACGCTAAAAGGTTCCTAAAGGCCTTAGTCATTGTCATGTATGACACCGACATTTAGAAAATATGATCTATGATGTCAGGGGCAAAATTCTAAAAACCCCCTGTACAGGAGAAAACGACCCTATGGGTTTATCCATGAGAAAAAAAACAAAAAGGGTTCAAAAACAGTGCTTTGAGGTTCACCCTGTGGAGTGCTTGAATTCTGTGTGTGAACCTCATCAAATAAACCTGTTGTAAATTATTTCTTCCATTTTGCACCCTTTAGGTCAGGTGTGCAGAACCCATAGGGTCGTTTTCTCCTGTACCAGGTGACAAAGATTGTGTCAGATAAAAAGAAGGACGGGCACAGCACATGCGTCCATCATTCGTTCAGTATGACAATGGCTAAGGCCTTTAGGGATCTTTTAGTATGACGCTGCCCAAATAGGAGTCAATGGATATATTGGGTTAATAGAATACAGTCAATGTCCGCAATACCTATACAAAATGAGGGGAAATTCCTTTTCTAAGAATAGACTACATAGTTCAATGCAAGTGATTTTGGCAAAGATTGACAGCTTTTAAGGCTAGAATACATTAATGCTATTCATAGAGGATACTGGATTAAGAGTAAGTTCAGATAACAGTGAAAAATATTGGTAGGGTCAAAATACATTAGATCATCGGCCTGGCATTAATTAATCAGCAAATTATCTAATGCAGGAGAAATTTTTGTCAAATTCCGCTCGAATATTCTATGATACATAAGCTTTAAGTGAATTTAATGCTAAGGAACTCCTTTAGCCACTGATTCGTGACATTTTCCTGCACACAAATTGCTTATGACTCAAAATCGCAAAAGTTTCCTCTCACGAAAATCTCCTGTTCTACAGTATATATCAGAGCTGGATGACATGGCAGGTGCTTCAATGCTCAGGTGTTTAAACAATGATATGTCTGAATCAATAATGCACTGTGGCAAAATATAATTGGAAGTGATGATTGTCTGGTCCTTAATAAAAGAAGTGGATTGAGGGAAGATTGACATTAACTGGACTCAGGATTGATTGATGGCTCTTTTATTGTAATGAATAATATTGAATAACCATCATTTGGGTTGAGTATCAGTTCCCCCGGAAAATTGATCACCTTCTCCCGGTGGTAAACTCATTGTGTCAGAATAATTATTACTTTTACTGGAGGTCTTCTATCTTTGTTCGTTTTTAATGAAAGGTCTTTCTTGCGGTCTTCACCAAATCAATTACTGGTCAAGCGGAAGAATTACTGATGGCAGCCAGTGTGAACAGGGTGTAGAACAGGAAATTTTAGAGATTTTCGCCCATAGGCAATTTGTGTGTAGGAAATTTGCACCAATATTTGCATTCTAGAGGCCCTACATTTGTTAGGTAGATAACGTTATTAGGCCACAGTTACTTGATTCAACGGTTCTTAATCCAGTCTCGAGCTCTTTTTGAAGAGTCGGGGAAACGGTCAAATAACAAAATAATAAGAAATTGTTATTACAGATTTTCCTTAGCCTAAAGGCCACTAAGACTTGGTGCGGAAAGATCGTTCCCGCCATATTTTAGGCTATATCTTCACTTAAAACGGTTGGTGTATAACTGTTAGACATGCCTAAAATAAGAAAACGGACTATTGAAATTTCCCCCCCCCTTGTCCACCTGATTCCCCAGCTGATCTACCCACGAGTCATAAAAAATAAAATGGGTGTGGTGTTTTTTAATTTTAGTTGGGCTCATTTTGCTACTATCGGCAGAAAAGCGAACCATGGAATCAAGTAACTGTGGCCTTACTTATATAGTACACCTGCATCAAGTTGTAAACCGTTTAGAGGGGGTGTAAGAGGGGGTCCCTTTCCGGCTTTCCGCAGGAACATGTTGAATTTTCCGGCTTTCCGAGGCTTCTATTTCTGAAAATTCTCATTACCTTTTGGGATCCTTCCGGTTTTCCGCGATTTTTAAAAAGACTTTTCCGGTTTCCGCAGCTTTTCAAAGGTGTTTTTCGGTTTCCGCAGATATTTTAGACTTTTTCCGGTTTTCTGTGACTTAAAAATGGCTTTTTCCGGTTTCCGGGAGACTTCTTTTTCCGGTTTTCCGCAGCCCCTTTTTTAGGTCTTTACCGCCTTTCCGCCATATATCTTACACCCCATCCGTTTAGCATGGCACGGTTAATTCACTTACTCAAGTGCATGTTCTGGAAGCGGCTGTCTTCCTCTTCGGATGCGAATGCAGCGATTGTCGTCATCATTGCAAATACACGAACATTCTGTTCCATTATGTCTGGTAGGAACAAAAGGGTCTGGGCAAGCTTTACATCTGTATAATAGATAGGAGAAATGTTTTACTCAGTTATTCCTCTAAATGTTTAATGCAACAAAGTGGACTTATAGAGACGGCACAGTATCTTGAATATTTTAAAAGGCACTTTAGATTCTGGGTCATGGTATGCAGCTATCATCTTTCAGAAGAAAGGTTAAGATAAAGTGTAAAGAGATGTTTGGTCCAGCACATATGGCCATTTGGTCTTGAATCTAAAATCGAGTCCATTTTACAATCTATGACCGGTAACAAAGTTGGTTAATTAACCACCAGACATCCTGACGAGGTGCCTATTTAACAGTTAATAACTTTTCCTTTGAGTTAGGATTCCACGAGAATCGAGTTAAAAATCTACTTAAAATCCCCGGTACTCACAGTGGAAGTGATTTAAGTGGTTGGCATTCACATTCTGTGTGGTTTTCAAATGAAAATGTCTCGACACCCCTTCCGCTGAGACTCACATAATCATTGAATCCATGAAGCTCAACAACCTACAAAGGATTACGACAAAATCGCATCAGTTATGATACTCAGAGATTCCAGATGGATTAATATGTCCTCAGCATTTCCAGAGGGTAGGGTGTCCCAAAATATGTGATATCGATCCGATTTTGATGCTGATGAAGACCATCTATGGGGGGTACATCATGTACGGTTTGAATCTCACCATGATTCTCTGGCAGGTAAACTAGACAGGGAATTGTCACATAGTACTTACAAAAAATGTTTTTTTAACAGTATCAATTGTTTTTGGTCCACAAGTATAGCCGATACCACAGCAGCCACTCTCAGCTCGGCACTCATGTATAATGGTGCATTGTGGGAAGTACTCTCGATCAGCAGCTTTCGTAAAGTCTCTTGCTTGTTTGAGTACCGGAGTGGGTTCCTTACACTGGCCCAGCATCTCCATTTGCTTCAGGTGTTCTGTGGCAGCAGCTAGTTCTGCAATCACCAAATATATTAATGGTACTGTGTAAAGTATTAATGTGTAAAGAATTAATATGCTATTGCCTTCACCCCTTCAAACTTGACCTTGGTGACCTTGACCTCTGACCTACTTTCTGAAAGTGACCTTGATGTTGTGACCTTGACCATGAGCGTGGTGACCTTGACCTCTTCTCTGATGCTTAAGAACACAATTTTCATGTTTGACCTTGACCTTAAACTTTGATCTTGACCTTCAATCCCATCCTAGCTATGGTCAAGGTCAATGTCCTAGCAAAATATTATGGTCGTCGGTAAAGTGGTTCCACAGTGAGAGTATTCACAGTCAGACACATAAACAGACATACAAAAAACTCAGAACCGACAATATTATCTCTTCTGCTAGGTGCTAACCTGGGAAGTAAAATGGTTGGCGTCACGTGAAAAGGTCCCTAATTAATGGCCTGACTCGTTGTCATACCCAAAGAAGGATGGGCATGCATCTAAAAAGTCGGTATCGTAAGAAAAGGAGGGCGGGCTGGCCATGTGCGACCGTCCTTCTTTTGGTATGACAACGACTCAGGCCATTTAAGGGACCTTTTCGCTTGATGCAGACAAAATGTGCCACCAAGCTTTAATTCAAATGGAAATGCATCGGCTTTGAAACACTTCGCGCTGAAGCCCCTGAATATACATGCAGTTATCACCAACCCAAAAAGAGGGAGTAATTGTTACTGTTTGACCATGTCTAACCCCCTTCTGTGTCACTTGACCTTTGATCTTCGATTAAAAAAAACTAGCTACGGTCAAGGTCAACCTCCTTGTAAAAAAAAATCAAGGTCGTCACTAAAGTGGGTAAGCTGTGACAAGACATTATATGACCCGTTGTGATTCAGAGAGGTTTAAACACCAGGATTTTGTAAGAAATGGGTTTTGATCTTCATATGACTTAAATATCAAAATCCAAAGGTCAAATCTTTTGGTCTTGGTTCTGAGACTAACACACAGATACACACACGAAGGATCAAGAATAATTATTACCTCTTCCTTAATGCGCGAGGTAACTCTTTTCAAGGTAGTTCAATTACTTTTTGGATTCAAAAAAGTGTTAATTAATAGATGCATTGCCAAGAAATCATCGATTCCTTTATTCAAAAGCACTATGTTACTTCTAGAATGTCACTTTCTTAGCAAAACATTTCACATCTAATTAAATTATTGAAATCAACATTGAAATATACATGAGGCATGGCAACTCCTAAGGTCATGGCCGGCTGTAAAAAATGTACTTATCAGGACACATCATAGCTTCCATTCTCAGTGACCCTTTGCAGCTGCAGGTCCAGAATTGTTAAATCTATCATTTTCCCCTTTCGTATTAGTCCATGTACATGATTAAACATGTTGCAATTGATCACTTGGCCACAGACATGATAGGGGAACAGGAAAGAGATAAGAATTATCAATCAAATGTCTGTCACATAATGTCTAGACCCAGTTCCTAGTCTCTCCTAAAATGTTTCAATATTTCATGACTTTATTTTGCTTTCTCAATGAAAACATGAAAATGCCTTTTCCATGAGAAACAGCAGACCTGGATTTGTGAATTATGGTGCTCTAGCTTTTTGCAATTTTCACACAATAATCCACAGTGTTCAATTGGGAAGGGACCTGCCATATACTGACCCATCAGGGATTAATCACAAAAGGTGATGGGAGAATTTTTGTTTTATGAAAGAAGCCAGACATATAAGGGCTGGGATGGATACAGTAGTCAAAATATGACCAAGTTTACTCTAGGTTATTTTGATTTCTGCATAATAAAGGTTCTGACACTTGTTGTTGGAGAAGAACATGTTTTTCTTAATCGTAGAATCCAGTCTCCAACACTGGAAACCTGTTCCTTTACATGTATGTCCATGCACCAGCGCAGTAGAAGACCAAGGATATTAGGTACAGCCAGATCTCATTATGACATCCATGGCCTATCCGGAGAATTCTGTAAAGCCTAGGGTGGTCACCTCTCTGAATCAGATTGACCACATCATGACATGTCATACATTATACATTATTATGGAGACATTTGATTAAATTTCGCGACATTTCATGACATTTGATGACATTTGGTCTAAAAATAACTTCGTTTATCATGATATGTCATGACATTTCATGACATGTCATGATATGACCCCTTCTGATTCAGAGAGGTAGCCATCATTTAGTGGGCCGCAGGGGGTACACAGCTAGTATCCTTAATGGTCTTTGAACTGTTAGGGTTTTATTCCACAGACTTTCTATCCACACATGTGCACAGTCACTGCAACCAATACACAACAGACTCTCACAGTAGAACGAAAAGCGCATTCGACATGGTATTGTTGCGACGCCAAATGTCTGTTAATCTATGTTGTTTAGGGATGTGATTAGCCTAGAAATAGTGGACACAAAGGTCCCCACATTGCTGTGCCTGGACAGAGAGGGGGGCTTACTTGGGGCCATACCCTACTAGCAAGCAGCAATGTATTACTCGCATCGCACGATACTGGGACTTGTTTCAAATTTGGCACCTTGCCAGCCACGCTGGCAACTTGCCAATACTGGGAAACCTTTCTAGAGGACGCCCCCTGCCGTTCTACAACTTTTGGCAAGGTGCCAAAATTAGTTGGCATGCTGCCAATAGTTCCCAACCTGACCCTCCCTGGTCCTCAGTTGTCTCACGCATAGCCCCTATGACCAATATTGGCCCAGAAAAGGCATATTTTCATGGATATTTGACCTTGACCTTTGACCTATGACCTCGATTTGTCAAAAAGAGTCGAGTTAGCCGCAAGATCAATCCGCATACCAAAAATAAAGCCCCTAGGTCCATTGGCTGCGGCAGGAGAGGGTGTGACATACGGAAGGAAAGCTAGGAAATATATAAGGATTTCTAATGAGAAGCTTAAGGTATAACTAAATAGATATACCAGAGGTGCTGGATATCAATGACCATAGTGCATTATTCTATGAATATTGGTGTTCATCATGGATTCTATACATGAATTTGAGATATACAAAACAAAGTTTCAATTTCTTGTTTGATAATTTAATTTTCCTCAAAATACATTGCAATAGTACAACAATTCTAGTACTATTGCAATGGATTTTGAGAAAAATTATATTAAAGCTAGTTTCAATTAACCGATGCAGGTTTGGTGATGAGGGGCTAAAGAAAATGAGTAACCTAACACAAGATTCTGTGTTTATGATTAGTCTGCAAATGTAGATAGCAGGCAGTAGAAAATCTCAGGCCCTCATTACCAAACCTGCATCTAGCTTTATCAAACAAGAAATTGAACCTTTGTTTTGTATATCTCAAATCAACGTGCATGCCATTGTTTGCCTATATCGGCAATATTGGCATATTGGCAAACACAAATATCGGTGTATCGGCATTTTGGCAAAAATGTCATATTGGCACGTCCTTACTTGACATGTGATCAAGGGGCACCTTTGTCACGTGACCTCGGTGCATTGTGGGACGCCCTCATGATTGAAGACCATTTGACTAAACCATGTGTGCTATGAGCATGGACAGACTGTATGGAAATTCCTCATAGCAATGGTCCAAAAACAATATCTCCATTCTAGATTAGCGTGATAAATATAACCAGGCTGACCAAAATAATGTAGATTACCAGAAATAGATTTCTATAATAATGGCCTAGCCCAGTTTTTGCATGAGTCATCTGGACACTGTACAGTTTGATCTATATTCTGCTTAGATAAGTATCAATATACTGGGAATCATTTGGACATTGTATTTAATTAAATTTCATCTTATGATATATCGAAGAAAGTAGAAGAGGAGGTTGAACCTTTGGTACCTTCTGCCTGTCCATTCATTGGTGGCAATGCATAGGCGTAGGAAGCGCGCGGGGGGCACAGCGGAGCCTGTCCGGGCAATGGCATGTAAAACTGTCATAGGATAGATATTAAGGGTGTAAACAACCAATATGCAAAATTTAAGGAAAACCTGAACCCAAAGCCGAGCTTTGGCAGCCACCTTAACGTCCGCAACAGTCTGTAGGGTGGGGGGTGGGGCGGGGGGGATTTTTGGTCAGACCGCAGAAAGTGGTGTATCTTTTGACTGAATTTATTTAATCATGACATATAATATCCTTGTTGTCACTAGAAGTTTCCTTCACACATTTCCTTTAAACATGTTTAAAGGCATTCGCACTATCCATAATAATGGTCTGTGATTCTTTCCATCCATCCGTACGTCCGTCCGTTCATGTGTTCCGTTCCTGATTTTTTGTATGTATATGGACATTGGTGAGCGAATGCCGATTTTTGCCAAATCAAGGTCAAAGGTCAAGGTCAAAAATCCACAAAAACGGCCTTTTCTGGACCAATGTTGGATACAGAGGTTAGGTAAGGGTCTGATTAGGACCAGGGAGGGTCATGTGGGGTACTTTTGGCAGCGTGCCAACTATGTTTGGCATCTTGCCAAATGTTGTAGGAGGACAGGGGGCTTCCTCTAGAAAGGTTTCTCAATGTTGGCAGGTTGCCATAATGGCTGGCATGGTGCCAAATTTAGAAAAAGTACCAGACCGAAGCATCGCGCGATAGCGCGATGCGACGTGTACCTTTCCATGTATATTACTTACATTTCGGTCAGTATACCCACCCCATGGGCAGTGGCCGGACCCAATGGGCAGCTGGCGAGTATTCTATTGTCTAGAGACCCTCCAATTAGCTGAAATTGTCCCCGACAAGAAAAAAAAACAGGGTTTTCTGAAATTTCTCGGTTTGCTTAATTCTTTTCCTCCAACATTGTTTAATCACAATCTTTTTTCATTTCCTCCCCCTCCGACATGATTTTGACAAAAGAAAAATTCGCCCGACGCTATTAGGTAAGCAAGTATTTATTTTTAATTTTCTTTCCTCTGACACGACAGAAAAACCCCTGCCGGGATCCGTCAACCATAGAATATAGTGCGAATGCCCTAATGGGTGAAAATATGATGTTATTGGAGGTGTTAATAAGAGTGGTGCTTTTAAAGAGAATTTTATGGAATAATGAGTGCAAATGAAAAGGATTTCTTTACCTTTTCGGTACCTTTTCCTTCCTCTGCCTTTTCTTTTCTTCTTCTTTTCCTTTTTCCGTCGTTTTCTACCTCTGTGTTTATTTGAACTAGAATGCGTACTATCACCAGTATTCCGAGATTTAGTGTTAGAATCTCCAAACATCACATCAGACATTGAGCGGCTACAATCTTTACAAATCACAGGACTGTCATGCAGGACATCACTAGAAATACCTTTCCCTTTGTCTCTTCTGGAATTACTGGCCGCCTCATGTGCTTGAGTGTCTCTATCACTTGTGCTCATGACTGCAGGTTGCCTGACAGGTGAGAACCCCACCATGGTCCCATAAGGTGTGTGAAAATACTGAGGATGATCTTCCATCATCATCGTGTCAATGATGTCGTCTGTGAGTATGTGGTTCCCATAGAATATCCGCAATACATCATGGTATGTCCGAATGGAATGGATTTTTGACTCGAATACATCAAGGGGAACTGCATGCATGTTGACTGGTACCTGCAAGGAGGAAAAAGCGATGATTATTCATTTTGGACACTCAATTGTAAGGTTACCTCATACGTTTAACCTTTAAATTTAAATGTGTGTTTATGAAAGACCTAAGGTCAGCAAATGTAAATCTGACACAACTTGACCAAAATGATTTACCCCTGGAGGATTCTATCTTAAGACGTGCCATGGCTCAAATATGACGCGGGTTTGTCATTTTCTCATGGATAGTTATTATCAACCATGAAGCTGGGAGATAATGTACTTGGTAGAGTCTGTCTGTCCGTTCGTTTGTGTGTGTGATTCCATTTTCAAGAATTTTTGAAAAAAAAAAACCCATGGTTATCAGTCTGAGAGAAGCATGCTGGACCACCGATTGGACCAAATAGGTCCACAAGGTCCAGCACAGTGTGTCTGTAATCAGGGGGGGGGCGTTTCCTGGATGCAGTCGATAAGCTTTTAATGCTTCAGGTTAGCGAGCACTAAAATGTAGCCAGTTTCTTCACTATTCCCAAAAAAAGAAGGCATTTAGAACTTTGATATATTTATGGGGACGGGGTCAATCAACAGATCCTAACAGTATCATCAAAGCCATTAGATGATTTTAACACTATCTGAGAAAATAACCAGCTTGTTGTTTACTGTGGGTATTTACAAGTCAATTAGCAAGTAAATGTCTACAGATGAGTGATAAAGGCCACTGTCTAACAAGGATTGATGGAATAACTGTTTTCCCTCTGTCTAATAAAAGCAAAATATATGGGATGGGTTGGTACACCTTTTCAAAAGGTTTTCAGAATGTAATTATTACTAGTAAGGTGGTTGTTCTTGTTGTAAGAATGTACCCTTTGCCAGATTCTGGCCTGGAGCTTGAAACTTCAACTTCAAAATGTTTCAGTCATATTCTGTTTTTCATCTGTTCACGGCTACGAGTACTACAAGTCCGGGCACACGAAAGAATGTTTTCTCTTTCTTCATTTTTATCGACCGCGAAGCAGGGAGATAATGTAATTGGTAGCGTCCGTCTGTCTGTCCGTCCGTCTGCTTCCACTCTCACCAGTCTAAGGTGATTGTCTGTGCGTCTGTAATCAGTGGGCGTTTGCGGATAATCGCGCGGATGCGGTCGATCGGCTTTTAATTATTTCATGTTTTCATGTGTCCAAACAGCGAACATTGACACCTTTTGCTCTAGAGGCATTGGGGACCACATCAAAAGTTAAACATCTCCGAAAAAAGGAAACTGTTATCAAAGGGGGGAGGGGGGTTTGGAGGCCATGTCATCCTTTTTGCCAATTTCAACTGAATGGTGAGTTTCTTTTTAGAAGTGCGAGGGGGGTCTGGAGATAAACGACGAGTTTCCTTTTTTCGTAGATATTGAACTTTTGACATGATCCCTAACTGCAGTACCACCTTCTGGAAGTTGATGAATTGCCCAGCATGATTCTGATCAAGCTATCGGTCACTGAATACATGTATAACTAGGTCTGACAAACCTGTCGCATATCATGCTGACATGGGTACGAAGCTGCTTCGGCTTCGGCTTCAGCTTCACGAAGCCAAAGCATTTTAGGCCAAAGCTTCGGCTTCGGCTTCACCTTCAGCTTCGTGGTTTCAAAAACCCAAAGCTTCGGCTTCGGCTTCAGCTTTGTGACTTGGGAAAAGCTTCGGCTTCAGCTTCGTAACCTCACAAATCCAAAATTTTACATTTGGTTTTGTTGGCCCAACACTTCAAAAACTCAACATTTTTCACTTTCAAATCATGTTTCCCT
>JAAUYA010003714.1_pt1 | contig 10710 bp, 3 predicted proteins | sample 7278161 | NCBI WGS metagenome assembly JAAUYA01 (sample SAMN14350120, study PRJNA611818) | marine sediment metagenome | isolation source: surface marine sediment (3m) | place: French Polynesia: Moorea | collected 2018-08
AGCTCAACTAAGCCCTCGGGCCTACCGGCCCTTGGGCTTAGTTGGCATGTCTGCAGTCTTGGTCAGGAACAACCCATGACAGACCTCGGGATTCTATTCCTTAAACCTAACATGTTGGTTGTAGTCTCGTTCCACGTGCTATGTAAATTTATGCATTGAATCATCCAGGTTTCTAAGTTCAATAAGTATTTAAAACATGTTGGCTCTAACCACAGAATGACAGATAGAGAGATCATATCATTAAAACCTTCAATCATTTGTTATTTATATCACATTCAACATCAGTGCAAACTAGGTTTTTCTCAATTTAATTTATGCTTTTAGAATTTCTTTGGATGCAACCAACCAAAAACAACCCAAAGACAAAATAAATCACTTTTCTTGTGATCATGATATCAAATTTTTATCAATTTTAACACGCGTTTTTTTTCGATCTCAGTAATTTTGATGATGCCTTTTTTTTTAGCGCGCTCATAATCAGAAATAGACTGAGCACGGCAAATATTGTAGCTTAAATTGAGATATGTTGGAGGGGCCAAATATGATTTCGCTGACCGTCCCATACACATTTATGTGGAATGGCCCTAGGTTCTTGATAGCTTCATTTTGCAAATACATAGCCAGAGCTCTCTTTGTAATATCGATATTAGATCAAAGTTTGACAGATCTGATCAATATAGTTCCCATTAACCATGATTATTTATAAATATAATTCTGGACAGAATAACATTATGGGTTCTTTAACAATAATTTACAGTCCTTGTTCCTTAACCTGCAATCTGATTTGCTAGTCCTCATTAAAACCGACTCTTGTGATTTCTTAGGGAAACCCCAAAATGTGATCAAAATGTCAACAAATTATATAAAAGACTTTTCTTGGAAAGAACAGGTCCTGGTCATGAACATATGATCAGTGATCATGATCATATGCTTTCTAAAATCTGTGGTTGACCAACTAGATCATTTACCATGTGCGACCTTGACATATTAAAGTCGAAAAAGTGTAATGCAGATTCTGGATCGTGAAATACTTACAAAAAAATAATGATAATAAATCCTACCTACCCCGATTAAAAATAGTCAACCCCTGCCGCCCTAACATTCCATTTTGTCCTTTTCAATTAAACTCTCATTTACAGCATTGATTTTAACCATATTTAGACGGAGTTTGATTTTTTTACTTGTCATTCATGTAGATTGTTGTTGAATAAGCCCATACATCACTAATGTGCCAAGCTTAAACAATAAAACATGCAAATCTAGGAGGTTTTCTAGAAGACCATTTCAGCAGTTTTATGGTTAAAATATTGTTTTGCACTGGACAAGTGCCTGCATTTCTCAGAAACATGCACAAATGTACATGTTTTCCATTGATAAATATGTTCAGTGCAGTGCACAGTGATTTCAAAAAGCAAATCATAGTAGCACTCTGGAAACATGTACTTATGCAGTGCCAAAATGTTTCACTGTTTCAATTTAGACTCATAATAAAGTAATAAATAATGGGCAGTTTGTTAGCTAGTAAACAGCAGTGGATCAGCCTTATTTCTTCCACAAAAAGTGTATTTTTCTGTCCTTTTTGAACCTGTTAAACCCGGTTTACTATATTTTGCGATGTTTTGTGTGTTTTCAGTTTAATCACTGGAGATTCCCACGTGTTTCCCGACAAGACAAGATCCTACATTTCATCTTTATTATAAATCTTGTGATCATGATCGCGTGTGCCGTGGCGACCGTCATGTGCTTCCTGTCAGACAAGGGTGCGTATTTTACGCTGACTTATACAAATAGTTTATCAATGTATTTCCAAGATATCAGTATTTAATCATAGCCTTCATAGAGAATCGGCACCCCCTAGTAAGAGATATGGTTATTGTTCAAATATGACTTGGTTACCATATACCAGCCTTTCATAAGTTTGATAACTCTTGACTATCATTCATTTATTGGATATAAGTGAAATATAAGTCAGGTATCATTGATACATAAGGGGGGGGGTGCCAATTCTCCAATTGTAATAAGTTACTCCAGTCTAGTCCTATAATCACGGTGTACATTTTACTGATAGGCGACATTTTACTCAAGGGTATGTTCTGAGTATTGTTATTTTGTTTGAACAGTTGAAATTAGTTTTATTACATTATCCTAGTTCAAGTTACAAACATTCTTATTTTATTCAAAGTTATCAGGATATCTTTTATCCACACTGAGAAACTGTGTCCCTCCAAAATATCAAATACAAATGTGCTATAGCTACCTGGAAGATTCAGTTGTACATCTGATGTGGTAACTATCTGTTTCTTTCAAAGTACCAGAATAGAGTTTAATATATCTGGCCAGTTATGACAGCCTATGTTCTATCATAATATGCTATGAGCTATTCTTACTATTTACCTCCTACTTGTAGGTCAGATCACAAAGTTTCCACGTAATAAGGTGGACCTGACGACGGAGGAGATTATCACACTCTCATGTGGGGTTCTGTTCTTCGTATCATTCTTCATTGCAATGTCGGTATGTAACCACTGTAACAAAAATACTCTCTTACAAATTACTCTCTTATATTTGCAGAAATCTTTAAGTAATTTTGAAGAATGGGTGCATTTAGAGCCCCTTGACACTCTTTTTGACACTGTGATTTATTTTACCAAATTGTAATATTGGCTCTTAATTAAAAGTCATTCTGTAGTGTAAAATTTCCGTCAGTTTTGGCCAATTATTCGCCGGTAAAGTAGACAATTTCACAAAACAACACCTCTTATGAATGAAATTCTGTATTAACATTGCCCCTTTCATTACAGGTGCAGATTAAGGCTAAGCACACAATCTACCAGTTATTTGTGAAGTTTATCATGCATAACATGAAATGGACGGTGTCAAAGGGGAGGGGAAGGAGGGAAAGGCATGAGGGATTGTGTATAATACCTAAAAAAGAATTTCCTTTCTGTTTTAGGTGCAGATTAAGGCTAAGCACACAATCTACCAGTTATTTGTAAAGTTTATCATGCACAATATGGAGTGGGAGATTGATGAGTATGACAAGAGTAAGGATACGCTCTTCACATCCAGCTCTAAACCCAAACACCCCGCGTTTGTATGACATCAGGCTGCTTCCTGCTGGGCGAGACATGGGGAGACCACCGCCGAGACGGCTTAGACCGGCTGTGCAGACATACTGGGCGGCGAGACACGGGGGAGAGGGGACCGCGGAGACTGCTTAAACCGGTCAACCAAAGACTGCTTATACCGGCCATGGAGAATTTTGCGACATTTGAGGGTCAGTCACCAGGTTGACAGCTAAAATGATCAGATGGATCATGGAGACATACATTGCGATAACCAAAGGACAGCTACATTAGCAGCATGCAATTGGATGGGAAGCCAAATAGGTTGTAGTCATGCAGGACTCATGACTTCCATCATTGGCTAGCCATGTTGAAGTTTCGATATCACACCCTCAGATGGTTTGCATGAGTTCAGCGCCCAAACAAGCATGTCCTTTGGAAGGATAGTTTTTTTTCATGTGATTCTCCGTGATTCTCCAAACAATTTGAATATAGATGTGTACTCATGGTCGGAGGCATGTAGTTTCCATCTATAAGTCGCTGAACCAGAAGTCCCCCAGAAAAGACGTAAATTTGTGAGCCAGCAGGAAAATGAGAAACTAAAGCAATTTCTATGAACATGTCTAGGATATTTACATTTTGTATTATTTTCAGTCATTATGATGTAATATATCCTAGCTGAAATACCTACACACCAGAAACTAGTGAAATATCCTGAACTTATTGATATAATCTACACAGGAGCAAATAGTGATTTATCCAGTAATTATAATAATGGTTGTGTCATGATGATAACATAACATTGCTATATTAACTATTCAAGTATTTGTAATCTTGAAAATCATTTTAGAATTAAACAGCTCTACATCTTGAGTTGTGGATGATTAGTTTTGAAGATATATGATTTCACCACGGTGCGTGTACATGTAATGCACGTTTCAATAATTTTGGTGCGAAGTGGATTTCTAAATTCACGAGCGAACATTTGATTTAGAGGATATCTGCAAAACAATGCATTCTGGAATTTCCACCGATGCATCATGGGATTTGCAGTAATGGATTATGGGATTGTTTAAAAGGATTATCCATTGATTATTTCTGTTGGTGCTCATTTAATGGAAGAAATATCTATCGGCATATTCTTGAATATGTCGTCCGCACACAGGGCTTAAAAAGCTCCTGTTGTTAAAGTGTTATGATTCATAGTATGATTTTGTTTGTAGTCAGGTGACCTTTGTGGTCACATGACTTAATATTTGTAAAGTGTAAGGTCTGAATCCTCACTATAAAATGTACAACATCTGATTTGCATCTAATTTGCATAATTTTGTCAATGGAGTTTGCACAAACGTGATCGCACAAAAGTCGTTGGTCAAGGTCACTTGAGTTTCAGCTATTTGATTCATTAAAATACAGTCTGTTCTTTTTAATTAAAGCAGATCCCTTATCAGAATTGCAACAATGGGAAACTGAGAATATTCTCATGATAAAAGAAGCACATAATTATTATCATGTGGAAGTTTTTTATTGGTGAAATAACTGAATCACTGAAATATCCACTGCATTTCAACACAAATGTTTTCACGTGTGGAAGGATATGATTTATTTATACAACCAGTGTTTTTGCAAACTTCCTAATCTACATGTAACATTTACCCTAATACATTCACAACAGAAAAAGTTACTTGCAAAGCCCTAGCAAAATGTTGATCCCAACCTAAGCATAAAATATTTGACAGGGCTCAGTATTTGGCATTTTGTGCACAGGAATTATTTGCATTTTATGCCCTCTTGGTATGTCATGTTTTGGTGAATTCCCATGATTTAAAATCCAGCAAGAAAATTTGCATACGACTGGGGATTGCATGGGTATTTTTATGGGTTGAAATAATGCATTGATTTTGAGAAGTATGAATGAAGTAAAATATCTGACCATTCCGTCTGTGTGAAACTTCGCAACAACTTTATTTTTTGGGTGAATACCTATTACTGCCTCAATTTCAATGTGAAAAATTGTTGTTTTTTAACCAAATATTTCACTTTCCTTAATTTCCTTCTGAAAACAATTTTGTTTTCTCCAAATAATTGAGTTCATTTAGAAAAAAAATGTAATTTTAAAAGTATGTGCGCAATATTTTAGATAATGATCATTCCAGATGTTGTTCTATACATGTTTCCTAACAGGTCATTCATGACTAATATTCTAGGGTTCAAATATAGCTGACACCTGCCGTGCTAAAACAGGTCTATTTCTGAGTATTGTCTATGATTGGCAACTTTTTGCATGTCACAGATAAAAAATGACTGGATTTAGTGCCTATAATAGTCTAGCGGCCAGGACATCAATCTTGGAGCCCGAAAAAATCTGCCCAGGTATTGTTTTGGTCCGCCCATTGGCGGATTTCCGCCCATTTTCCACGAATTTCCGATCCCTCTGAGATCTGTACAAATCTGCTAAGATAATGGATCTATATATGAGGGGGTAGGCCCCTAGAAAGGGTCAAAATCCTCCGAAATCAGCCCAAAATGGCCATTTTCAGCCCCGCAAATGCTCTGTGAGAACAATCCCTGTCTGCCTGTAATATGGCAAGTCTATAGCCAGAAAGGTTAAGCCTTTTTTCCAGCATTGGCCGCTGGACTATACGCGAATATGGACCTTTTATAGCATGACACGGTTCCAGCTATGTTTGCCAGTATTTGTCACGATGACCTCCTGGCTTCAAGTTTTATCACACAATCTGTATGAGCAAGGACAAGGGGTTGACTTCTAAATGACATTTGTTAAATAGATTCTATGATTGAATGATAGATTAAATGATGTAACACAGCGTGTGTGTATCTCCCATTCAATTCACAGGCTTACATACCCGATAGGCGTATACTCATTCAGGTACTTTCTCCAGCCAATGCGTACACCAAATCTACTGATGCATGCATTCATTTTGCCAAATCCTTTCGTTATCTGCTCATTTTGCCTGAGAATTGCAATAAGGCACTCAATGCGTATAGTTTTGGTGTACGCATTGAGTGCCTAATTGCAATTCTCAGGCAAAATGCGTATATGCAGGAGCAAGTAACAAAAAAATTTGCATAGAGGAAGTACAATTTACATAGGGGAAGTACCTGAGTGGACGTCTGTTGGGTATTGGGTATGTAAGCCTGTGAATTGAGGGGTGTACAGGAAGTGTACGTGAAGTGTAAGAAGTGTACAGTAAGGTGTACATGTATATTTGTTCTAGTCTTGTTGTAAATGTATGAAACATACATGGGTAAAACTCTAAAATCAATACTAAGAGGGGTCATTTCCATTATCTTTACGGATTTTTAGATTCAAACAGTTAGGATTGTTTGGATGGATGGATGGTTTATGAGAAACTTAGTGTTAAGATTTCCAGCATGACTAAAAAATTATGCTCCCAAAGATACATTAAAACATGCACGGGAATCTTAACACTATTTGGATTTTTAAATCTTTACGGAAAATGGAATGCTTCCCATGAAGACATTTTAAACCCTGATCCCCTACATTGAGTGAGTGTCCTTTACTAAAACACAGTGTTCTGATATTTGTAATTTACCTAGTATACTAGTATTCAGAATACCAAGAGAGCCTCATTATTAGAAAGAAGGAATACTTATTTGCAAAATATAAATCCTAACAACCCATATGCAATTGAATTCAAGTTACTCTCAGGAAAAAGGTATTTTATAGAAAGATTGCAAGTTGCATTTTGGGATGTTCTAATTGTATCATATTAATGTTTGCAAATTTTATCATAAATGTTTTGAAAAAGTACGTCCGAGTACTTTAAATAGAGAGAGAGTTTTTCATATTCATTAATCGTTACTTAACACTATCATTATAACTTTTATATTCAGAGAAAAATTGGCCATAAGGGAGGGTCGAATGTTTCATACTGATTTGTAGATCTGAGGTTCTTTTTGTAATTTATGTTATAGGTTTCCATCAGTAGGAATCCTAATTGTGACTTCGGATGGAAAAATCTGTATGAAATATTAGACCCACCCTGTGTGTAATTGTTTTATCATTAAGAACTATGTGTCAGTATGTGGCCTCATTGATTTGTTTGGAAACATATTAACTTACCAGCTATTTGTGACTAGATACTCTTAGAAACTATAGTTGTCATGTGACGTCACAGATTGACTAGAAATGTGACGTCATTTATAAATGGTTGCTATGGAAACCAGTCATTTTCTCGCCATAGCAACCATGTATCGGTAACCATGGAAATATTGTTACCAACGCTACATAGATATGTTCCTGCCTAAATGTGCTTTAACACTAAAACTGATTGCAATTTAAATATCACGGTGGAATTTGAACTATTTTACTTGTAAAGTGCTCCACCTTTTTCATTTACATTGCCAAATCTGACACATTACAAGTAAAATGGCTCAAAATAATTGTCTTAAAATCTGTTGTTTTGCTCTCGTAAAATGTACTAAAATGAAATATCTATCTATGTATGTATAAATATAATGTGCCACAATTCTGGTGGTACAGCAGAACTTTTCTATTTTCTATAGTTAACAGAGGTGTATATAGATGTATAGAGAACCCCCAGGACCCCCTGTGAATATTTTATTCCCAATTTTATTAACTGTACCCCCCCCTGCCCCGTTTATTGACTATTTCATGAGATCTCTCTTGTACACATAAAATATGTAATTGTTATTCATATTCATATAAAAGATACAGGACCATGCCATGTTAAATTGGATGTTATGGCCTGTTTTAGCCTGGCATGGTTCAGATATAGAATAGTTAGTGAGGTGAGACGCCTCGGTATATGTTTGTCAAACGTCATAAACTGTTATTTTTACGCCAGTGTAGATATTTTAATAAAGAACAAAATAAAATATAAAAAACCTATCAAATTGTTCTTGTGCATTCGATGAGTAGAGGAGTTGTAACGCAACAGAGAAAAAATTTTTTTACGAGGCACTTTGAATTATTTTGGGCTTCCTCACTTTACTTGTGCTTTGCTTGTGGAAAAGATGACTAAGTGAAATGAATTACATAAAATTTCCACTGTTATCGATGATAGCTAATCACAACCTTGATGGTACCCACAGTTTATGTTTTTAATCCACTTGAATGATAACAACCAAAAATCAAACTGAAAAAATCCCCGATAAGATGACCAAAAATAGAAGTCTGAGGCTGGATTGAAGCATTAAACTGTCTTGTATTTTTACATGGAGTGTTTGGATTATAGCAGACCCAGTCATGTACTTAGGGGGCTAGCATTAATAATATCAGAGAGGGATGCAGTGCAAATCGAAATTAAAAACAGAAACACACACACAAAGATTGAAATAAGAGCACGCCAAAAGAGAAAAAAATGCAACTATATGACATGTATGGGTGAAATTCGCATGTAAAGATAGAGGGGGGGAGGGATAACTGACTCTTATCTTTACATTGTAAAGATAGGGAATTTCACCCGAGTTTTGATGCCTTTCCTAGGCTCATGGGTTCTTATAAAATAAAGTATGGAAATCTACCAGACCCATCGATGATTATTGGTCAACCCCTAATGCCAATGCCCAATGCTAATAGACTTAATCACCGCCCAATATTGATAACAAAGTTTATTTTTTAAAAATGAAAAAGTACCTTTTTGAGCACACCTGTGCTTCTGCACGGTGGGCTCTTATGCATCGCTTTCTGTCTGTCTGTCTGTCTGTCTGATGTCACTTGACCAAAACCCAAGACTAGAAAATAATTCATATCTTGCTAAATATGACAGTTAGCAACATGAAAATTGGCCCCAATGTACTATGTTTTTGGCTCACCAAGTATGCTAGGTGGCTACACTCTAAAAAAGGTTTGTCAGCTCAACGTGCCAAAACCCAAGTCTAGAAAATAATTCCTATCATGCTAAGTATGACAGTTAGCAACATGAAAATTGGCCCCAATGTACTATGTTTTTGGCTCAACAAGTATGCTAGATGGCCACACTCTAAAAAAGATTTGTCAGCTCAACATGTTTTATCGGGGAATAGCTATTTTACATAGAAGCCAGCTTGAAGAATAATAGCATGATGGCAATTGCCAATTGCAGTTCTGGAGTGAAATCAATACTAGTAAGTCATGTCACTGGCAGGTGTGCTCTCTTCAACGTCAAGTTGCATTTTTATATTTCACAGTCACTTTCCATTCTCAGGTTTCCATGATATAATTCAAAAGTGGCAAAGGTAATAATAATTATGCAATAAAAAAGTAAAAAAGATTTGACCCCCCCTTGCCCCATGCCTCTTTTTTAGCCCACCGTTTGCTCATGTAGGATGGGCTCTTATGCATCACCTTCTGCCTGTCTGCCTGTACAAGTTACTATAAAGTCACTAAAGCCCGGCCTAAATGTCATGATCTTGGCAGATGGGCTGATGTCTACGTCAAGTGGCTACATTCTTGCTTTCCACACCGAATATTTCCAATATTATGTAACAACCTATTACTTTTTATTTTGAATATTAGCCCTGATTCTGCCCTGTAACCATCCAGAAATATCCCTCCCAGCTGCTGCAGCTAGTACACGTGTACCAAAACATCACATCAGTGGGTCGCGTCATTCTAAAAGATCCTTAATGGCCTGAATCGTTGTCCTACCAAAAGAAGGACGGCGCGCACTTTTGGTATGACACCGACTTTTTTTTAATTAATTGTTTTTCCTAAAAGTTGGTGTCATACCATTCTTTTGGTATGACATCGACTCAGGGCATAAGGGACCTTTTCGCATGACGCCACCAAAAACATCACATCCATCAATATGAGTAGAGGAGTACAAAAAGTACTCAGAGATAAGTACTCCTTGAGTACTTGGCTTAATACTTTAGTGAAATGTAGACCACTAAGTATCTTCTGTACATGGTTCCTACTCATTATCCTCAGCCAAGCAGGGATATAATGCACTTGATAATGTTTGTCGGTCTGTGCGTTTGTCTGTGTGCACTCTCCTGTTTGAATCGTTTGACCAATGACCAAGGAACTACCCTCAAGTTTGGAACCAAAACGTCCATTACCAGTCTAACGAACTTGCCTGTCTGTTTAATAAGCAAATAATATAGCGGTTAATCGGCTTTTAATATTGGGAGGCAGCTTATCCAAAGCAAGCTATGATACACTGGTCTTTCATAAAACACTGTGGGTTAGCAGAATTACTTCACAAAATTAATTCCATACTTTACAACATGAAAATTTTACAATTTTAAGACTTAAATAGTAAGAACCATTGAAACACATTCAAGTACAGTCGGCGGTAAAGTCAGTCATTTTTTTTTGTCCCTGATCAACAGGTGATCGGCGAGAAAAGGTATCCGCGAGCTCGGCCTGAACAAACCTATATAAGTTGGCAGTGAGCTCGTGAAGTATGATTCTGTAAGCTGTGAAGTAGTTCTGCTAACCCATGGTGAAAAAGGAAAAGCGAAAAAGTTCAATATCTTACAATCAACCACTTTTGAAAACTTCCAAGGCTGCCCGAAAAGGTTGTCAAAATAATTTATTGCACACCATTGAAAGTGAGATTCAAGCGAAAAAATTTATGTGATGGTTTTAAAAATGACTGTCTGAATTTTGCAGATGATTCTATTTCTATCTATTCCTTGGTAGGGTGTAGAG
>JAAUYA010198666.1_pt1 | contig 10686 bp, 1 predicted proteins | sample 7278161 | NCBI WGS metagenome assembly JAAUYA01 (sample SAMN14350120, study PRJNA611818) | marine sediment metagenome | isolation source: surface marine sediment (3m) | place: French Polynesia: Moorea | collected 2018-08
CGCTACCGTCTTCCCCACGGAGATAATCGTCTCCGCTCTCACCCTCAATGAGGTCATCGCCGCTACCACCATAGATGTTGTCGTCGCCGGTGCCGCCATAGAAGGTATCGTTACCCTGTTCGGAAACTAGCCCCGAACGACCCAATTGATCGTTACCTTCACCACCGCGAATAATATCGTTACCATCACCGCCGTTAATCTCATCGTTACCCGCAAGGCCGCTGATGTCGTCATCGCCCGTGAAACCGTAAATCACATCATCGCCAGATGTACCCGTGGTCACAAGAGTTTTAATATCGTCGATGAACCAGACGGTGCCATCGGCGAAGCGGATCTGGTTAATGGCGTGAACCGCATTTCCGTTCTCATCAAAAAATTGGGCAATGCGCAGTGTGTCTGTCGTTCCCGCGATCGCCAGGTATAAATCGCGCTCTTCGTAATTCAAGCCCGGTGGTACTCGATAGAGCTGAATATCTGAAGGTAAAATGTCCTCCCCTAATACAATCATATCCGCTCCAGTTGTGCTGTCGGTATAGTCGATAACGTGATCATTGCCGCCGTCGCGCCCGAAAATATACGTATCACTCCCTTCGCCGCCAATGAGCATATCATTTCCGGTACCGCCATCGAGGGTATCGTTACCATCTTCGCCACGGAGATAATCGTCTCCACTCTCACCATCAATGAGGTCATCGCCGCTATCACCATAAATGTTGTCGTTGCCGCTGCCGCCATAGAAGGTATCGTCTCCCTGTTCGGAAACTAGCCCCAAACGACCCAATTGATCGTGACCTTCACCGCCGCGAATGATATCGTTGCCGTGACCGCCATTAATCTTATCGTTACCGGCAAAACCTTTTAATTCATCGTCGCTGGAATAACCGTAGATAAAATCGTCATCCGCACTGCCTTGAATGGCCAGTTGTTTTATGTGTTCCTTATTCCACAAGGTTCCATCGGCAAACCTCAATTCGCCAATCCTGCCGCTGCTATCGCCGTACTCTTGCTCAAAGAAACCCGAGATGCGCAGTGTTTCACCAGTATCATTTATTGAGATATAGAGATCCAAGTGGCCAAGACTTCCATTGGCATCACCGCGTCTGAGGCGCAAATCCGCAGGAGAGATATCGACAGTGAACGATACCACGTTATGATCTCCCTCTGTTTCAAAGATAACATCATTGCCGTAACCCCGACCGTATCGGTAAATATCATCACCCGCCTCGCCGCTAAGGGTGTCATCACCCTCGCCGCCATCGAGGGTATCATTGCCCGTACCGCCATTGAGACGATCCGCACCGAGGCCACCGATAAGATTATCGTTGCCTTGATGACCTGATAGATTGTCATCGCCCGTGCTGCCATCGAGCAGATCGTTACCCTGATTGGAGCGCAGCACGTCGTTGCCATCACCACCAAACAACTGATCCGCACCGTCCCCAGCATCGAGGAGATCGTTGCCGGCGCCACCATGAAGCTCGTCGTCACCATAATTTCCATAGAGGTCATCGTTGCCATCACCACCGAAGATGCTGTCGTCACCGTCATAGCCTTTGATTTCATCGTTGCCGGCGAGGCCAAACAGTTCATCATCCGTTGAATAGCCAAAAATCGTGTCATCGGCATCCGAGCCCTGGATGAGAAGAAATTTCACGGTCTCCACATCCCAGATGGTGCCATCGTGAAAGTGAATTTCATCTACTTGCGAACCGCCAGCACCAGCGACATCGTTTTCATCCCGCTCAAAATAGCTAGCGATGCGCATGCGCTCACCGGTATCTTTGATTTCAACGTAGAGGTCGTCACCAATAAGATCTGCATTGGGGTCGGGGGTGTAATTAACTAGAGGGTTCAAACCCGCCAAAGGGTGATTATCCCCTGCGGTATCCAAGCGAATTAGGCGCACGTCATCGACACTGATTCCCTCCTTGAGTTCCAATACATCGGCATTAATTCTCTGAGCATGAGCAGGTCTAAAGCTAAGAATATGGTCGTCCCCGTAACCACGACCATATATGTAGCGTTTAATGTCTTCAGGGTTGACGTACACATTAGTGAGGAAGATATCGTTGCCCGGTCCGCCATCGAGAGTGTCGTTGCCCGAGCCAGCAACGATCCAGTCAGCGCCCGCACCACCTTCGAGGATGTCATCACCAGGGCCGCCATTGAGTGTATCATCGCCCGCACCGCCCATAAAGTGATCGTTACCCTCATCTTCAATATCTGAAAAGGCGAAATTTTCGATCTGCGAACCAATGAGATCATGACCAGCACCTCCATCAATAACATCATTGCCGGCGAGTCCATAAATCTCATCATTGCCATCAAGGCCATTGATAACATCATCTTGGAGACTGCCATATAACAAGTCGTCTGCATTCGAGCTAGCCTGTACCAAGGCAAGCACATCATCCAACTGCCAGACTGTGCCGTCGGCGAAGCGAATCTCTTCAATAACAGAATAGTCATCGCCATAAAAGTAGGAAGATACCGACAAACTATCTTCGGTGCCCCGAATGGATAGTCGCAAATCTCGGTGAAGAAGGTCCGATGAAAAGCGCGTGACTTGAATATCCTCAGGGGTGACGCTGGCATCAAATTGAATTACATCGATGTCTGGGTCTCCGTCTTTGTCATAGTCAGAGATTCGATCGCGACCACCACCGCGACCGAAAACGTAGGTATCGCTGCCCAATTCGCCCATCAGGAGATCGTCATTGGCGCCACCATCGAGGGTGTCGTCGCCCAAACTGCCATAAAGATAATCGTTGTCATTACCTCCAAATAGGATGTCATCTCCATTTCCACCGAGAAGATTGTCGTCGCCTGCTTCACCAGCCAATGTATCGTTGCCATCCCAACCCCAAACAAGATCTCTTCCAGCATCGGCAAACACCTCGTCGTTACCCCCCTGAGCATCAATTCGGTCATTGCTGGTTGTACCGATAATCGCGTTGTCACCATTATCGTCACCACCGGTACCCTCAATCCGGTTAAATTCACTTGGACCTGTGTTTGGGTCTTGCTTGGCAGCGCTCAGAGCCGCTAGTTCATCAAATGTGAACAGATCGCCATCCACAGAAATTTGAGTGAAATTACCCACCAAACTCACACGGTCGTGTGCAGAATAATCCAAAGTCCAGCCCTGGTTACCGCCAGTCAGCCTAATTTCATCGATATTCACGCCCGATAATTCAACGCGATTATCTCCCTCGCTGTCGCGGACATAGGAAGTTACATCCCAGTCGTCCCCACGAGTAAAGCGGTAGACATCATCCCCTTCACCGCCTCTAAATTCATCCTGACCAGTGCCACCAATCAGGATATCTGCCCCAATGCCACCAAACAGTAGATCTTTGCCCGAGCCGGCTTCTAGCGTGTCATCGCCCTGCTCACCGCTAAGAGTGTCATCGCCAAACAACCCTTGTAAGTGGTTCCCTTGTGTATTCCCAGTGAGCATATTGTCGAGTTCATTACCCACTCCCGACACGGCAGCGCCTTGCAAGCGCAGGTTTTCCACTGTATTGCCCAGGGAGTAATCCAATTCAGCGATCGCCGTGTCGTTGCCCTCGAAGGCATTTTCCAAGATGGTGTCTGCTGCGGAATCCACTTGGTAAGTGTCATCGCCCTTCCCGCCAATCATGAGATCGGCACCTGCGCCCCCGTCGATTAAATCGTCGCCTCCTCGGCCCTCAAGACGATCGTCACCGCCAAGCCCTGAGAGAATATCGGCGCCATCGCCGCCTATCAAGGTGTCGTCGTCTTCGGTGCTGCTATTGAACGGCGAGCTGGCATTATTAATAAATGCCCGATCCCACACCGTGCCATCGGCAAATTCAATCAGGTCAATGGATGCGATCGCCTTGCTGGCGAAGTGATTGCGCACCACAATCTGGTCGTCGTGGAGGGACTGAATCAATAAATCGTCATCGCTGCGCAACAGGGTTATATCAGCTACGGCGATGCCGGGACCGAAAACAATCCTGTCGGTGGTGGTGGCTCCATCGGCAGCAGAATTGTCGATGGTGTCGCGGCCGTCGCCTTGGTTAAAAATGTAGCGATCGCTGCCGAGATTACCAACCAGGATATCGCCACCTTGGCCGCCGTCGAGACTATCGTCACCGGCCAAACCGTCGATGTGCTCGGCAAAGTGGGAACCGATAAGTTCATCCGCCAAATCAGTGGCAGGATCGATGCGGTTAACCCGTTCATCAATATCGCTGTGGCTCAAATAGGTGCCATTGGCAAAGGTGATATAGTCGACACGATTTTCTGGCGTCGGTGAATAGTAATCTAGCAAACGCACCACACCATTTTCACCATAGGTAAGGAGGACATCGTTATTATCGCGCGTGGCATCAATATCCTCGGCACGAATGTTGCCGGTAAAAGCGATACGGTCGATGGTGCTGTCATTATCTACCGCTGTATTATCGATCGCACTGGTAAATTCTGCGTCGGCAATTTCGTAGACATCATTCCCCAGTCCGCCTTCAAAGGTGTTTGTGGCTGTCAATGAGGAAACGATCAGCAGGTCATCGTTTTCCGTGGAGGTGGTGACAAGACTCTCGGGATCGATAAAAGGAGAGTAATTGGCTAGGAGTCCATTGGCCAGGGCATTTTGCAATTCTGGCAAGGAGTAAGCCCTGCCATTAATTTCGAAATCGAACTGGCCGGACAATTGAAGTCGATCGTTGGTAGAATAATGCAGTAACCACGAATTGCCGGAGCCGCTGAGTTGAACCTCGCCCCCGTTGACCTCGCGCAACACAATGGTGTTTTGACCCGAGCTATCGTTTACCGTAGTAGTGACGTTGGCGTCGTCCCCTACAGAAAAATAATAGCGATCGTTCCCGGCACCGCCGTCAAGGGAGTCGATCCCCCGACCACCGGTGATATGGTCATCACCATCGCCACCAGTGAGGTTGTCTTCCCCGTCACCGCCATCGAGACGATCGTTGTCTAGGCCACCGTCTAGACTGTCGTTAGCCGCACCGCCGATGAGGACATCATCACCCTCATCGCCTTCTAAGCTATCCTGAGCCGCACCGCCATCGAGATAGTCGTTACCGGCTTCACCGTGCAATTGATCCTCGCCGTCGCCGCCGATTAATTCATCTTGCCCCGCTCCACCGTTGAGCTGGTCGTCACCGACACCGCCATCGAGGTAATCATCGCCCCCTTCACCGTTCAATTCATCGATGCCTTCACCACCAAACAATTGATCGTTACCACCACCACCGAAGATATGGTCATCACCTTCTTCACCGTTGACCTGATCGTCCCCCTCATCAGCACTATCTATGAAAACATCGTCGCCGTAGAGGTAGTCGTTACCTTTGCCCCCATGAATCACATCATCGCCGGTTTGGCCAGCTACCCAATCGTCATGAGCGCCCGCTTCGATCACATCGGCGCCCCCGTTATCGACGACGCGGACAAAGAATGTAGGGTCGCGATCGAGAGTAGGGGTAAAGGTGAAGTTGCCAGAATCAGTGCCCAAAGTGAAATCGAATGCCGTCGTCGGGCGAGAGATAATGGCATCAGACACTTCCGTAGTCCAGGCGCCATCGTCAGAAAAACGATGGGTCGCGGCTACGTTAATGGAACCAGTATAGTTGCTATAGGAAGGTGAATACAAGGCAAAGAAGTTATAGTGGGCATCGCCCAAAATAAGGTCGCCGCCATCGCCCCCCACCAGAATATCGCTACCGGCACCGCCATTTAACATATCGCGGGAGCGGCTACCGGTAATGGCATCCTCACCCTCCCCGCCTAGCAACCAGTCACCCCGACGATTCCACCATCCACCTTCCCACTCGTATAGGCCACCACTGACGCTGCGAATGCGATCGCCACCAAAGATAATATCGTTACCAGCACCGCCATCGATCAGATCGGTATCAGTATATGTACCGCCTTGTGGTTGTCCAGTATCGGTTCCACCCAGCAGAATATCATCTCCGTTACCACCGATAATGTAATCAAAGCCCTTGCCACCATCGATGAAGTCGTCGTGCTCACCACCATTGGCGGCATCGTTGCCATCACCGAGGAGTAATGTATCGTCGCCGTTAAATCCAAGGACGATATCATTGTTGCCTCCGGTGTCCACCTTGTCATCTGCGTTGGAGCCCCAAACTTCATCGAAGCGATCATCATTTTGATCGAGCACCACCTGACCTTCAGGGATATCGATCATCGATGAACTTTCAAAGCTAAGACCGAAGGCATTATCACGCGAGGTACCGAAATTTTTAATGCGAATACTACCGCCGCCTCCGCCATCGATGGCAATCACTAAGTCGCGACTGCCACTTTCGTTATCCACCAAGGTATAAGCGGTATTATTAAGGCGTTTACGTGTCTCAGCGTCATATTCCACATAGGTATCCGCCGCGCGATTTAAAAACCACAGCGTGCCGATCCCGACGAGGGGGCCTCCTTCTGTATGCTGGAGTAGGATGTTGTTGATGCCCTGAATATCGATGAAGGTGTCTTTGCCGTCACCGTAGTTAAAGATATACGTGTCGTTTTCGGCACCGCCTGAGAGCTTATCGTTGCCTGCCTCACCATTTAGTGTGTCCTGACCTGCATTGCCGAGGAGTTTATCATCTCCATTACCCCCATTAATTGTATCGTTACCCCCAAGACCAATTAAAGTATTAGCTTGAGTATTGCCTATTAGTGTGTCATTTTGAGGACTGCCGATAATGTTTTCGATACTCGTGTAGGAATCACCTGTCGCGTGACCACCACCGCCAGTGTTTGTTTGGAGATTTACTGTCACACCTGCTGGACTGCGTAAGTAACTGACAGTATCCTCTCCATCCCCTCCATTGTGGCTATCATTTCCCAGCCCACCAATAAAGAGATCGTTACCACCAGCTCCTAAAAGTGTGTCATTGCCGCCGCTGGTATTGGCATTATCAATTCCTCCAAAAATTAAATCGTCCTGTCCATTATAAATTCGGTCAGGATTAGCTTCTCTTCTTGTTCGAGCTACAGTATGAGCTGGTACCTCTCCATTCCTAGTGGAGGCTGTATCAGCAGCAACAAATACTCCATCAATCTCATTCGGATTAAGTAAATGACTATCAGCGTATACAGCCTGTAACTCTGTACGGACATCGTTTGGTAGTGTGGCAAAATTTTCTACTAGGACTGTTTTAGCTCGGGCAAACTCTTGTAATGGAGCCTGAACATCTTCGATGACTACGCCTGAAGTTAACCGCCCATTAATAGCTGTAATATCGGTATTTGCAATTATGATACGCCTTCTAAACCTCATCTCATAGTCACTGATACGCGTTTCATGTTTATTGAACATACGGAAGACTTTCAGCGCATCCGTTTCTGGAGGTGGATTGGCGTTATCATAAAGACCAAATACTTGTGATTCTATATATCGACGTTTTGCTATGCCATTATCTAGACTTCTATTTGATCCATAACGGATTTCATACCAAGCTTCTGGCCGATCGCCTGCGTCTATAGCTCCTCTCAACCCACTTCCAATTAAATGACGATTACCGTGACGACTGTTGAATGCTAGTGAGATTAAAACGGTTCGTTCAATTGAATTGTTGAGATTTGGAACTCGATTATCTACTTCATTTTCATCGGTAACAATTCGTTGATTGAACGCATTAACCGACTCGTTTCGATCGGCGAATTCAAATGTTCTGCGTGTTTCCTCAATACCCTCGGCAAGATTTGTAATATTCTCGGCAAGATTTGCAATATTCTCGTCCTCAGCAAGATTTGTAATATTCTCGGCAAGATTTGCAATATCCTCGGCAAGATTTGCAATATTCTCGTCCTCGGCAGGATTTGTAACAAGATTTGTAATATTCTCGGCAAGATTTGCAATATCCTCGGCAAGATTTGCAATATTCTCGTCCTGGGCAGGATTTGTAACAAGATTTGTAATATTCTCGGCAAGATTTGCAATATCCTCGGCAACAAGATTTGCAATATCCAGGAAACGATCTACCATGACCTCATTTAAAGCAGTTCTCAACTGGGCGTTTTGACCCACTCTCCAGTTCCGATTGAAAACATTAATTAACCTGGTAGCAAAGGGAGCATCATCTGGATTGTTAGGATCGATCCCCAAAACATTGAAAACAATATTCCTTGAGTTAGATGTAGGATCTTCAAGGTTCAAACCAATGCCAATGGTTGGAATAGTTTCAGAATCTATAATGGGACGAAGTAAGTTATCTAAAATATTGCTTGTTTCTATCTGATTGAGAAGTTCAAACCGGAGTTCTTCATAATCTGCATTGTTCAAATTCCGTGTGTTTATCATTCGTTAGCTTCCTTGAAGTAGTTGGACAAAATTAGTTGTATATTTTTAATAAGGTTATTAGATAATAATTATATTGAGGAAAAAACAAGCAACAAGATCTTTTTCGTCAAACCATTTTTTATTAGTCTTGGTATAATCCAAAACTTTTAAAACGGATTCAGTGTTTTGTTTCGTCATAGTTGCTCTCGGATGAGCGACAAGTCGATTTATATTTTACAATTTCAGCCCCATCAACTCTAGGGTTCTCTGTATTGCATAAAGTTCCTTTGATTATTTTATTGAAAATATCCTGATTGGTTACATTCCAATTAACTCCTGCTATTGCATCTAATATTTCTTCAGATAATTATTCTTTTGATATCTTTAGAAAAAGAGTTTGACTAATTTTAATTCTTATATTTTAGAAGTCAGTTTCAATTCTACAATTTCAGCCTCTATTGACTCCATACTTTTCTGTATGGCATACAGTTTTAAATTCTTTGACTCTACTTCATTGCCTCATTTCCAATCTCTCCAAAAGCTTTAATAATGAATGTTCATCTAATTTTGTAAGACTCGTAGTTATAACCCTAATTGTGTCTACATAGCCCAAATAGATTTCATACTTTTGTCGTTTATCGGCAGGAATTTTGTCAAATGCAACCCCTTTTCCCCAACGATGAACAGTATTTGGTTTGATTTTTAACATTCTGGCAATTAAGTTGATGCACTTCTCTCGATAACCATGTTCGGACTCCATTGCTAAAATCTCTTCTTCTGTGAAACGAGGTCTACCGTATTCATTTATGGCTTCCAAACCAAACCAACGTCGGCAAAATTTTCTGGGGTGTATACCCTGCTTGTAACTAATACTAGTTTTAAAAATCTTGCCAGCCAATTTAACTAATTGATTTTTTCTATTTTTAAGGTCATGAAAAGTATCCATTTTGAGCTGCTAACTATTAAGTACTTAACTTAAGTTGCTAGTTATAAAAATATTATTATCCCAGAAAAATTTCTTCCCAAAAATTACCAGTCTTTCATGGATCTTACTGATTTTTTCCATAGAAACCTTCGAGCAACTTTAGAGCTGTAACTAGCAACTTGGGTTAGTAACAATAAGTAGGTGGACAAAATTATTTGTATATTTACTATTGAGTTATATTTCTTTTGCCTCTTGCTTTTTCCCCTCCTGGGAGGGTTTAGGGGTGGGTTGGCCTTTTGCCTTCCCTCACCAAATGTGAAATTAATTCTGTCTAGGTACTGAGAAGGTTGACGAGAAATTTGACCAATAATTCTTGCTCAATAGTTGTTTGGGACTTTGCATTAATTGTTGCTTAAAGGTGGGATCTTGGCAGGCTTTCACATTTAAAGGGGGTTAAACTTTAAAAATTCATTGGCAAATCTCCTTGTCTATGTTTTCCTCCAAAGAAGAGGATAATATTTTGTTCTATTGACTATTAGATTTGGCTGACTAGAAATATGCAGTTTTTTCATGGCACGAAGGCATCGACACAGCTCTATCTGCGCTCTATGGCGCTGGTGTGGAATTTTCATTCCTACGGAGCTAGAACTCGCTCAGATTATCCTCATCGGCGTTCTCCCTTTGCAGATCTAATACCATTTTTCTTTAAGATTAATAGACTTAGGATTTAAGGCAGGGGCAGAGGACCGAAGGCAGAAGATATTTACCATAAACTTTTACCTCTTGCCTGTTGCCTCTTGCCTATCCTACCCAAGTATCTCATTACTTTTGAAAAATGGTATAAACGGATGGAGCTATCACGACAACTGGTTGCACAATTTGTTGATTGCTAGTTCCATGAATGGTCGAAAAACTCTTCAAAATGGTTGACCCACAAAATCCGTTAGAACCAGAAAACGACTATAAAAATGACGATTGCTCTAGTACCGTGCCATCGTTCAGCTCCACAGTTTCGAGCTGGTAGTAGTCGGCACTGAAGTAGTTGCTGATGGTAATGGTCTCCCCCGTATCATTAAGATCGAACACCAAATTGGCTCCAGAACGAGACCAACTAAGGTCTTCGAGCTGAATGCCTTCGGCAAAGATGAGGCGGTCTTGATGCTCAGGGTTGTTACGGTCAGTGGCATTGTAATCGTTGATGGTGTCATTCCCATCACCGGAACCCCAACGATAAATGTCATTCCCTTCACCTCCAGTCAAGGCGTCATTACCCTCGCCACCGAGCAATTCATCGTCTCCGGCATCGCCGTAAAGCCTGTCGTCGCCTGCGTTACCCGACACTATGTCATTACCGTTTTGGCCGTAAACGTAATCATTGCCTTCACCACCTGATAAGGTGTCGTGGCCATCGGCTCCATAGAGATAATCGTTACCCCCCAAGGCATCGAGGTTGTCGTCACTGGCGTAA
>JAAUYA010191344.1_pt1 | contig 10685 bp, 8 predicted proteins | sample 7278161 | NCBI WGS metagenome assembly JAAUYA01 (sample SAMN14350120, study PRJNA611818) | marine sediment metagenome | isolation source: surface marine sediment (3m) | place: French Polynesia: Moorea | collected 2018-08
AGAACAAAACCAGCTCCAGAAAATTCAAACTGAATTAGAAGAAACACAACATCAACTTCAGATTGCACAAGATATGGTGACAGCGATGACTACTTCTAAGTTCTGGAGAATGAGAAAAGGTTGGTTTAAATTAAAAGGATTATTTGGTTTAAATAAAAATGAACAAATAGTCTAGAAATTAATTAAAAAATAAGTTTATGGTAAATTATTTGCATAAGTAATTGAGGAAGAAAATGCCAAAAATTAGTATAGTAATTCCTACTTACAATTCGGAAAAGTTTCTAAAACAAACGATTGAGAGTGTCTTAAATCAAACCTATAAAGATTTTGAATTAATCATTTGTGATGATGATTCTACTGATAAAACTATAGATATAGTTAGCTTTTATGCAAATAAAGATAAGAGAATTCGTTGTTTTCAAAACCCTAAACGTCTAGGATTATTTCCCAATTTCAACCAATGTATTAAGCATGCCTCTGGGGAATATATTAACATTCTCGGACATGATGATGTTATGTTACCCCGTAATCTAGAAGTTAAGTGTCAAATTTTTGATACTTATTCTAATGTTGGAATAATAGCTTCTTCGGTGGATGCTATTGATGATGATGGTAATCCTGTAGATTTAAACTGGGGAAAATATGATTGTGATTCCTTAGAATTAGGCAAAGAATGGGTTACTCACAAAGTTTCTGCCCATAATCCTATCTGTTGTCCTTTCGTCTTTTTAAGAAGGCAAACCATAGAGCAAGCCGGATTATTTAGTGAAAAATATCCTTTTGTTGGTGATTTTGAAATGTGGTTGCGTGTTGCCCTTCATGCAGATATTTATTTTATTAAAGAAGTTTTAGGGTATTTCAGATGGCATCAACAGAATGAAAGTCACAGCTATGATGCCTTATATTACTTGACAGAAGTTAGTAAAATTTGGGATGAGATTATTGATAGATCAAATCTTCAAGGAAATCAACTACTACAGATGGAAGATAGAATCCTTAAAGGTTTATTCGATCATTTTCTGGTCAATTATTTGAACGATCTTGACTATGTCGGAAAAGTATGCCAGGTTCTGGATAGATGGCGCGGTAAAGACAGAAAACTTTTTTTAGCAGTACACTCATTGGGCAATAAAATCGTTGAACTTAATCAGTCTCTAGCTCAATCACAACAAATGTTAGTCCAATCAGAAGAAAAATTACAATCAGAAATTAACCTGCTAAACACAAGAATAGAGGCGATGGAAACTAGCAAATTTTGGAGGTTAAGAAAAAAATGGTTCAAGCTAAAGCAATCTTTTGGATTAGCTCAAAATGAAGCATTTTAGCAAAAGCGACGGGAAGCCTTGACACTTCAGGACAGGGAGAGATTGTAACCTGTCGCTTTGTTGATGGTTGATGGTTGATGGTTGATGGTGACAAAAAATCAACAATGAATAATGGACAATTATGTTTAAAGTTGTTAGCGGCATAAAAAATCTAATTAAAAAATTAGCTCTTAGAATACCCAAGCTTAAAAGCCTTGTTCAACAAAGAGATGAGCTTTTAGAAACGATAGAGGAAGCTACTAAACAGATAGAAACTGAACGTTGTGAGTATGTCAGATCTCTATATAGAGACTTATTAGACAGGGAAGCAGAAGAATCGGAAGTAAAAAGCTTTCTCGATTCTGGGGATAGCCCTTTACAACTGCGGCAAAATTGTCTTGATTCTCAAGAGTATCAAGATAAAAGAAACCAGTATGTCAGATCTCTATACAGAGACTTATTAGGTAGGGAAGCAGGAGAATCAGAAGTTAAAAACTGCTTCGATTCTGGGTATAGCCCTTTAAAACTGTGGGAAATTTTCCTTAATTCTCAAGAGTACCAAGACAAAAGAAAACAGCAAGAAGCTGAACGTTATGAGCATGTCACCTACCTCTATAGATATTTATTTGATAGAAAAGCAGAAGAATCAGAAGTAAAAAGCTGGGTTGATTCTAAGAATAGCCTTTTACAACTGTGGAAAATTTTCGTTGATTCTCAAGCGTTTCAGGATAAAAGAAAGCAACAAGAAGCTGAAAGTTATGAGTATGTCACCTATCTCTACAGGTATTTATTAGAGAGGGAAGCAGAGGAATCAGAAGTAAAAAGCTGGGTTGAGTCTAAGAATAGCCCGCTACAATTGTGGAAAATTTTCCTTGATTCTCAAGCATATCAGGATAAAAGAAAGCAACAAGAAGCTGAACGCTATGAGTATGTCACCCTTCTATACAGGCACTTATTAGATAAGGAAGCAGAGGAATCAGAAGTTAAAAGCTGGATTGACTCTGACTATAGCCCTTTACAACTGTGGAAAAATTTCCTTGATTCGCAAGAGTACCAAAACAAGAAAGAGCAAAGGGAAATAAACTTGTCATCAATTTTGGGGGGAGCCGATTGTGCCTTAATGGGAGAGCAGAAGCTTCTTGCAGCTAGTAGTGTTCTCAAGTGGTACAAGAGTGCTGCTGAGTCACTGATTCAGCAAATTGCTCAACCCAAATGCTTAGAAATCAAGTCCTCAAGTAACCCAAGGGAAAATTCCCTAGATTTACCTTTTTCTGTAACAATTGTTACTAGCCTATACAAAGGGGAAAAATATATAAACTCATTTGTGGAGAATATTATCGCTCAGACAATTTTTGCTCAGTGCCAATTATTCATAGTTGATGCTAACTCTCCTCAAAAAGAATATGAAATCATTCAAAATTATCTCGAGCTTTACCCTAATATACGCTACTTAAGTTTAGACGAAAGAATTGGTATCTACGAAGCTTGGAATTTAGCTATCAAAGAATCAGATTCAGAGTTCATCACTAATGCTAATGTGGACGATCTACATCGACATGATGCCTTAGAATTAAAAGTTAAAGCTTTAAGAGAGAATCCAGAAGTTGATGTGGCTTACTCAGATGTTTACTATTCTTTTTTGGAAAATCTACCTTTTGAAATTGTGGAAAAATGTAATCTCAAAACCAATCTTCCTACAGCCAATAAATTTAACTTATTAAACTTTAATTCTCCTCACAATTCTCCCATCTGGAGAAGGTCGCTGCATCAAAAAATTGGCTATTTCGATCCTACTTATAAATCAGCAGGTGACTATGAATTTTGGCTGAGAGCTGCCTTTTCAGGTTCATACTTTCTGAAGATACCAGAAACATTAATAGTTTACTACTACAATCCTCAAGGCATGTCCACTAAAGAGCAAACTCCCAGTATTGTTGAAGCAATGAAGATAAGAACAATTTATCAAAATTTGTTGGACTTAAAATAAAGATGATTAACTTGTTGGGCTCATTTTACCGTTATCGTAACAAATTGTGGCTTTGAGCCTATATTTTCAAACCAACAAATTTCTTCTGAAACCAAGTCGATAGAAAGCTTAAAGACCCCAGCATCGGTAAATTTTATGGTGATGGTCTTGTAGAGTGTTTCACCTGGTTTAACAGAACTTTCGAAATAATGTCTTGAAAAATTAAGATTTAGAAGATTACCTTTTTCATCATATAGGTGTGTTCCAACTTTGACCACACCTATATCATTAATATTGTCATTAAGCCATATTGCTTCTCCTGTGTTGGAAATTTTGATTGAAAGATTTAAATCTTCACCCACCTTGATGTCAAATTGGCTTTTTTCTGTAGAAATAGAATGAGAAAGCCCTATGTGACTTCTGCTGTCAGGAACAAATGGTCCCTTGTACAAGAAGAAGATCGTCTTAGCAATCATGAGATTACGAACGTCTGCTAAGAGCGTACTTTCCAGTTCTGGGTTAGATCTAGGGTTAGATCTATCTAAAGATTGATAATCATCAAATGACACCTCAAGGTCGTTAAGCAGCTTGGCCTTACAGTCTGTAAACCCATGCTTAAGGGCAATGGTAAATATTTCGGGTAATACAATGTCATTTTCTAATACTTTATGGTTCTTCATTTCAGATTGTGATTGAGAGAATTGGGAATGAAACCTCCCAGGCTCACTGAAGCCAGCGATACCTCCCGGTTTTAGCACTCGAGCAAGTTCAGAAATAACTTCATCCTGATTGGGAACATGATGGAATCCATCAAAGCAAATGATTCTATCTACAGACTCGGAAGGCAAATTTATCTTATGTCCATCAAAATGGAGGAATAAAGGCTCTGAAACCAATTTTCCGATAATTGGTGGATATTTCAAGAACAATTGTTTCCCAATCTCAAGGGCCGTTGCTGATACATCACAAGAAATTGTTCGGCATTGTAATTGATTGAGATAACGTGAAAACCAGCATGTCCCAGCAGCAAATTCTAATACTGTCATAGTCTTTCCGAGGCGCAATCCTGACAATAGGTGCCCCATATCCTGTAGCATTATAGGAGCCTCGATTAAGCAGCTGAAAGGTTTACCCATTTGTGGGATCGGATCGGGGATGGATTTGAAATAGGCATCTGCTGTTTGACACAAATCTTCTACAGAGAGTGTTTCAATCAAATCTTTAGGGTTGATCATGAAATGTTTCCAAGTTTTGAACGTCAGAGCATACAATCATACCACAGATGCGTTATACTAAGCGTGAATATTAATAATTCCTTTAGACTGTAAGAGCTCCTTTACCCAAAGACGCTCCTGTTCTGATAGAGGAGGTACTAACTCTTGAGTATAGTCAATGATGTAGTCATATCCTCCTCGGTCGTAAACATCATTGAAAATAGCTTGCAGATCGATAATTGGCTCTCGATCTTCTGGTTGTAGAGGTAAAGCAAAACAAGGAAGGCGATCTGGCAATTGAAGTGAGTATAAATCTGCCTGGGGGCGATCGCTTGAGCGACTAACTAGGATACGATAGACACTACTGGATTGCCGTCTGACAAATTAACTGCCCTATCTACAATTAGATCGAGCTGACAAAATAAGTATCAATTATTTCTAAACAAAACATAACTCCATGCTTGGTTGCCACCTCACCTAAGTCATAAAAGGTAGGATTGTATTTGATCGTCTGGTGCTGATAAGGGAGAATCCCAGATTTTAGTGGGTGCAATCTCGACCTTTGATGTCGAGATTCTCCATTATTTTAGCAATAGACTCTTCCTCTTCTACTCGCCAAGCAATATTAGAAATAGTAATTTTCATCAATTTACAAAGTCTGTTGACAAATTCTCCAAAAATGGTGACAATTCTATAAAATACTGAAACTTAAATTCGGTAGGTTATGTTCGGAAGAAGTTATTTTTAGAGAGACATCGGTAATTGAATAATGAATTATGACTTTTGTATTGTTGGTGCCGGTCCCACAGGACTCACATTAGCTTATGAGTTAGGAAAAACAGGGTTCAGCGTTTTAGTTATAGATAGAGCTTCTCGATGTGGGGGATTATCGAAGAGCTATAACTATGACGGTAATATATTTGATATAGGCCCAAAACGATTCCACACTGATGATCCAAAGGTCGTCCAATTCATCGATCATGTACTATCTGAAAAAAAGCTTATTATTGGACGTTTATCGAAAGTCTTTTTCTTAAATCGTTATTATGAGTGGCCAATAACAACAAAGGAACTTCTTAATCTACCTGTTGATGTAGCTGTAAAATGTGTAATAGATCTCATAAAGGAAAAAGAGTTTACAGAACTGGACTCCTTTCCTTCCTACATTAAGTATAAGTATGGAACAACTCTATATAAGTTATTTTTTCAGCCATACACAGAGAAGTTTTTGAGGATAGAAGCGAACGATATTCATGCTGACTGGGCTTCTACTGGTATTAACAGAACAATAATTGACAAAAAAGCAAAAGGTAATTCACTCACTGAAATGTTTAAAACTTTGTTGCTCCCCAAGAAAGTTGATACTAAATTTATTTATCCTAGTGATGGGGGATTTGGAGGATTTTGGGATACATTAACTAACTTATGTAGAGCTTCTGGACATTGCGAGTTTATTTTTTCTGATACAATCTCGAATCTCAGTTCCCATGTAAATGGTTTTGATGTGATGACTAGAAATGGCAAATCTTTTCACTGTAATTATTTGTGTTGGTCAGGAAATATCAACGATCTTATCAAGATAATCAATAAGGAGAGCAACCAAAATGATATAAATCCAATGGCTAAGATTAAATACTTAAATACGATTTTCTACAACATAGTAGTTGATGCAGCAGTTGTACCACGTCATAGGGCCCAGTGGATTTATGTTAGTAAAGGAGACAGTTTAATTAGCCGGATAACATGCATGAGAGAGTTTGCTCCTTACACTTGTAAAGACGGTGATTACAATATTATCTGTGAAGTGACTGATTCACAAGCTAACCCCCTTTACTGGGATTCTGCAAATTCTTTAACAGATCGCGTCATTCAGGAACTTGTTGATATGAAGTTCTTGAGAAAGGCTTCAAATGTAAAGAGTGTTTATATTAATCCTCAACAAGATACTTATCCTATTTATCACAAAGACTATCTTAAAGATTTTGCTTATGTAAGGCACACAATCAGAAAGTACTCTGACAAGATTATTCTTCTAGGTCGTAGTGGAGCCTTTTGGTACAATAATAGCGATCATTCAATTCGTATGGCTTTGGATACGGCAGAATACTTTCTGGGAAAAAGAGAATCTCTTTTCGATCACCGAAGTTATTTCGGTGGACGAATGGCTTCTAACAATCCTCAGGGTACTGAAACCAGCCCTTTCAAGGTGACTTAAGAGGCAACCACTAAATAAGCGCGAAAATTATTCATCTAGATCAGTATAGATGGCTTAATTCGCGTAACCATTTCGCGAACATACTCTCGTCAGAGCTATAAAGAATGAAATATCACCAAGCAGATAGGTTGTCATTGTCACCATCAAAAGGCGAACTGCTTGCAGCAGCGCTTCGCTCCCGCTACCACGAAAAGGCGATCTAATTCTTCGATGAAGAAGGTTTGAGCTCAAGAGGACTTCTTTTTCCTCCCCAGAAGTCGAGCTGTGGAAACGTGAGGATGTTTCGGATCGTAGTGAGGCTTTTTCTTTTTCTTCTTGGGGCCTCGAGGATGTGAGACAAAAGCTGACAATCGGACTTGGGCAGCGCTCATCTTGTAATGTTAACCAGAATTGCTCTGTTCTCATCTGGGAGAAAATACACCAATGTTCTGGGGGAATAGCAATCATTATGCCGGAAGTAAGTCATGGTGATTTCCTCGGCTAGATAGTAGTTGGATAACCCCGCTTCGACTGTCTCGAGGACGGCTCCGAATAAGGACCGCTCTTGAGCATGACCATCTTCACTCATGAACAGCTCAATGGCTAGCATCAAAGCTGGATCAAGTACAACCAAAGATTTTCCTGGTAATGCGCCAGCCTTAGTATCTCGCCAGACCAGCCAACGGTGTAAGCGTGCCAATCAAAGCATTGCCATCACAGATTTTGACCCGATATCCAGGCACTAACTCGGGTTTCCTGCTTCTCCTTTGTTTGAGTATTGGCTGGAGTTGAGCGGCAGAATGTCTGACCAGCTCGGCACTAACATTTGCCTCTATGCCATTAATTTTGTTATAGACTGAAGTGTCAGATACGCTTAATTGTTCTTTTTTGGCTAGATAAGACGCATGTACTGAACGACGTCTTCCCGTCACTACTGGCATTATTAGCTCCACTACGTCTGAGAATAATAGTTCTCTGGTATACTGGTTTTCGGCTGTTTGCTCAAACAATTGAGCCAGTTTTTCAGGAGACATCACTCTTTCTAATATGCCTCGCATCATCACCGTGACAGGGCTCTGTTGGACAAAGTTTTCACTCATTAGCTGGCAGACTCATGATCATCTTCCTCCAACGCCACTACTTTTTATTTTCGCTCTTTTCTGACCATTTTAGGAAATTTGATTTCAGCTTTTTTTCCACCTTGAAAGGGTTGGGTACTGAAACCCATGAATCAATTAAATAAATCAATCGTTGGTGCTTTACTCCAGAAACTTGGTTTTAACTCTACTCCCCACCGAAGGTGCGCGAAGCGACCAACCCATCTCCCTATACCCCTATCATCTATTTACCCCACTTTACTCTAATTTGAAACAGCCCTAACCTTGAAAGGGCTGCTATCATCTACTTCACCTTATTTTTATCTGTTCTAGTTCGCTCAAGGGATAGAGTATCCCATTGGGCTCAGGCATGAACCAGAAACGCAATTGATTTTCACCTTTAGGTAAAGCGGCTGTAGGAACGGGAATTCTCCACTGCCATTGTCCATTATTTTGGCTGACTCCCCGTTGAACTGCTATTAACTCATTATTCTCGCTCCAACTAACAAAGATCGCTGCTTGTTCTGGAGCAGTTGGTATTATTTTGAGGGTTCCTGATACCACTATATCATTCTGTCTGGTTGCTTCTTGAGGCAAAGTATCTAACGTGCCAGCTAATTCCGTCCCCAAACGGAAAGAAATATCTTGATGGTGCCAAAACCAGTGACTTCCGATCAATTGATAGGGCTGATAGTGTTTCATCACATATCTTGTCACCAAAGCATTAGAGTTAAAAATGCTAACCCCATCGATACTGTTCGACCAGAAATTATTACTGAAGAGAATAAGGGAGGGTTTTGTTTTTTCTAAATCTGCCACCAATTCTTCTTGAGCGGCAAGATTTCGAGCGTAGACAAGGTGGTGAAATCGCGAACAGGAAGGCTGGTTAAATAAATAATACCAGACTCCTTCTGAAGTCATCGTAAAGAAACAGGATGAAGCTCTGACTTCTTGACCGAGAGTGGCTACCGCTTGCTGATAATCACTTTTAACAATACTGCTATCAGGTGTGGTGTAACTGACGGAATAACTCTCAAGGATATCGACAGCCTTGAAAAGATTGGCGAAATTTACCCCTTGCACTACAGCAAAGGCACTAACTAGCAAGAGAATGAGGAAATTACCAGGAAACATCGCACTAAAGCGAAAAATTTTTCTCCTCTGAAGTGAGCGTTCAACTACTGGCGTGACAAGGGCAATGATGAGTAAGATGGATGGCATGGCTGCATCAAATAGGTGACCATCACTGCGGCCTATGGCCATGCGCTGAAATACCATTGTAGCTGCTAGCAACGTGATTGTACCCATGTTTCGAGCTAGGGCAGTGCGCAGACTTCCAGATTGCCGATACTCATGCCATAGCCAGACTACAGCAAAACATTGTACCAGTACGCTTACTCCCAGACTTTTCCCTACTTCCAGACGAGATAGACCTGTCGGTAAAGGTAAGCTCCAGATATAAGGCGCGTACTTCGACCAGTAGACAACCTGTTCTACGATCTGTCCAGTTCCAGCCAACCCCGCTAAAACGACGAGGAAACCTAAACCCACAAAGATGCCGACTCCATTGCCAATTAGCCACGATCTCATAATTTGGCGTCCAAGTAGCAATATGGGAACGCTCACTAAAACTACGACTAAAATCATGTAAATGGCTCGCTCATAATGCCAGAGGAAAGACAGGGGAAGGCTAGCACCCACTAGACCAGCTGCAATCGTAGCACGCCATTGTTGTTTCGAACGTACTACCTGAAAAAATCCTAGTAGGAAAACCAATTGCCAAAGAAATACCATATCCCTCGCATTAGGGGACGATAGGAAGAACATATTCTTAAGTCCTACTAATCCTAACGAAGCAATGCACGCCAGCCTGAGCCAGGGTTGATGGCGAGGATAGCACAAACCAGCAGCCATAGTAATTGAGATCAAAGCCATGGCGTAGGACAGTGCCAGAAAGGAAACATTGACTAGCTCCGTCAAGGCAATCCGGTTATCGTCAGTTACCAGGTGCTCGGCGATTAAACTAGGGAGTATATCCTTGCCAAATCCATGAATGAGAAAGGTATTTTCAAAGACATTCCCCTTCTCTAGTGCCGTAGGAAGGAACCCTAGATACTCACCCAGGTGGAAGGTGTCTTCCCAAGGAGCAGCTAGATTGGTTTCTGTTAGATTGATAATAACTATGACGAGAACTCCTAATAAGCCAATCCAGCCGATTATTCGGCATTGCATATTTGCGGGATGATTTTGATTATTTGTAATTTCAAAACCCTCTCCCTGCTTCCCAGGCGAGACGCATAGGCTACCTGCTCCTCTGCTATCCTCCCCATCCCATGATGATGTAACGCCGATGATTCTGCGCATCGTGCGATTTAAAAGGCGCGGACCTAATTGCCAGTAAGTGAGCGTAAAGGCAATGAAAGTACCAACCAAGATTAATGTATATTTGAGATAGTCAGTCAGTGGTTCAAATTCGGTACGGGTTGTCAAAGATACAATCCCATCAGGTGCTTCTTGTAAACGCAGCCTCAAGGGTGAGGTGATTAACATCAATAAATCAAAGGTTAAAAACCCAGCAACAATTGCTAATCCCCAACGTAGGATATCTAGCGAAAAAATAGGCCTAGATTTAAGGTTTAAGAGCTTTTTCCCTTCTTTTTTGCGTTCATTAGTAGCCATCTAAGTCTTCTTAATTCCTCCTTGTTCAATAAATTCAAGTTCACTGGGAATATCATACACATTATCAATTTTTCCTCCCAAGACGCAAGTAAGGTTGGGCAATGCCTGATGCAATACTACTACTCCGACAATTTTGATTTGAGGGATAGGGCTGCGGGGCGGGAAGGGGGGATTTTTAGTGATCTGCTCTGAATCCATAGTTGTCGGCTGAGATATGTCCCCCCTTTCCGG